>Ga0233427_10004502_pt1 | contig 11592 bp, 11 predicted proteins | sample SI_118_April2016_5_FD_179885 | JGI IMG/M metagenome (GOLD analysis project Ga0233427, IMG submission 179885) | Seawater microbial communities from Saanich Inlet, British Columbia, Canada - SI_118_April2016_100_MG | ecosystem: Environmental > Aquatic > Marine > Inlet | place: Canada: British...
GTCGGGCTTGGCGAATTATTGGCATCAAGCCAGCTGGAAAGACGTATCTGAAAATCCCGGTGACAAATATGAGTCGGGGTTATTGAAATTGAACTGCGACAAAGCATTGCATCAATTAGATTGGCGGCCAACCCTTTTTCTAGATGAGACGATTCAGTTAACCGCAGAGTGGTACAAGCATTTTTATGCGGGAGATAAGAGTGTTGCTGATGTTACTACAGCGCAAATCGCCGAGTATGATCGCCTCACAAAAGAACGCCGGAGGAAAAAGAATTTCCAATAATCGACCAATAGAAGGTATTAACATTACTCCGTTGTCTCGCCTTCCTGCGGAGGGTGGAGAGGTATGGCACGCAATGAAGTCATCCGAGCCGGACTTTAAGGGCTTTGGCGAGACTTATTTCTCCTGGATTGAATCCGGCATGATCAAGGGGTGGAAGCGGCATCGGGAGATGACAATGAATGTCATTGTTCCAGTTGGCTTGGTCAAGTTTGTCTTTTTCGATTCTGTAGGACATCTCTTCCAAGAAGTCATTATCGGTGTAGATCATTATTCGCGGATTTGTGTGCCTCCCGGCCTCTGGTTCGGTTTTCAAGGGCTGACAGATTCAGCGAGTCTTGTCATGAATATTGCTGATATGACTCATGACCCAAATGAAGTCGAAAGAAAAGCAATCGACTTAATCTCTTATGACTGGAGCAAGATATGAAAGTGGTCATTTTGGCTGGGGGTTTTGGAACCAGAATAGCAGAATATGCTGAAGGAATTCCTAAGCCAATGGTATCCATAGGGGGCAAACCGATTATCTGGCACTTAATGAACTGGTATGCAAGTTATGGGCATAAAGATTTCTTTCTTGCACTAGGACACATGTCTGAGGTGATTAAGCGGTATTTCCTTGACTATAAAGCGCTGAATGGCGACTGTGCGGTTGATCTTAATAGCGGTAGTGTTACGCCCCTTGAGACAACTACAACAGATTGGCGAGTTACTTTGGCAAACACAGGAATCGACTCAATGACGGGCGGAAGAGTGAAGCGGATCGGCCGTTACCTCAGCGGAGAGAGGTTTTTATTGACCTATGGCGATGGCCTCGCCGATGTGGATATAGACCGACTCATTGAGTTTCATATTAGCCACAAAAGGCTAGTTACAGTAACAGCCGTACGGCCTGCCGCGCGGTTCGGGGAACTTGAGCTAAAAGAGGGGGCTGTCACTAGTTTTAAGGAAAAGCCTCAACTTCACGAAGGCTGGATCAACGGCGGATTTTTTGTGGTTGAGCCAGAGTTTCTGGAAATGATCGAGGGAGATAAAACAATTCTTGAGAAGGGTCCGCTGGAGACTGCAGCGCAAAAAGGAGAATTAATGGCTTACAGGCACAAAGGGTTTTGGCAATGCATGGATACAAGGCGCGATCGTGATCTTCTCGAATCCATTTGGCAATCCAGAAATGTGCCGTGGGCAAGATGAGCGATGCGTATCGTATTTTAGTGGTGGGCGGAACAGGATTTATTGGACATCATTTACTGAGAGCTGCAAGGGATGCGGGATTCGAGTGCACCAGCTTATCGCTGAATCCGCCAAGTGCAGCCCGGAGCGTTACGGGGGTACGATATCTGCGAGCGAATCTGTCTCACCGGCCGTCATTGGAGGATTTATTTGCAAAAGAGGATTTTGAGTTTGTTGTTAATCTGGGTGGCTATGTAGACCACAAACCTATCTTGGAGGGCGGAATCGAAGTAATTGAAACCCATTTCTCTGGGCTCAACAATCTCGTTGACGTACTTAGGCGAGATCGCCTATTAAGATTTGTGCAAGTGGGCAGTAGTGATGAGTATGGGGATGTCGTCAGCCCGCAACGGGAGGAAGAGCGTGAGCGACCAATTTCCCCGTACTCGTTGTCAAAAGTGGCGTGCACGCATATGGTTCAAATGCTTCATAAGACCGAGCAGTTCCCTGGCGTTATCCTTCGCCTCTACCTTGTTTATGGCCAAGGTCAGTCGACACAAAGATTCTTACCTCAGATCATCGCTGGGTGTCTGGAAAACAAAAATTATCCTGTCTCCAAAGGGGGTCAATTGCGAGACTTCTGTCATGTTTCGGATGTTGTTAAGGCAATCCTTTGCAGTTTGCATGCCCCGAATGTAGCAGGAGAGGTAATTAATGTTGCCTCGGGTCGCCCAGTCACAATTAAAGAAGTGATCGAACGAGTGCAGGCACTTGTTGGGTCGGGTGAGGCGCAATTTGGAGCCATCCCATATCGAAAAGGCGAGAGCATGGCGTTATTTGGCAATTGTGATAAGGCTAGGAGACTGCTCGGCTGGAACTCTGAGATTGGGTTCGAAGAAGGCCTGACTGACACTATAAATTGGTACAAGACAGAATATGAGCAGTAAGCCCCTAATCAGCATTTTGATGAATTGCTTTAACGGAGAGCGGTACTTAAGACAGGCTATTGAAAGCGTTTTGCTACAGACGTTCGGCGATTGGGAACTTCTCTTTTGGGACAATCAGTCAACTGATAAAAGCGCAGAGATTGTCGAAAATTATACGGACACGAGAATTCGTTATTTTCGGTCACAAGAACACACTACTTTAGGGGAGGCAAGGGAGCTGGCCCGTGGTTGCATACGCGGTAAGTGGCTGACGGTCCTGGATGTGGATGACTATTGGCTGCCAGAAAATCTCGAAAGTCGGGTCTCAGTCTCGGTTGAGTCTGATGTTGGCCTAATTTATTCCCGATATGTGGTGGACAGAACATTGGTCAGCGAAAGTTCATTTGTAATGCCACTTCGTCGTAGACTGAGTCAAGGGCAGATCTACTCCGATTTAACAGAAAAGAATTTTATTGGTTTTCATACAGCATTGTATCGAGCTGATGCAGTCGAATCGGTCGGGGGATTTCGCCCGCTACCTTATTCATCAGACTACGACCTGAATCTTCGAATCGCACAAAAGTGGCCAGTCAAAGCAGTGGACCAAGTCGTAGCAGTTTATCGCATTCATGGAAAAAACAGATCGGTAACTGAAGCAAAGGATATGTTAGATGAAAGAGCAATCTTGATTAGTCAAATGCCAGCAGATCGAAAGGTGTATGCGTGGTCCGGGTTTTTTGTGGACTGCTTAAGGGCAACTAGGCTCAGTGCAGAGTCAATAGCGATATTCCAAAAAGGTGCTTCAATCGGCCTTATCTTGCTGATTTGTTTTAAGCGGCTCACAAGATACATATCTTACTGCCTATCTGCGATTCGAAAATATCATCGGGGTATAACCCGTCAAATCGTTGGCACTTCGAGTTGAGCCCTCAGCGCGCCACTAGAGTTCTCAAAAAGAGATTAAGTTAATGTTTAGGGGCAAGAAAGTTCTCGGGATCGTGCCTGCAAGAGGAGGGAGCAAAAGAATACCAAAGAAAAATCTCCGACTATTCGGTAATAAGCCTCTAATGACTTGGACGATCGAGGCGGCACGACAGTCAAAAACTATTGATGAGGTAATTTTGACTACTGACGATAACGAGATCGAAAAGGTCGGAGTAATGGCTGGGGTAGATCGGGTTATTGTTCGGCCTCAAATTCTTGCCGCGGATAACTCATCCACATTATCCGTGATTCAGCACGTGTTTGAAAATGGAAATTACCCGTTGGGCATCTTTGGATATTTTGTTCTTCTGCAGCCCACGTCACCTCTGCGTACGGCAGGACATATTGAAGAAGCATTTGCTCTTATAGAGAAGCTAGGCGGTAGTGGGGGCATTAGTGTTTGTCGCACTGAGTACCCATTAGAATGGATGGGCAAGATTCCATCAAGTAAATCAGCTGATTCATTTATCCGGCAAACCAAGCTGGACTCCCCAGCGAGGAGTCTTGAGGCGGGTTACCAAATCAATGGCGCTATTTATATATTGCCGATAGATATGTTCCTTAAGGAAAAAACATTCTTCCTAACAAAGGGAATGGTAGCATTTGAAATGAGCAGGCGCGAATCCATTGACATTGATGAGCCTTACGATCTGGAGTTGGCGGAGTGGTTGTTAAGAGAACGCAATGGTAAAGAAGTAGGGGGAAATTAATTTGTGCTGTATGCATCCAAGATGAGACCGGCAACATTTCCATACTGTCTGACAGCGAGAACGAAAAGAGGCCTGTTGGTTATCGTGCTCCAGAACCAAAGAATATGGTTCGAACAGTCTTGAATAGAATGACTAAATCGAGCCATGCAGACATATGTTTTATGTAATAAAGATCGAATTCAAGCTTTGTTCGGGTCTGCGCTTCTGAATCCGCATAGCCGTGCATCACCTGAGCCCAGCCGGTTATGCCGGGGGGAATATTGTGACGAAAGCTATAAAAGGGAATTAGCTGGTCAAAGCGTCTGGTAAAGCCTTCTTGCTCTGGTCGCGGCCCAATCAGGCTCATCTCCCCCCGAAGGACATTCCAAAGTTGGGGTAGTTCATCAAGTCGTACTCGGCGAAGGAAACGACCCACTTTGGTGATTCGCCTATCATTTTTTTCGGCAAAGCGACTTTCAGTATCAGTATCAGCACCAGTTATCATGCTTCGGAACTTCAACATTGTGAACCTCGCGCCTTTCAGTCCTGTGCGGGATTGACGAAAAAGAGCCGGGCCTGGTGACTCAATCCGAATGGCGACTGCAATTATGGATGCAATTATGACTAGCAAAGGAGCGAATAATATTATTACCGCTAACTCGCTGACACGTTTGATCCTTTGATAAACAAGTGGCGGGGTGAAAGTCTCGACGTCAGTCGCAGTGAGGCGGCTCGCGGGAATTCGACCCCAAAGTCTCTCGATAAAATGATCAGTGTCGATAACCGGAGTCTTTCGCTGCGTTAAATTGGCAAAAAGACGCGCATCCTCAGGAGTCAAATCACCCCGAAGATCTGCTATGACAGCCGCAAAGTTCTGAGAGAGTGCGGTGCTGCTGTCAACTTTGGTGGCGTATAACGCAGGGTGACTTGCAAATGAACTAATCGCCTTGTGATCAAGAACTCCAATGTGGCATGGACAAATACGGTTCCGTAACAGATAGTAGCTAAGAAAGAGGATGATCGACAAAAAGAATTCCGCTACGAATACTTCGCGAGAGATAAGCGGAACACGCAATGCGCTGAGTAAGAGACCAAATACACTATAAACCACAATGTTGATTGCCACTATACGATTGAAAAAGTCAAACCGGGGTAACCTTAGGGCGAAAAATGTGGCAGTGAACATAGAAACGAATGACAGGATAAATCCCAAGAGAAAAATTGCCCTCTCTGGCTTTGTGAACACATCGTGCATAAGAAATAGATAAACACCGGAGCTGCCGGCCTGCAGATAGAGGGCAAGCCATGTTGTAATACCTATGGATGCAATGATGAAACTTAAGTTAAATCCGAAAAACCGTAAAGCAGAAGACCGAGGAAGGTGTCGCATAAGGTTACTTCCGGAGCATCGTGCGATACCAAAAATTTCGCGCGTTGATTGGCAATAGGCGTACAGGAAGGCGGGTGAGGATAAATATCAGTGCGTCAATTGGAGAGACAAAACCAAGGTCGCGAATCTTGGAAAGTAAAGCAAGTTCGTGTCGTAGGTAAGACAGCCCACCTCGCCGGACAAAATAGTCAGGTCCCGCTTGTGTCTCGACCAAGACCATGGGTAGATTGGCGAGGCGGAAGCCGGCAATTAACATTCGAATCCAAAGGAGGTAATCCTCAAACATCAGGCAGGGCTGGTAGTTTCCGCTGGACAAAACATGAGATCTACGTAGCATAACAGTCGGGTGGTTAAGTGGATTGCGCAATCGAGCGTAGCGTGCAATTGAGTCTGAATCGACCGGGGTCTTACGAATATGCGTAGATGTTCTGTTGTGCGAAAAATAGCGTTCGATCATCCAGCTCCCCACTGCACTAATCTGCGGATTTTCGCTAAGAAAAGCTGTTTGCAGTGAAAAACGCTCTGGAAGAGAGCAGTCATCGGAATCGACTCGAGCGACAATGTCGTAGTCACAAGCAATTAAGCCATCATGTAGCGCTGGCCCCAAGCCGCGGTTTTCAGAAAAAAAAATATGTTCAAATGGTAGTTCAGAGGTGAAGTTATCGATACATCTCTCGACTTCCGGTCGTACGGGACCATCTCGGACGAGTACAATCTGTGTTGCAGGTAATTGCTGGGCGCACAAACTTTTCAGACAGGAGTGGAGTTCACTTGATGACGTCGCATGGTAGATTGACATTAAAACCGAGAATGGCATCAAACTTTATATCGTTCCGTTCGGATTAACACTAGCCCCACCAGTTATGGGGAAAAATGAATAAAATACATGCCCCTAACAACTAGGGTACCAAAGGTGGCGTAAAAGCCCAAGTTTCTTCAGAGATCTGGGTAAATTCATAGAAAGGACTGGTTTGAGTCTTTGACAGGAAAATAGCAGGACGTGGTGTTTTGTGAGGCTCAATTTGTCCAATCGGCATAAGCTACCCCACCTCCTAGGTGGAAAGGTGCGACGATACAATGCTTGATGTGGAGAAAAATGACTGATCACAATCAAGAAGATCTCACATTAGCCATTCTGGCTGTAAGAACGGGCGCATCTCTACTAAAGACTGCATCGAGAAGTATGAGCAGGATCGAAGAGAGTATAGGGCGGGAGTGGAAGGTATGCGCAGATCATGAGATTGAGGGCGCTATATTGAGGGTCCTCCAAGACGGCTCGAATTACCCCATTCTATCTGAAGAGACGGGCGAACTGTCTGGGGTAGGAAAGCGCAAGTGGCTTGTGGACCCGCTCGACGGCAGCGCCAATTTTTCTCGTGGCCTGCCGCTCTATGCTATCTCAGTTGGCCTATGGGAAGATGGGCGCCCGATCCTGGGCGCAGTTCTTGAAATGCCCTCGGAGCGATTGTTCCATGGCGTTGTGGGGCGCGGTGCGTGGTGCGAAAGAGATCAAATTCAACGGGACTCAAGCAGTAGTCCGGTAGCGATAAAGGCGATCTTGTGCACAGGCTTTCCTGTTGGAATGAACCACTCTGCCGAGGAGTTTCAGACTCTGATTGGTGCTTTTAGGCACTTTGGGAAAACACGAATGTTAGGGTCTGCTGCTTTGATGTTGTGTTATGTAGCGTCGGGACAAGTGGATAGTTATTGGGAAAGACAGATCGCACTCTGGGATGTCGGCGCAGCACTAGCGATTGTTCAGGCCGCAGGCGGGGTTATCAATATTAGTGAGCCGGACAAAGACAATAGACTCGAAGTCGAGGCCGCAGCCTGTGAAAACCTTCTAGTGAGTAACATCAATGGTCGATAAACTGCGTGTTGGCATCGCTGGTTATGGAGTGGTCGGAAAGCGCAGGCGTGAATGTATAGATCGAAACCCCCACCTAGATACTGTGGCCGTGAGCGACCGCAAACTGCCAACGGGTACGATGACCGATGGTGTTCGCTCTTATTCAGACCCACTGACTCTTCTTGATGATCAATTAGACGCTGTTTTTGTTAGTCTACCGAATGATTTGGCTCCTCATGTCTCAATTGCGGCTCTGCAAAGAGGGTTTCATGTCTTCTGCGAGAAACCGCCAGGCCGAGACGTCGAAGATATCCTGGCGGTCCGCGAGGAGGAGCGTAGGCATCCCGAATTAAAGTTGAAATATGGATTCAATCACCGGTACCACGATAGCGTAATTCAGGCGAAAAAGCTTATAGAAAATAATAGCTTAGGCCAATTGGTAAATCTAAAGGGCGTTTATGGAAAGAGCCGAATTGTAAGTTTTTCTTCGGATTGGCGTACTCGCCGCCGGGATGCAGGCGGCGGCATTTTGCTTGATCAGGGAATTCACTTGCTTGATATGATGCGCCTGTTCGCTGGCGATTTTACAGATATTTCGAGTTTTATCAGCAATAATTATTGGAACCATGACGTCGAGGATAACGCCTACGCCTTGATGCGAACATCACAGGGAGTTGTCGCGATGGTGCATTCAAGCGCAACCCAGTGGCGCCATCAGTTTCGACTTGAGATTGCTCTCACTGAAGGTGCGATTGTTCTTGGAGGGATTCTTTCGGGCTCTAAAAGTTATGGCGATGAAACTATGACCACAATAGTTAAGAGTGCCGAAGAAGGTGCTATGCCCGTTGAAAAAACTACCAAATACGACTTTGATCATTCCTGGCAGGATGAAATTAACGAGTTTACTGAGGCGATATTGCGGGACAAACCTATTCGTTATGGCAATTCTGAGGATGCATTGAGAACAATGGAATTAGTATATCGGATCTATTGTGCCGATCAAAATTGGCAACGGCGCTTCGATCTAAAATGCCCCACCATGCCTGAATGATGAACTCAGACCGCTCTGATTCCACTGGCGATCATCGATTGTTGTTTTTGCTTCGAACATATAACGATATCGATCATATCGTGCCCGTGATTTGGAAAGCCGCAACCTTGGATATGCAGCCCATATTTGTATTTGTCGACCGCGACTACTCTGCTGATTACAGAGTAAAGCACGCTGTAACGGCCGGCGCTGCCCATGCTGTTTGCCCTGCGATTCTTCGTTACCATCGGACTATACGCCGTTGGTTGTTGTTCCGCAGATTGCGGCGTTTAAGTGATTGGTGGGTGGGGCACGTTTTTGGCGGGCGGTTCTTGCGTAAGGAAAAAATTAGTGTCGTGATCAGTGAGTGGTCGGGCGCATATGGGAGAGAGATGGCGGAATATTTTCTGCGTCCGGCTCACGCTAACGGACTCCCGTGTGTAAGCCTGCCTCATGGGTATTTCATCTGGACAAACACACTAATCAATCTAATTGAAAAAAATCTTTGGTCCAAGAAAAAACTAAGACCGAATTTTGAAGATCGGAATTTTTTCTCGTCTTATGTGGTGCAAAATAACGAGGCAATGGTGTTTCAAACAGAAAGAGGAGTATCTTTAACTAGAGTTAAACTGTTAGGCAGCGCACGTTTTTGCCCCCAATGGCATAAGATTAATAAAACTTTACTAGACGAAGGTAGTTCAAGATGTGCTGAGGGTGCCGAATTTTATGTTCTGATGTTCATTCCAGATTGGAATTACAATATCGACAGGACAGCGTGCATAGGACTCTTACTTGCTGTGGCGAGGATGACGGGAGTTCGTTTGTTGATTAAAGCCAATACCCGGGGTACGGGTGCATTAGGGGAAAATGAAAGACGAAGTTTGGAGAAATTTCCCAATGTTCGTTTCACCGATATCGCAGAGCATTCACCAATATTGATTGGTCAAGCCGATGTCGTAATCAACTTTGCGTCAAGTATCGGCATCGAGGCTATCCTGCAGAGAAAACCCGTTTGTAACCCAAATTATCTGAACAACAATTCCACGATATTTGATTCCTCGGGGGTGGTGTTTGACACAAAAAGTGAAGTTTCGACATTGGCATTTATCTCATCTGTTAAGACGGGCATGGAACTTGAGCAAGATGAATGCGCGTGGGATATGTTTCACCGTCGATATGTACTCGGAGGTGTCGAGAATTCCGATGTCCTTGGTGATTACATAGAACTTCTCACATCACAGAAACGTCGTTGAGGAGCCAACCCCTATGGAATAGATTGTGCGGTTCCTGTTGGATGGTTGTACGTTGTTGCAAAAATTGCCGACAATCTATTAATTAGAAAGGTAGACTGAAATGAATATATTGAATACGGGAATAGGTATTGCCCGTAATGTGGATCGCTACCTCTTTGGTGAGGGCGCACTCTCTCGTTTGCGTGAAATTCTGTTGGATCGGCGAAAAGGTTCAGTGGACTCAGTGGTGTTTTTGGTCGATGAGTTTTTTGAAGGAAAAGATCAGATTGTTGGTGCCTTGCCCATTGATAAACGCGACTGCCTGATCTTCGTCTCAACGGCGGACGAGCCAACCACTTTAGCAATTGATAATCTCGTGGAACAGTTGCACGGTTATCCAGGGCCTGATATCTGTGCCGTCGTCGGAATGGGTGGGGGCACCACGCTAGACACGGCGAAGGCAATCTCTAACCTCATCGCAAATGGCGGCAGGGCGGCAGACTATCAAGGCTGGGATCTAGTGCCGGGCCCTGGTTTATTTAAGGTTGGAATTCCCACGCTCTCGGGAACAGGAGCAGAGGCGACGCGCACGTGCGTGATGACAAATAAAGAAAATGGCCTCAAGCTTGGAATGAATAGTGATTACACCGTTTTTAACCAACTGATTTTGGATCCCAATCTGACCGCAACTGTTCCTGAACAGCAGTATTTTCTTTCTGGCATGGATGCCTGGATTCATTGCATCGAATCACTGAACGGCTCTTACCGAAACCCTATCGGGGATGCATTCTCGCATCAAGCGATCAACTTATGTCGAGAGGTCTTCTCCGGTGGCAAAATGATGAGTCCGGAAAACAGGGCGGCAATGATGGTGGCCTCATACCTTGGTGGTTGCGCTATCGCGACAAGTTACGTAGGAGTGGTACACCCATTCTCGGCAGGCTTAAGCGTCGTTTTGGGCTTACACCATTGCGTAGCCAACTGTATTGTCATGACGGCGATGGAGTCGTTCTACCCAGATTCTTATCATGAGTTTATGGGTTTTCTCGAAAAAAATCAGATTAAATTGCCCCGGCACATCTGTGCGGATTTGACCGAGGCGGAGTTCGATGCTCTTTATCAGGCGACTATCATTCATGAAAAACCTCTGACCAATGCTCTTGGCGAAGATTTTCGTGATATCTTGACTCCAGACAGAGTAATGAAAATATTTCAGAAAATGTGATGGTATCCATCGACCGATTGTTCGAATTTGTTCTGGCAGATATTTTGCCCTTAACTTCTATTGTCGTGTCGCGAAAAATATTAACGCCCCGTGGTAATCAGGCAACCGTCAAGACTTTGGTAACAGTAGTACGAGTACAGTATTAGGCACCGAATGCAGATTGCATTTTTCATCCCGGCCATTCGTGCTCAGGCCCGATTTCATGATGACCTACTGAGGAAACTCGATGGAATTCCGCTGATCCAGCGGGCGATATTAAAGGCCCAGAGTCTGGGAGGGGCCAACCAGTCGATCCAGGTGTTGACCGATTCAGAGGAGGTTGCGCTAATCGCCAGGCGCAATAACGCAGATGTCTTCTGGCAGCCGGATCTGCAACTGGAAAACTTTCAGGAAAACAAAGACCTGCTTCAATATCTGGCAACTGCGGAGCGCGATGTTCAGATTTCTGCATTGCTCTCTCCGTATGCTCCATTGCTGAATTCAGGTACGTTCCACGAAGCGCTCCATGTCTTTTTGGGTAAAGAAATTCAGATTCTTAAGCCCGTGCGCAAAGTCGCACGGCGAGTTATCGATGATGCGTCTGGGCTTGTATGGCGAGGGTTTGTTGGCACCGCAGCGGCCCATCACCGTCTTGAATCTTCAGCATTCATGTTGCTGAGGCCCGGATTACTTTGGCGGCCACAAATCCCTCCAGTAGTGATAGAGCTCTTCGAGGCAGGCGACAGTGTTTTTGAGATCGAAACCCTGCAGGATTGGTGGGTCTGTGAGAAGCTTTTGCAGCGAAAACGGATCGTTTTTCGAGTGATCGGCAATAATC
>Ga0233427_10004509_pt1 | contig 11580 bp, 9 predicted proteins | sample SI_118_April2016_5_FD_179885 | JGI IMG/M metagenome (GOLD analysis project Ga0233427, IMG submission 179885) | Seawater microbial communities from Saanich Inlet, British Columbia, Canada - SI_118_April2016_100_MG | ecosystem: Environmental > Aquatic > Marine > Inlet | place: Canada: British...
GTTACTCAAGCCACATTAATATTTTTGTTTCTATGCCGGATTTACAGGTTCAGGTCTTGATGTTAGCTGTCGAATTTTTCATGCAGATTCTTATGTTACATAATCATACTGGGAAATCTAATGGTGAGTCTTTACCTTAGATAATTCGAGCGGAAGTTTTACTTTAAGAGATAATATTAGCGCCCAATCAACACTTGCAAAAATTCAATAATATTGTATTTGCCTTGAAACACTTTCGCTTCTCATTTGCAGTTCAGGAAATTCTTTGTTAAAGTTAAAAACTTATTTCTATCTCCTTATTTTATTTATTTTCACAAACAGTTCCACCAAAATTTTAGTTTTCGGGAAAGATCAGAACAAGGGAATTCGTTTAAGAGTATTGAAACCTGTAATAGTAAATTTGGACGAAGGAGTTAGTGAAAAGGAATTACTGACACATGACCAATTTTGTGAAGATAGTACTCCGGCAAATTTGTTGAGTGGTTTTGATTATCCGGATTTGCCGATGCCTATGGGAATCTTGCGACAAGTCGAGTATACTCATTATGAAGAGAAAATAGAACAACAAATAAAAACGTAAATTGAGAAGAAAGGTGTGGGAGACCTGGCAGCACTTTTAAGGGTTAATCAAGTCTGGAAAAATTGAAAAAATTCTTGCCAAATTAAAAAACAACTTGCACTCCTTATCACCGTTCTATAAGATTATTTGTTTAGTTGGGCGATTAGCTCAGCTGGGAGAGCAACGGCCTTACAAGCCGTAGGTCACAAGTTCGAACCTTGTATCGCCCACCATTTTCCCCGGATAACGGGGTCGTAGTTCAGTTGGTTAGAACGCCTGCCTGTCACGCAGGAGGCCGCCGGTTCAAGTCCGGTCGACCCCGCCATCTTTCCTGGCATATTGATAAAGGTTTTCTCCGGAAAACCTTTGCATTCCTTTACATCACATCTTCAGAAATAGCTGAATAATTCAGGGTGCGTAGCTCAGTGGGAGAGCGCCTGCCTCACACGCAGGAAGTCGGCAGTTCAATCCTGTCCGCGCCCACCATCTTTGCTGCGAAGGTCAGCAAAGAATTATCTTACTATTATCTACAAAAAACCTTTTGTTGCGTAGTACAATTTCAAACAGAAGTAGCACACTCTAAATTTACTGTTGCCTTAATTTTATCAGCGGTTTGGATCTGGACAGCTAAGATAGAAAGACTTTAACGGTTCATGTAGTATGGTGAAGATGAGTCCCCGCAAGCATGTCGAGAACAGCAGTTGATAAGCTTTTCGGACCTGATAGATATTTTTAGTAAATCATCTCAGGTAACGGTCAAGTAATCGGTAATATAGAATTGAAGGTGCGAGAAACCATGGATTACCTGAGTAGAATGGACGGGTCTGAAACTTGATATCTGTCAACACAGTATTCCCTTCAGGGAGTCCTGCCAGCCTTTGACCAAGTTTTGTGCCAAAGTAACTTGACAGAGAAACTCCTGAGCCGCAGTATCCCATGGAATAGTGAACGCCGTCCTGATTTCCGGTATGCGGCATGTGGTCAAAGGTATATCCCACAAAGCCCATCCATGAGTGACTGATCTTTGTGTCTGCTAATTGAGGAAATATTTTTGTGAGTTGTATGTGCAGAGGTTTTACTGATTTTTCAGGATCAGTCTCATTCAGTGATACTCTGCCGCCAAACAAAATACGCTTTCGGTCAGGCGAAGCCCGGTAATAAACTACCAATTTTCTTGTATCAGAAATTACCCTGTCCTTTGGAATCAACTCGTCGACTAATCCTTCCTCAAGAGATTCTGTAGCAATAATGTAACTGCCAATTGGAATAACTCTCCTTCTGTGCCAGGGTGTAACAGCACCTGTATATCCGCTGGTGGCGACAACAACTTGACGGGCAGTAATTGTCCCTGCTTCAGTCTGAAGCAGAAAAACTTCGCCTTTCTTCTCAATTTTTTTCACAGCACATTTTGTCTTTATCTGCGCACCTCCATTGAGTGCTCTTTCAAGTAATCCGCGATGGAATCTTGCAGGATCAAGTGAAGCATGATAAGGATGTACTATCCCACCGTGGTAAAAATCACTGCCGATTTCTGTATGCTGCTGAGATTTTGAGATAAGATCTACATCCATCTCCAGGCCTTCTGGTTGTTCTCTAATTCGTTTTTCTAACTGTTTAAATTGAGCTTGTGAATGAGCACCATAGAAACGTCCGGAACGTTTAAAATCACAGTCAATTTTTTCTTCCTGAATAAAATCTCCAATCCATTTCAGGGCGTTTATTCCTTCTTTCAAAAGTTCACGTGCTCTTTCTTCACCATACTTGCGGGAAAGTTCTTGAAAGCTGGGTTTGAGGCTGGGACTGACTTGTCCTCCATTACGTGAGCTACCTCCCCAGCCGGCATCCTGAGCATCTAGAACAACTGTGTCCAGACCATTCCTACTGGTTTGGATAGCTGTGCATAATCCTGTATATCCTGATCCAATGACTGCGACTTCGGTTTCTTCTGGAAGGTCAATTTCTTTGATAATGGGCCGAGGTGTTTTTTCCCACCAGTAAGGAGTGTTTTTGTAGTTTACTGTTAAAATAGATTCATTCATTTTTTGATTTTTAGCTGAATCATAATAGTAATCAAGTTTTGCCTATTTTAAAATGAGATGTGTAAGAAAATTATTTTTAAATTATTTACAATTCGAGGTGTGAAACTTTCAAAGTTAAATTAACTTCAATTTTTTTGCATTGCCGCAATTGTTGCCACATTAACAATATCTGCTGAAGAACACCCCCTTGACAAATCGTAGATTGGTTTTTTCAAACCTTGTAAAAGGGGACCCCACGCTGTATATCCCGCCAGGCGTTCAGTTAATTTATATGCAATATTTCCTGCTTCCAGAGAAGGGAAAATCAGTACAGAAGAATTTCCGGAGAGCGGTGAATCTTTTGCTTTAGCGGCAGCTACAGCCGGCACCAAAGCTGAATCAACCTGAAGCTCACCGTCATGTAATATCTCTGGATGGCTTTCTGCAAAAATGCTGATTGCGTCCCGAACATGGCTAACGCGGCGATGATTAGCGCTTCCTTTTGTGGAAAAAGAAAGAAATGCTACACGCGGTTCTTTACCGGTCAGCAAGTAATGCAGGGCGGCAGACTCGCCGGCGATGGAAGCCAACTGATCACTTGTTGGTTCCGGAATAACCGCGCAATCCGCAAAAGTATAAGCCGTATCCGCATTCGGAGAAATCATGAAGAAACTGCTCGAAACCCATTTTGATTTTGGTTTTACTCCTACAATCCGGATTGCAGCATGAAGAACATTGCTGGTTGAAGTGATTGAACCAGCTACCAAGCCGTCGGCATCTCCATTGCTGACCATCATCATGCTAAAATTCAGAGTGTCTTTCATATATTCTTCTTTTGCTTCATCTGTCATTTTTTTGAAGAAGCGTTCTTGTTCTAAAACTTCCTGGTATTGAGTTCTTTTGCTTCGAAAATCCTCTGGTTCCAAAAGCTCATAACCCAGGTCACGCAGATGTCTTTTTGCGAGGGATACCCGTGGGTCATCTCTTTCAGGAAGAATAAGTTTTGCTGATTTTTTTTGTCCAATCTCGATAATGCGTTCCTGGTACTTGTTTAGTTGCATTACAGTTGTCCTTAAATAATTAATTTATAAATAAGTTATTAGCCTTTTGATTTGAAAGTCATTCTATTGGACTCTTTAAAAAACAGCAACATGCATTACATTGTCTGCACCGGAAAAAGATTTCAGTTGACAGTAAAAAATGTTAGCCTAACATCCTACATGTAAAGAACAAAAGCACAGTCAACTTTCTTGTATAACTTAAGAACCATGATAGCAAAAAAAGTCCAGATCGTCGAAGTAGGGCCGAGAGATGGTTTGCAAAATGAAAAGATATGGGTTGAGACTGAGACTAAAATTGCTTTGATTGAGAAACTTGCTGATGCAGGACTTACAAAAATTGAGGCCGCAAGTTTTGTCAGTCCAGAATGGGTTCCGCAAATGAAGGATGCATTTGAGGTGCTTTCTGGAATTGAGCGCCGTCCCGGAGTAACCTATCCGGTGCTGACTCCAAACCTGAAAGGTTTTGAAAGGGCATTGGAGGCAGGTGTGACTGAGGTTGCGGTCTTTGGTGCGGCCTCTGAGGCATTCTCTCAAAAAAATATCAATTGTTCCATTTCTGAATCAGTCGAGCGGTTTTGGCCTGTTTTAGAAGCAGCACAAAAAAATAATGTTCGTGTCCGCGGATATATTTCCTGTGTTTTGGGGTGTCCCTATCAAGGAGAAGTCCCCCTTGAAAACGTGGTAAATTTAGCGGAAAATATGTCTGAAATGGGCTGCTACGAAATTTCGCTTGGTGACACAATTGGAATCGGAACACCACTGAAGGCTAAAAAAATGGTTGAAACAGTTGCAGAAAAAGTACCTGTCTCAAACCTTGCACTGCATTTTCATGATACCCGAGGGCAGGCATTGGCAAATATTTATGCCTGTCTGGAACTTGGCGTATCTGTTATCGACACATCTGTTTCCGGTTTGGGCGGATGTCCCTATGCACAGGGAGCAAGCGGGAACGTGGCCACTGAAGACGTGGTTTATATGCTTCATGGAATAGGTATTAAGACGGGTGTTGATATAGAAAAACTGATCGAAACAGGGCGCTTCATCAGTGACGTTTTCGGTCGACTTCCTCAAAGTCGTGTCTCCTGTGCGTAAATAATATGCAATATTTATCTCTCCGCTCGAAATGACACGGATTTAAGACATTTTTTCGACGGAATCAAAGAAAGCATGAACACAATGAATCCAAATTTTGGAAAAAGCGGGCAACCAATGCGACGTCTTGAAGATGATCGTTTGCTTCGTGGGCAAGGCAGATTTGTGGATAACCTGAACTTTTCAAAACAGGCATATTTGCACGTTGTACGCTCCTATCTGGGCCATGCGAAAATTAAAAATATTATAATAGATTCCATCAGTGGGATGTCCGGGGTCCTGGCAGTTTTTACCGGAGAAGATTTAGCTCGTGATGGAATCCTTCCTATCCCTGTGACCCTGCCTTACAAACGGCCTGGAGGCGAACCTGCTCTTTCCGCTCCGTATCACGTATTGGCTCAGGAAAAGGTGCGTTTTGTTGGGCAACCTGTGGCAGTCGTGGTTGCGGAATCGAAAGCAGAAGCACTGGAAGCAGGTGAGTGTCTGGAAATTGAATATGAAGAGATTCCTGCAGTTACGGATTTACAGCAAGCTGTAGTTCCGGATGCACCCAGACTCTGCGATGAACTTCCGGACAATATTGGAGCGGCGCAAACTGAAGGGGATGCGGAAGTAGTGGAGCAGGTTTTTGCTCAGGCAGAACATGTTACCCGAATGGAATTAGTTAACAACCGCGTGGTGGGAAGTCCGCTTGAACCCAGGGGTCTGCTTTGTGAGGCTTACCAAAACACAGAGAAACTGATTCTGCACTCAATGCATCAAAGCGCGACACGACTTCACTCAGTTTTATGTGCGGTTTTTCAACTTGAGCCCGAACAACTGCAAATTATTGTCCGGGATATCGGCGGAGGTTTTGGAACTAAAGTAGCCGTTCATCCAGAAGATATTTTGGTTGTTTATGCAGCAAAGAAATTAAAGCGACCTGTAAAATGGACGGCAACACGGACCGAGGAATTCCAAGCTTCTGTGCATGGACGCGATCACTGGAATTATGCTGAACTGGCCTTTGATTCGACAGGAATAATTTTGGCCCTGAGAGTAAAGACACTGGCCAATACTGGCGCCTATCTCACTAATCCAGCTTTGCTTATTCCACTTGGTTTAATGTCCAAGGTGATTACCTCAGTTTATCATATTCCGGCAATGTATCTGGATACTCAGTGTGTTCTCACAAACACAGCTCCAATTGGGGCTTATAGAGGTGCCGGACGTCCTGAAGGCATTTACCCGATGGAACGTTTGATGGACATGGCCGCCCGTGAAATGGGCATTGACCCTGTTTCATTACGTGAACGCAACATGATTCGAACCGAAAGTCTTCCATATACAACACTTGCCGGGGATGTTATTGACAGCGGAAACTTTAAGGAGGTCATTAAAAGGGCTTTCAGACAAATGGACTGGGTTGGTTTTGAAGATCGAAAAGCTGAATCTGAAAGCCGTGGATTGCTCCGCGGGAGGGGATTAGCTTGTTATGTTGAATGGACCGGTGGTGAATTAACTGAAACTGTGCGGATTCAAGCTGAGGCAGGCGGGACGATTAGCCTGTTTTCAGGAACCCAAGGCATGGGCCAGGGTTTGGAAACCGTTTTCAGTCAACTACTTTCAGAGCAATTGGAAATCCCATTGGAGGTAGTTAGAATCGTACAGGGAGATACGGACCAGGTTAAAGGTCTGGGCAGTTTTGGGTCACGTTCGCTGTTTGTCGGCGGAAGCGCTTTACTGGACGGGGCCAAGGAATTTCTGGAAAAAGGAAAGGAATTGGCTGCAGAAGAACTGGAAGCGGCAGTTGAAGATATTTACTACCAAAACGGTCGATTTGAGGTTTTGGGAACTTCTATCGGACTTGGTCTTTTTGAATTGGCTGCAAGGCAGGTGGAGCTTAGTTTTTCAACTGAGACAGAGAAAAGTCTGGAAGAACGAAGTTGGCCAAACGGCTGCCATATAGCAGAAGTTGAAATTGATCCAGAAACTGGAAGTGTAAAATTGGTCAGGCATGGATCTGTTGATGATACGGGCAATCCGATCAATCCAATGATTGTAGAAGGCCAGTTGCATGGAGGTATAGCCCAAGGTGCGGGTCAGGTTTTGCTGGAACAGGCTGTTTACGATTCAGAGGGACAGATTTTGACCGGATCTTTTATGGATTATGCAATGCCAAGGGCTGATGATTTCCCTTTTTTTAAATCTTCAACATACACAGACGCACCTTGTCTGACCAATCCTCTGGGTGCAAAAGGAGTCGGAGAAATTGGAGTTGTAGGTTCAATTCCAGCAATTGCCAATGCAATTTTAGACGCATTGTGGGAGCGAGGTGTACGCACTTTTGACATGCCTGCATTTCCTCAAAAAATATGGAAACTACTTCAAAAACAAAGCCGGGAGACAATTTAATATGTTGACTCTCTGAGCAGCTATTAAGTATCATGTTTCTGGACGAAATTATTTAAAATTTAGAAAGGATTCGATGGAAACACATTTTATAGCACATGATGCCACAGACACTGTTGGAGTGGTGGTTGTGGAGAAAATTTTAGCAGGACAGGAAGCTACAGGTTGGATTATGGAAAATGATGAAACAGTAACCATAAAAGCACTTGTAGAGGTTCCGTTAGGGCACAAACTTGCCCTGGAAGATATAAAAAATGACGACACTATAATTAAATATGGAAACGACATTGGACGTGCAGTGTCGGACATCCCCAAAGGCGGTTATGTGCATGTTCATAACGTAAAAACAAAGAGGTGGTAATGGGGAATTCGCAGCAATCTTTTTTTGGTTTTCGACGCGAAAATGGACGAGTTGGTGTTCGTAATCACGTTCTCATACTTCCCGTTGACGACATTTCAAATGCAGCTGTTGAAATGGTCGGACACAATATCAAAGGCACACTTTCAATTCCGCACAGTTACGGACGTTTGCAATTTGGTGCTGATTTGGAACTGTTTTTTCGGACAATTATTGGTACAGGACGCAACCCAAATGTTGCGGCAGTGGTTGTGATTGGAATCGAGCCCGGATGGACTCAACGTGTGGTTGATGGAATTGCCCAGACTGGAAAGCCGGTGTCAGGATTTAGTATTGAAGGAGAAGGTGACCTCAAAACTGTTGCCAAAGCTTCCCGAAAGGCTCAGGAGTATGTCCAGTGGGCAACTGAACTTCAGCGTGAAGAATGTCCACTTTCTGATCTATGGATTTCTGTTAAATGCGGAGAATCTGATACCACCTCCGGACTTGGATCAAACCCTGCAGTCGGTAATTTAATGGACAAGCTTGATCCGCTTGGTGTCCACCTCTGCTTTGGTGAAACTTCAGAATTAACCGGTGCTGAGCAGGTCTGCGCCAATCGTTCGTCAACCTCGGAAGCTAAAGAAAAGTTTCTCAACACCTGGAATGCCTACAATGACTTCATTCTTGAAAACAAGACCAATGACCTTTCTGAGTCTCAACCGACTAAGGGTAATATAGCTGGTGGGTTGACAACCATTGAGGAAAAAGCGTTTGGCAATTTACAGAAGATAGGAAAGACGACTAATTTTATTGATGTTTTAGAACCCGCAGAAGAACCAACTAAAGGGCCGGGGTTGTATTTCATGGATACTTCCTCTGCAGCGGCAGAGTGCGTCACGTTACAAGCAGCGGCTGGATTCACGGTACATCTCTTCCCTACTGGTCAGGGAAATGTGATCGGTAATCCTATTGAGCCGGTGATAAAACTTACTGCAAACCCTAATACTGCGGCGACTATGAGTGAGCATATCGATCTTGATGTATCAGGAATTCTAAAACGCGAAATGAACCTAAATCAAGCTGGCATTGAACTGGTAAATATTACTGTTAGAACTGCGAATGGACGCCACACATGTGCGGAGTCTCTTGGTCACCGTGAGTTTGTGCTGACCAAACTTTTCCGAAGTGCCTGATGCTCCATTCTCCTCTAGAAAAATGAGGTGAAGAGATCACAGATTTAGTACCGTCAAACACAAATAGATTGTTAATATCAGTATCACTATAACCTCGATTCCCATTGAAACCTGGTATAAAATCTTTTGAATGAGTTGCAGTTGAGGCTTCAATATCTTTTTTATTCCGGAATTTCCTTTTGTTTGATGATCGTCATCTACACAAAATCTCTCAAATCATGAGGGATAGTTGTAAATTCGGCTGCACCCGTGTACTGAGTGATTTGCCTTATGGGGGATTCAAAGACAGCGAATATGGATACGAAGGTGGGATTGAAGGAGTTGAAACGTATCTTCATAAAAAATTGGTTAGTCTGACCTGAATATTTGAAAAAGTTAGTTTTCTTCGAATTCCCAAATTCCAAATCTTTCTTCAACTTTTCATAGGTATATAAATTACAAAATGAATTCTAATTCAATTCAATCCCGTATAGGTTCGGCCACTATTTCTAGATCTGAATCAGTGGTTGCGGGTGAGTTAATCAATTTTAGTATCACATACACTGCGGGGTATTTTGGTATTGACGATTCCGGCAGCATCAAAATTTGTACCCGTTTTGCTACAGATATGGGACGTCCTCAGTTCTCTGCTCCAGAGCAACCGAATTATGTAAGTATCGTTGCCAGCAATGGCGCCACTCTTGAGTATCGTTTTGACCCGAAAGACAACATTCGACCATGGGACAAAACGATTTACATCAAGATTGTCAAGGGTTTTTTCCGTGAAGGAGACCAGCTTCACGTCCATTATGGGGATCCCATCGGCGGTTGCCCCGGTATGCGCATGCAAACATTTTGCGAAGATACATTTGAATTAAAAGTTCTGGTTGATGCTTTTGCAACATACCAGTACGTTGAAATACCGAAATCTCCAGTTCTAAACATAGTTCCGGGACCGGAAACAAAGTGGGTTATGCAGCTTCCGACAATGCGACGAGTAAACGAATCGTTTCGTTTACAACTGAAGTCTGAAGACCGCTGGGGAAATCCAACTGACAAAACTCATGTCAGTTTTAAACTAACTTCAAATCTGCCGGTCAATGGCTTACCACAGGAGATAAACCAGGATTCTCAGAATGATGGTGTTCTGATGCATGAAGGTCTTTCGGTGTCTTCTCCGGGAGACATTTATATCGAACTACGTGATTCTGATAATGCTCTTGTTTGCCGATCGAATCCGCTTAGAATATCTGAAGACTCTGAGCTGGTACCTTTTTGGGGGGAGTTACATGGGCAATCTGAAGAAACTATTGGTACCAATTCGATTAATGACTATTTTGCCTTTGCTCGTGACAAGGCAGGTCTGGATGTAATTGTTCATCAAGGCAACGATTTTCAGATTACAAATGAATTTTGGGAAAAAATACAAATCGTGTCAAAACAGTTTCTCGATGAGGGACATTTTGTAACCTTTCCAGGGTATGAGTGGTCAGGGAACACCGGATTGGGAGGAGATCGTAATGTTCTCTTTTTTCGCGAAGGGGAAACTATCCGGAGAAGTTCTCATGCGCTGGTTTCAGACTTGTCAGATTTAGATACAGATTGCAACAGTTCGGATGCTTTATTTAAGTCACTCAAAGGCACTGAAACAGTAGTTTTTGCGCATGTTGGCGGACGATATGCGGACATACAATCGCATGAAGGCAACCTGGAGCGTTCTGTGGAAATACATTCTGCCTGGGGAACATTTGAGTGGTTGTTGGAGGATGCCCTGAGTAATGGATACCGAGTGGGGATAGTCAGTAACAGTGATGGACACAAGGGGCGTCCCGGAGCCAGTTATCCAGGCGCGTCCATGTTCGGCGCCTATGGTGGGCTGACCTGTATGCTGGCTCGCAAGTTGACCCGTGAAATGATTTGGGAATCCCTTTTGCGACGCCATCATTATGGTACAACTGGAAATCGCATGTTCATGGATGTACGTGTTTTACTCAACAAACCCGGTAGCAGTTTCAGAGAAGATCCTCAGTTGGGAGAAACTGACGTTGAAAATACTCAAGTTGGAATAATGGGGGATATTCTTCAAACCGAGGAGAGCGAAGTTAAAATTGAGATTGAAATAATTGCATCGGCTCCGATTGAAAAGTTAGAAATTCGTAACGGTCTGAAGGTGCTTGAAACTGTGCGGCCATACAAAAAGTCTGAACTTGGTAATCGTATTCGGGTGATCTGGGCAGGTGCGGAATATCGTGGACGTGGTCGTGAAACTGTTTGGGACGGAGGTGCTAAGTTAGTTGGTAACACTTTTGAAACATTCACACCAATTAATATGTATAACCTGGAGAAAATTGTACGCCAACTCGATCCGACTCGCTTGGAATGGAATGCAGTAACTACTGGTGGATTTGGTGGTTTTGACTGTGTCTTGAAAGATCCTCGGGCAGGGACGTTAACTATCGATACCGCTCAAGTGAATTGTACTGTGCCTGTTGCCGAAATTAGTTTTCAAGAATCACGTATTGATGCTGGAGGTTTGGACCGCCATCTTCGCCTTGTTCGTCTTCCAGACAAAAACCCGCATTATCAAATGAGTTTGGAACGAATCATTCCTTTGACTTCCAAAGGAGACAATCCGTTGTATGTCTGCCTCACACAAGAGGATGGCCATCAGGCCTGGTCAAGTCCAATTTATTTGTTTAACTAGTTCACTTTAATTAAAAAAATTTCGTAATATTATGCCAATTCAGGGTTTCGGTCCAATCTTGATCATGCTATTGTTGAAAATCGGAATTAAGTTACCGGAATTAGATTATGGAATTTTATTTCAATACAAAATTTATTTAGAAAAGAATTGATGAGTTTTTCAAGTTACTTTACGCAAAAATCTGGTGGAGACCGTATATTTGCTGTGGAAGCCCCAAAGATTAAATTCGGACACGGCTCTCTT
>Ga0233427_10004511_pt1 | contig 11573 bp, 13 predicted proteins | sample SI_118_April2016_5_FD_179885 | JGI IMG/M metagenome (GOLD analysis project Ga0233427, IMG submission 179885) | Seawater microbial communities from Saanich Inlet, British Columbia, Canada - SI_118_April2016_100_MG | ecosystem: Environmental > Aquatic > Marine > Inlet | place: Canada: British...
TGGAACCTCATCTTTTTCCAATGCTTTTTCCGCCTCTTTAAAGGCTTCATTCATAAAATAAGTGTCATCAAAAGGATTTATTTCCATAGTGCGAATTTACAAAACTAATGTGTTAAATTTGCAGCAAATAATTTTAAGATGTTAAGAACAAATAATTGCGGAACATTAAACATAAATAATGTTTCAGAAAAAGTAACCCTAAGTGGATGGGTGCAAAAAACAAGAGATTTAGGAGGTATGACTTTTGTTGATTTAAGAGACAGATACGGAATAACGCAACTTGCATTTAATATGGATGTAAATGCAGACTTATGTGCTGATGCCAGAAAACTTGGAAGAGAATTTGTTGTCCAAATTGAAGGGACAGTAATTGAAAGAACATCAAAAAATAAAAACATCCCTACAGGTGAAATTGAAATTGAGGTTAGTAATTTAACAATTTTGAATGCTTCAAAAACGCCACCTTTTACGATTGAAGATGACACAGATGGTGGAGATGAATTAAGAATGAAATACAGATATCTTGATATTAGAAGAAATCCTGTAAAAGAAAATTTAATGCTGAGAGCAAAGGTTTCTACTGAAACTAGAAACTACTTAAATAATGAAGGGTTTATTGAAGTTGAAACTCCTTATTTAATTAAATCAACTCCTGAAGGAGCAAGAGATTTTGTTGTCCCTAGTAGAATGAATGGAGGGCAATTTTATGCACTTCCTCAATCACCACAAACTTTTAAGCAACTTTTAATGGTTGCTGGTATGGATAAATATTATCAGATTGTAAAATGCTTTAGAGATGAAGATTTAAGAGCCGACAGACAGCCAGAATTTACTCAAATTGACTGTGAAATGGCTTTTGTAGAGCAAGAAGATATCTTAAATATGTTTGAGGGCTTAACAAGACACTTACTTAAAGAAGTGAAAGGAATTGAACTATCAGAATTCCCAAGAATGACTTATGATGAAGCCATGAAAATATATGGCTCTGACAAACCGGATATCAGATTTGATATGCAATTTATAGAAATGAATGAGCAATGCCAAGGAAAAGATTTTGGAGTGTTTGACAATGCTGAATTAGTAGTTGCTATTAACGCAAAAGGTTGCGCTAATTATACTAGAAAACAATTGGATAAATTAGTAGATTTTGTAAAAACTCCTCAAGTTGGTGCAACAGGACTTATCTATTGTAAATACAATGAAGACGGAACTTCAAAATCAACAGTTGACAAATTTTTTGATGAAGCATCAAGAGAACAATGGAAAGAAAAAGCGAACTGTGAAAATGGGGATTTGCTTTTAATAATGGCTGGAGGTACTGATAAAACAAGAAAGGCATTATCAACATTAAGATTGCATTTAGCTGAAGAATTAGGGCTTAGAAATCCTGAAGAATTTGCACCTCTTTGGGTGTTAGATTTTCCTTTATTGGAATGGGATGAAGATACAGGGAGGTATCACGCAATGCACCACCCGTTTACATCACCAAAACCAAATGATATTGTAAAACTAGATACAGACCCAGCTGCAGTTAGGGCAAATGCATATGATTTAGTACTAAACGGAAATGAAATTGGTGGAGGAAGTATCAGAATACATGATAGAGATTTGCAAAACCTAATGTTCAAACATTTAGGATTTACTGAGGAAGAAGCAAAAGATCAATTCGGATTTTTGATGGATGCTTTTGAATATGGAGCTCCACCTCATGGAGGAGTTGCTTTTGGGTTTGATAGACTCTGTGCAATTATGGGTGGACAAGAAAGCATCCGTGATTTTATTGCATTCCCTAAAAATAACTCAGGTAGAGATATTATGATTGATTCCCCATCAGATATTGATGAAGAGCAACTGAAAGAACTAAACATAAAATTAAGATAAATTACAAAAATTCATAAGCTAATCATTATGAAACACAAACCATTAATTATAGTTATCTCATTCCTAATTCCCTTGGTAGTAGCTATATTATATTTCATGCCAAAAATTTCAGGTTTTGGGATAGATTTTTTACCAAAAGTAAACGCTACTTTAAACGGAACAGTTTTCTTTACTTTAATTTTTGCAATCAGAGCAATTAAGAATGGAAACAGAAAACTACACACAAATTTAATCGTTACTTCTTTAGCGCTTTCAACACTGTTTTTAGTGTCCTATGTATTGCATCATGCCACACATGATTCTGTACATTTTGGAGGTGAAGGTTTTATAAAATACTTCTATTTCTTTGTTTTATTATCTCATATTTTACTTTCGGCAATTGTATTACCTCTAGTTCTAATCACTTTATCTAGAGCATTAAAAGAGAAATTTGATTTACATAAAAAGATTGCAAAAATAACTTTCCCAATCTGGTTGTATGTTGCTGCAAGTGGAGTTTTAGTTTACATTTTAATTTCTCCTTACTATTAATATGAAAGACAATAAACCGATAATAATCTGGCTATTATCAGGTTGTTCTTTAATTTTTCTGATGGTTGTAATTGGAGGGATTACTAGACTTACTCATTCCGGACTTTCTATGTCAACCTGGAGTTTGATTGGAGGAGCAATTCCTCCCTTAAACACAAGTGAATGGATAGATGCTTTTAATATTTACAAAACAACTCCTGAGTTCCTAAAAATCAATTCTCATTTTACACTTTCGGATTTTAAATCTATCTTTTTTTGGGAATATTTACATAGAATGATTGGGCGATTTTTAGGCTTAGTATTTGTTATTCCTTTCATTTATTTTCTGATTAAAAAGAAACTCTCTAAAAAATTAATCAAGCAATCAATAATCTTATTTGCATTAGGCGGATTGCAAGGAGGAATAGGTTGGTGGATGGTAAAAAGTGGACTTGTAAACAGACCAGATGTTAGTCATTACAGATTAGCTGTACATTTAATAACTGCATTTTTAACTTGCGCCTATACATTTTGGGTTGCACTACCTCTTATTTTTACTGATAACAATACAGGGAACTTTAAACTTTTCCGATTAAATTTTTCATTACTTATACTGGTAATTATTCAGATTGTTTATGGGGCATTTGTAGCAGGATTAGATGCAGGAAAAGGATTTAATACTTGGCCAAAAATGGGAGAGCAGTGGGTTGCAGATGCAGTTTATCAGTTAGACCCTTTTTGGAGAAATCTCATTGAATCTCCTTACGGAATTCAGTTTATTCATAGAACATTAGCACTTATTATTGTAGGTTTTGTATTGTATATTTGGGTTTCTTCCAAAAAGGAAAACATCAGTTCTCTACAGCAAAAATCACTGAATATATTGTTAGGATTTGTAACTCTACAAACATTATTAGGGATTTTTACTTTGGTTTTATTTGTGCCTATTTCTTTAGCACTTACACATCAAATAGTAGCATTTTTCCTATTGATGTCTGTTGTATTTTCTTTGTTTGTTTTTAAGAAATCCTAAAACAAAAACCTATCAATTACATATACTATTTGCATAAGAGGTAAATATGCAAAAGACGTAAGCATCAATTTTCTGGCAGAAATATCATCTGTATTCTTATATAGTTTTACAGACTTATAAGTAAACCAAATCCCTAAAATAAGGATTACAATAAAAGAATAAACCGACAAGTTTAAATCTGAAATATAGAAGAAAGGGATTACAGAAACTACAGTCATTAATGAGGAAGTGAGAATTGAAATAACTGCCGGATATTTATTTTTTTCTCCACCAAATAACATCTTGAATCCCGCTTTTTTATATTCTTTATCAAGCACCCAAGCAATAGCAATGAAGTGAGGAAATTGCCAAAAAAACTGAATTGCAAAAAGTGTACCTGCAGCCAAACCAAAATCATCAGTAGCCGCAACATAACCTAATAAAAATGGAATTGCTCCTGGAATTGCTCCAACAAAAATAGAGATAGTTGAAACTCTTTTTAAAGGTGTATAGGATAAAACATAAAGCAGAATAGACCCCAAGCCGAACAAAGATGACTTTGACATAAAACCATAAAAACTTCCCTGGGGATTTATTTTATTCAGTAAAAACAAGCCAACTAAACCAATAATAAATGAAAAAATAACTGCTTGAGTAATTGATAGGTGACCCATTGGCAAAGGCCTAGCTGAAGTCCTTTCCATCAATTTATCTTTATCTTTTTCTAATATTTGGTTAAACCCATTTGCCGAGCCAGTAACCAAAAAGCCACCAATAATTAAATACAAAAAATGATTTAAATTGAACACCTCAAAGCCTAAAAGGTAAGCAGCTGCAGCTGAAAATACCACAGTAGCCGAAAGCCTGAATTTTAAAAGTTGTCCTAAATATTTGAAGAATTGCATAATTAATTTATGCTTTTTTTTCTTTTCTGCAAATAGTAAAATAATGCAAAAGAAAATACGGCAATATAAGGCATAGACATAAGGTACAAAATACCGCTATTTAATCCAGAGCCAATATCATCACCAGCTTCTAAGTTAGCCTCCACTGCCGCTTTACACATAGCACATTGCGCAAAAGCATCCATAATAAACAGAACTCCAAAAACTAATAAAAGTAATTTTTTATTTAACATCTCTTACTACTTTTGCATCCTCATGATATTCAGCTAAAAGAGTTTTTACATCCTTTATCAGTTCTTTTAACACATAGTCCTGTGTACCATCATACTTTCCAACAGGATTACCAATCAATGCTTTTTCCTTACGGCAAGCAGGACAAGCAATTTTTGCTTTAGTAGAACTTTCACCACAAAACTGACATATAAAATTACTATAACCTGAACGCACCCTACCCTCTTTATCCACAATAACAAAAGACTGAGAATGTAAGAACCCTCCTGGTGCTGATGAATCCGAATTTGCACTCAATAAATAAGATTCTGCAATGGTATATATTTCGATCTTATCCCCTGTTACCAGGTTCCAGTTCTCTAAATTCAAACGCATTTCTCTTGCATAATTGCTTAATCGTTCTGGTGTGTCGTACTCAGGATTTACCGTGTGAGAAAGGAACTTAATATTCGGGTATTTGCTTAGTTTGTTCTGCACATAACGCATGTTATAAGTCATGGTTGGGCAAATGGTTGGGCAAGTAGTAAAGATAAAATTAGCGATATAGATATTGTCATCATAATCAGCATTCGTAATAGTAACACTATCCTGATTTGTAAATGAAAAGGCAGGTATTTTATGACCATCTTCCCCGATAACTGCCAGTTTTACAAAGTTGTTTTCGCCCTTAGCAATGTAGTTGTACATTAAATAAGGTAAAACAAGCAATACGAAAAGTAATGCATATTTTTTGATTTTCTCCATCATCATCTATGAGTTTACATCATCATGTACGAGTACCCACCTTCAGTAAGTACAATGAAAAGTAAATAAGGTATTAGTATTAAAGCTGGTAATAAGATAGTCCATTTCAAACTCTTTTTTTCGTGACCTAAATGCATAAACTGCAATACAATGTATGCCGCTTTTACCAAAGTTAAAATGATAAACACATGATTAATTAACTTAGTCCCTAGAAACTGACCCATTAAAAATTCAGGCTTAATCATTCCTAATACTACCTCTACAGTAGTTATTGCTAATAGAATCCAAAATACTTTCCAGATCCACCAATTTCCTTTTGTTTCATTTGCCATAATAATATCGTTTTTAAATTATACTAAGTAGAAGAATGTAAATACAAATACCCACACTAAATCAACAAAGTGCCAGTACAATCCTACTTTTTCTACCATTTCATAATGTCCTCTTTTTTCATAAGTTCCTTTTATTACATTAATTAAAATAACGATTAATATAATCACCCCACTAAATACGTGAAAACCATGAAAACCAGTAATAAAGAAGAAGTAATCTGCAAATAAAGGATGTCCGTAAGGATTGCTAACTAAAGTAGCGTGTACACCATCTAATCCGTGAATAAAGTGAGACCATTCCCAAGCTTGGGAGCCTAAAAAGATAGCCCCCCCAACAATAGTTAACGAAAGCCAAAGGATTACTTTTTCCTTTTCCATTTTGTGCCCGTAATTTACCGCTAATACCATAGTAACCGAACTCATGATAAGGATAAATGTCATTAAAGCAACAAACAATAATGGATGATCACCATGCATAAATGGGAAGTGAGTAAATACATCCTCAGCCACTGGCCATACATCCTGAAACTTGAAACGACTAAAACCATAAGCCGCTAAAAATCCTGAAAAAGTTAACGCATCCGTGATTAAGAAAAACCACATCATTAATTTACCATAACTTGCATTGTAAGGTCTTCCTCCACCTCCCCAAGCATTTGTATTTTCTATTGTTTCACTCATAATTCTAAAATTTATTTTACACTATATAAAAGGAATACAAATAAATACACCCAAAGCAAATCTAAAAAATGCCAATAGATTGATGTTAATTCTATTCCTAAATAATTCTCTTTTGTATATTTTGATTGTATCGCCTTTATAGCCGTTACCAATAATGAAATTAAGCCCCCAACAACATGCATAAGGTGAGCAAAAGTAATAACATATAAAAACGAACTTGCAGGATTACTCCCTTCACCAATAAAATACATACCCTGAGCAGTTAATTGCTCCCAACCTTTAATTTGGCAGTATGCAAAGAACAAACCTACAGCAAAAGCCCCTACTATATAAATAGCAGGTGAATTTCCTCTTTTAACTTGATGCTGAGCAATGATTAATAAAACACTACTCAACACAATTGCAAAAGTACTATACCAAAACCAAATTGGCATACCAATAGAATTCCAACCATGCTCTGCTGAACGCACAATTACAGCTGAAGTAAGCCCAGCAAAGAACATTGAAATTCCTGCCATTCCCACCCAAAGCAATTGCTTGGAAGTATTATTTTTGGTTGTACTCATAATTCTTAGTGTTCTGTTTCTCCTTCTTTTAACGGCTCAGTTTGCATAACAAAATCCTTATCAGCACCTGGCTTAGAATAATCATAAGGCCATCTATGAACTGAAGGGATTTCTCCTGGCCAGTTTCCATGGATTCTTTCTATTGGAGTTGTCCACTCTAATGTATTTGCCTCCCAAGGATTTGTACTCGCTTTTGATCCTTTGAAAATACTGTAGAAAAAGTTAAATACAAATACCAATTGTACCAAACCACCAACAATCGCAAAGAAAGTAATGATTGAGTTAATATCAGTTAAATTATCAAACATTGGGAAAGCACTATTAGTATAGTATCTTCTTGGTAAACCAGCTAATCCTAAAAAGTGCATTGGGAAAAATACCCCATAAGCAGAGATGAAAGTTACCCAGAAATGTAAGTACCCTAACTTCTTATTCATCATACGACCATACATCTTAGGGAACCAGTGGTAAACCCCAGAGAACATTCCGTAAATTGCAGATAATCCCATAACAATATGAAAATGCCCAACAACAAAGTAAGTATCGTGTACATTAATATCTAAAGCTGAATCCCCAAGAATCAAACCAGTTAAACCACCTGTAATAAAAGTAGATACAAAAGCAATTGTAAATAACATTGCCGGAGTAAAACGGATGCTTCCTTTCCAAAGTGTAGCTAAGTAATTGAATACTTTAACAGCTGAAGGAATAGCAATTAATAAAGTTGTAAATGTAAATACTGACCCTAAGAATGGATCCATACCTGTAATAAACATATGATGCCCCCAAACAATAAATGAAAGAAATGCAATAGCTAACATTGCGCCAACCATAGCTTTATATCCGAAAATTGGTTTTCTTGTATTTACCGACATAACCTCAGAAACAATTCCTAATGCAGGTAATAAAATAATGTATACCTCAGGATGACCTAAGAACCAAAATAAGTGCTCAAATAATACTGGAGAACCTCCTGTATGATGTAAAGCTTCACCACCAATAATAATATCTGATAAGTAGAATGAAGTACCAAAACTTCTATCCATAATTAATAATAAAGCTGCAGAAAGTAAAACTGGAAACGACAATACACCCAAAATTGCAGTAATCAAAATCGCCCACATTGTAAGTGGTAAACGAGACATTGACATCCCTTTTGTTCTTAAATTAAGGATTGTAACAATATAGTTAAGCCCTCCTAAAAGAGAAGAAACAATAAATAATGCAATAGAAACTAACCATAAATCTTGACCCAGACCAGAACCTGGAATAGATTGTGGTAATGCCGAAAGTGGTGGGTAAATTGTCCAACCTGCAGAAGCAGGACCTGTTTCAACAAATAATGAACATAACAGGATAATAGTAGCGGCAAAAAAGAACCAGTACGAAAGCATGTTTAAGAATCCTGAGGCCATATCTCTTGCTCCAATCTGTAACGGAATAAGGAAGTTAGCGAATGTCCCCGTAAGCCCAGCTGTAAGCACCCAGAATACTAATATAGTACCATGCATAGTTACTAATGACAAATACATATTAGGATCTAAAATTCCTTCTGGCGCCCACTTACTTCCTAAAAACCATTCTAATACTGCAAATGATTCTCCTGGATTAGACAATTGTAAACGGAATAAAATAGACATTAACATTCCTATTATTCCCATAAACATTCCTGTTATAAGAAACTGCTTAGCGATCATTTTATGATCTAAACTAAATACGTACTTTGAAATAAATGTTTCTTTATGATGATCTGACATCTTCTATTATTTTTTAGTTAATAATTTTTGGGACAATGTTTTCTTTGATGCTATCCATGCATCATATTCTTCTTGTGTTTCTACAATAAATTTCATTTGCATATTGTAATGCGCTACTCCACAAATTTTATTGCATAATAAAATAAACTCAAAATCTTCTCCTTCCTGATTTTTCATTTCTGCAGTAGTTTGTGTTGGTGTAAAAGCAAACTGAGTAGTCATACCAGGGACACAATTCATCTGAACTCTAAAATGAGGCAAGTAAGCAGAGTGTATCACATCTTGTGATCTGAATTTTAATAATACTGGCTTATCTTTTACTAAATGAACTTCTCTAGTCATTATATCATCAGTAGCATTTGAATCTTCCATATCAACTCCCAATGCATTTTTACCTTCAACTAATCTAAAATTAGCATTTCCTAATGTATTATCGGCACCTGAATATCTTGCAGTCCAAGAAAATTGTTTTGAATATACTTCAATTACTTGAGATTTAGAAGTATCTGCATTTGTAATTTGATCCCATGCGCTAAGCCCATAAAGAATAACAGCTGTAAGAACAATAGTTGGTACTACTGTCCAAATAACCTCTAATTTATTATTGTGTGGAAAGAAAAAAGCAACAGGATTTTTCTTGTTTTTATTGTATTTATATCCGTACCAAAATAAAATTGGCTGTGTAATAAAAAACACAAAGATAATAAGAAGCATTGTAAATTGCATTAGGGAATCAATAACCGCTCCATGCTCCGAACTAGCTGGCGGCAACATTAACGGAATCCAGTTTACAAATTGCCAAATTACTGAGCCCAAAAACAAAGTCCCTACAATTAAAAGAATTTTACCTTGAATGGCATTATCCTTGTCAGTTACTTCATTTAGATCCTGTTTTTTTAGTTCTGATAATAATTCACTAACTCTAAGTATTTGTACTAAAGTAGCAACTAATAAGATTAAAACTAAAGCGATTAATATGTTTGTCATTTTTTTAAATTTTTCGGTCGCAAAAATAGAAAATACTAGCTATGAAAACTATGATTTTCGGCATAATTTTCAATTCCAAACATATTTATACTAATTCTATACTATAAAGAATATGAAACCAACAAGGAACAGGCGCTATTTTTTACTGATTATCCTCTATGTCCCATTCGGCAAATGAAGTAGCTGTCTCGGATAAAACAACCTTACAAAGCATGATGTTTTCAGGCAACTTATTTTTAATATGAGTAGCAAAATCCATAACCAAATTTTCAGAAGTTGGTTGGTATGGTAATAAAAATACTTTTTCAAATGCAGATAAATCAATTTTAGCATGAGGGGAGTTAGCATTTAGCACTAAAGAATGGTCATATTTATCTACAATCTCAGGTTTTACAATATCTTTTAATACCCCGAAATCCATTACCATCCCATCTTTTGTATGTCCTTTTTCATTTTTCACATCACCCTTAACCGTTACCCACAAACGATAAGAATGACCATGTACATTTTTACACAAACCATCATAACCATGCAAAGCATGAGCCATTTCAAATTTAAATTTTTTTGTAATTCTAATCATCTTTTTTATCTAAATTTAGATTAACTCGTTTGTGGCTATAATACATCTTTTTACTATCCGTTCCTTTTCTTAATTGCTTTTGCTCCTCAACTGGTAAATTCACGATTTCAATGCATTCAACCGAACAACAATGTTCATATTGTTCTTTACAAGTATCACATTGCAAGAACAATAAATTACAATTTACATTTCGGCAATTCACATGTGTGTCAAAAGGCTCTCCGCATTGATGGCAACTACTAATTATATCATCAGAAATACGCTCCCCTCTCCTCTCATCAAACACAAAATTCTTTCCTTCAAAATTATTGTTAAGACTCTCATCTTTGTTCAACTGCCTTGCATAATCAATAATACCACCATGCAACTGGTTTACATCTTGAAATCCGTGATGTTTTAAATAAGCAGAAGTTTTTTCGCACCTAATTCCTCCTGTGCAATAAAGCAAAATCTGATCATCTTCTTTCCCTTTTAACATTTCCTTTACCTCAGGAAGTTCCTCCTTAAAAGTTTCTACATCCGGACAAATAGCGCCTTTAAATTTCCCTATTTCACTTTCGTAATGATTCCGCATATCCACCACAGTTGCACCTTTTTCTAGCGCCTCATTCCATGCTTTTGCATCCAAATGAGCACCAACATTAGTTACATCATATTCATCAATGGGCAAACCATCAGCAACAATTTGTTTTCTTACTTTTATTGTTAATTTGAAAAATGATTTTCCATTATCTTCTACTGCAATTTTAAATGGCATCTCTGCAAAAAGAGGATTTTCATAAACATCCTTTACAAATGCATCCCAATTTGGTTCAGGAACACTTAACTGAGCATTGACCCCTTCATGTGCTAAGTAAATTCGCCCTAAAACTCCCAATTCATTCCACTGTGAATATAGTTCATCACGCAAATCAAAAGGAGAATCTAAAATAACATACCTATAAAATGAAACGGTTTTCCTGGAGAAATCCTCCTTTTCTAATAAAGCTACACCTTGTTCCTTACTTAGTTTATTAAACATTCCTTTTTTGCCAGTATTCGGATCCATAATATTCTGATTCGTAAATTTAAGGCAAAGATATAAAATCTTAAAATTTTATTGCAAATTAATTTCCCTATTAAAGTATTAGATAATATTATATTTGTCAAAATATTTAAACGCATGCAAGAACGAATTTTAATTATAGGTTCATCAGGTCAAATTGGTACTGAATTGGTAATGAAATTAAGGAGTATGTATGGAAACAATAATGTTATTGCGTCTGACATACGCCCTTCTTCTAAGCAGGTAATGCAATCAGGCCCGTTTGAAACATTAGATATAATGGACGAACAATTATTAAGAGATATTGTAAAAAAATACAAGGTAACTCAAGTCTATTTATTA
>Ga0233427_10004514_pt1 | contig 11572 bp, 8 predicted proteins | sample SI_118_April2016_5_FD_179885 | JGI IMG/M metagenome (GOLD analysis project Ga0233427, IMG submission 179885) | Seawater microbial communities from Saanich Inlet, British Columbia, Canada - SI_118_April2016_100_MG | ecosystem: Environmental > Aquatic > Marine > Inlet | place: Canada: British...
AATGCACCTATTCCTTTAGGACCGTAAAGTTTGTGAGAAGAAATAGAAAGTAAATCTATGCCTAATTCTTTGACATCTATTGGAATTTTACCTATTGCTTGAACTGCATCAGTATGAAAAAGAACATTATGATCATGACATAATTTGGCAATTTCAGAAATAGGTTGGATTGTACCAACCTCATTATTTCCAAACATAATTGAGACGATACTAGTTTTCTCAGAAAGGTGATTTTTTAATTCAGAAATATCAATTAAACCAAATTTATCTACTGAAACATAATGTACATCAAATCCATTTTGAGATAATTTTTTACATGGTTCTAAAATTGCATCATGTTCAATTTGAGAAGTTATAATTTGACTAGATGGTTTTTTTATAACCACACCATTTAATGCAGTATTGTTTGATTCAGTACCACCAGAAGTAATTAAAATTTCAGATGGATCAGCATTAATTAGGGAAGCAATTTGTTTTCTTGCTTTTTCAATTGCTTTATGAGCCAATCTACCATAACGATGAATAGATGAAGGATTACCAAATTGTTCTTTAAGATAAGGTAACATTGATTCCAATACATCATCATGAATTTTAGTTGATGCAGCATTATCTAAATATATCAATCTGCAATCACATTAATTTTTCCTGGTTTATATCCTTCCGGATCAATTTGAATTGAAGAGAACCCTATCATTTGAAATTTCTTATCTAGTTGTTGTATAATGTCATCATCAAATACAGAAATCATTTCTTTTTCAACTTCAATTTTTGCAATACCATTAAAATCACGTACACGTACTTGTTTTATTTTTGTAAGTTGTTTAACAAGTATTTCACCATATTCAATTCTAGCTAATTTTTCAGATGTAACTCTTTGACCCCAGGGAATTCTTGACGCCAAACAAGAATTTGAGGGTTTATCAAATACAGATAATCCTACAGATTTTGCAGTATCTCGAATTTGAGATTTAGAAAAAGTAGTTTCAACTAGTGGGCTTCTAATTCCATTTTGCTTTAATGCCTCAATTCCAGGCCTAAAATCACCCAAATCATCAATATTGGTTCCATCAACAATGATTGAAACATCGTGTTTTTTGGCCAATTCAAGTAAGTGATCTCCTAGCTCTAATCTACAATGAAAACAACGAGTAGAATCATTTTTTGTAAATTCAGGATTCTCAAGTTCATTATAATCTAAAAAAAGTTGTTCGATACCAATTTCTGAGCAAACTTGTTTAGCAGTTTGTAATTCCTCTTTAGACAAAGTCTTGTAATCAGCAGTTACTGCAAAAGCAGAGTTACCTAATTGTTGAAATGCAGCATATGCAACTAGTGCACTATCAACACCACCAGATAATGCTATGAACACTTTGCTTTTATCAGCAAACCAATTTTTTAATTCATCAAGTTTGCTCATAATATATTCTCCAATTTTTTAATTTCTTTTCGTAAAATAGAATTGGTTTCTTTAATTGATTTATCAATTGAATTAGATATTGTTCTCAAATCATCAAATTCAATTTTAAAATTAGTCTTGCCTTTAAATAAAGATTTTTTGTAATGTACTTTAAAAGATTGATTATTAAAAACGAGTGTAATTTCATGATCTGAACGTGGAACAATAAAACGGTTTGATTCAGAAATTCTTATTCCCAAAGTTCCAGTTTCAAGAACTAAAATATCAACTATTTCATCTACTTTAATGTCATCACAAATCACAGATATCAAATTTGTTGGTCTACCTTTTTTTGTTATTCCATGATAGATTGAAACATCTTTAGCACCTTTTAACATGATTTTTTCAATTAGATTACCTAATATTTCTCCAGAAATATCATCAACATTTGTTTCAAGTATCTTTACAGAATCAGTATTAAAAGAATCATCACAACCTCTTACAATTTTTAAGACATTTGAAAAAGATTTAAAATCTTTTTGTCCTGCACCATAACCTACAGATTCAATTTTCATCGAAGGATACAATTCAACGTCGGTATTTGTTAAATTAACCAAAATACAGGCACCGGTAGGAGTAGTTAATTCAGCATTAGAATTATTTCCTTTAATCATCAAGTTTGAATTTTTAAAAATTTCAAGAATTGCACTTGCAGGATTTGACATAGTTCCATGTGAAAATGTAACAGAACCACTGCCAACCGAAACAGGTAAACATAAAATTTTCTCATCATAGAATCCCAAATCATCTAATGCAATTGCGACTCCAACAATATCTATCAAAGTATCAATACTTGAGGCTTCATGAAAATGAACAGAGTTTTCTGGAATTCCATGTATTTTTGATTCGGCAGATATAAGGGAATTAATGCAAGATTCTGAAAAAATTTTTGCCTTTTCTGAAAGCCCAAGCAGATTCACAGATTTAATAATTGCTTTTTTTATTTCTGATCCCATTCTTTCATGAATATTTTCATTTATTTCTAAAATTAATTGCATAGAATCTACTCCGTGTTTTTGGATCTTTTGAAAATCAATTTTCTCAATAGTTGAATTTGGAAGAAATTTTTCAGATTTTTTAATACCATCAATAATTTTATTTTTTGATGCACCTAAATCCACTAAAGAACAAAGAATCATATCTCCAGAAATTCCTGCAATCTGTGGATCTATTACAACAACCATAATTGAAAATTGTCAAAAATGCTTATAAATTCGACTAAAAATTAATGAATTTCATTAGATTTAATTATTGAAAATTTAGAGAGTGTTTTATGATTACAATTATTGGTTCAGGGAAAGTTGGTGGAGATGCAGCATTATTCTCAGCATTAAAACGATTAGATGATCAAATTTTGTTACTAGATGTTGCAAAAGGACTACCTCAAGGTGAAGCAATGGACATCAATCATATGCTATCTGAACAAGGAATAGATGTAGAAGTAAAGGGTTCTAATAATTTTGAAGACATGAAAGGTTCCAATGTAGTAGTAGTAGTAGCAGGTTCTGGAAGAAAGCCAGGAATGACTAGAATGGATCTTTTGAAAATCAATGCAACGATTGTAAAAAGCGTAGTTGAAAATGTCAAAAAATATGCAGATGATTCTATGATAATTCCAGTTACAAATCCACTTGATCCAATGGCATACATTACTCACAAGGTATCTGGATTTGATAGAAGCAGGGTATTTGGTATGGGAGGGATGCTTGACTTATCACGATTTAGACAATTTATTCATGAAGCAACAGGTTATTCAAGAGACTCCATTAGAGCTCTTGTAATTGGTGAGCATGGTGAAAATATGTTACCATTACCAAGATTTTCATCAGTTTCAGGAATTCCATTATCCACAATGCTTCCAAAAGAAAAATTAGACGAGTTAATCATCAACACAAAACAAGTTGCAGCCAAAGTCATTGAATTAAAAGGTGCAACAGTACATGCCCCAGGAAATGCAATTTCAGCAATTATTGAAGCAGTTGTAAGAGATAGAAAACAAGTCATTCCAGTTGCAACATATCTTGATGGTGAATATGGACACTCAGATGTTACAATTGGGGTTCCAGCAGTTATCGGAAAGAAGGGAGTAGAGAAAATTATCGAATTAGATCTAAATGATGAAGAAAGACAGGTATTTGATAAAGCAGTAGACAGTGTAAAAAGTGCAATTTCAGGAATTGAAATCTAAGCATTTTTTTATCTAAACAAAGAAAAAATACTGTTGGAAATACAGGAAATTTTAGAATCATTAGAAAAAGGAAAGATTTCAATAAAAAGTGCAAAAAAACTTTTGGTACTTTATTCAATTGAAGAGATTGAAGGAATTGCCAAAATTGATATCAATAGAAGAAAGAGGAAAGGAATTCCAGAAGTAGTTTTTGCAGAAACAAAAGAATTAGAGGAAATTAAAAAAATTACAAAAAAAACATTAGAAAAAACAAATTCAATTATCATATCAAGGATTAAAAAAGAAGATTATTCAAAAATCACAACATTTGCAAAAAAGCTAAAAGTCAAAATAAAAACTGGAAAAAATTCATCATCAGTATTATTATTTAAAAAGCCAATAAAATTTCAAGGTGGTAAAGTTGGAATTATTACAGCTGGTACATCAGATGTAGGCATAGCAGAAGAATCCAGATTGATGTGTGAGGCAATGAACTGTAAATGTATTACAAGCTATGACGTAGGGGTTGCAGGAATTCAAAGGATATTTCCAGTTTTAAAAAAAATGATCAAAGAAGATGTAGATTGTATAATAGTTGCTGCAGGCATGGAAGGAGCTTTGGCAACACTTGTTTCTTCCATGATAGATATTCCAATAATAGGAATTCCAGTATCAGTGGGGTACGGATATGGTGGAAAAGGAATCACTGCACTTGCATCAATGCTTCAAAGTTGTTCATTAGGGTTATCAGTAGTTAACATAGATAATGGAATTGCTGCAGGAGGAATTGCTGCAAATATTGCAAATAGAGCAGTTAGAAAAAAATAATTCAAAGGAAAAATTAGAAATCAAACTCGTAAATCATATATAATATAGCAAAACGAAACTGTGTGATTGTCGGGTAAACGTGTTGTACTAACTGCTGATCGTAGTTTGATGACAAATTATAGAGGAAATTTTTTGTATGGTTTTATTGCATGTGGACCATACGAGGTTTTACCGGAATGGGTTTTTGATAAAGTATTTTGTCCTTCAGTAGAAACAGATCCAATTACAGGTGAGGCAAAGGTTGCTCAAATAGGATTAAGAAGAATTGAGAGTTCTTTGATTCAAGGAGGTTACAAACGTGAAGAGGTATTCATAGGTCACCCAGATATGTTACACAAATCAATTGGACCAGACACCAAAGTAGTTGGAATTAATGTAATGGATCCTCTTGGAATGGCACCAGTTACCACAACAATGTCACCAGAAAAATTATCCTATGTTGCAATGAAATTTAAAAAAATGTGTGCTAGTATAATTCAACTCAAAAAGAAATATGATTTCAAAGTTGTAGTTGGAGGAAATGGAGCATGGGAATTAGCAAAATCAGATCGAATGAAGATTCATGGAATAGATACAGTTGTTGTAGGAGAAGCTGATGAATTAGCAGTAGATTTATTCCAAGATTTAGAAAAAAATGATGCACCAGAATTAATGCATTGTTTTGTAAGAAATCTTGAAAATATTCCAGTTATTGAAGGCCCTACAATCAATTCCTTAATTGAGGCAATGAGAGGCTGCGGTAGAGGGTGTGATTTCTGTGATGTCAACAAAAGATCAAAGAAGGATCTTCCAATAGAAAGATTGCAGCATGAAGCAAAGACCAATTTAGATTATGGATTTGATTCAATTTGGTTGCATTCAGATGAAATGTTACTTTATGGATGTGATAATAGAGATTTCATTCCCAACAGAGATTCAATTACAGATTTGTGGAAATCACTAAAGGGACTTGGTGCTAACTTTATTGGAACAACACATATGACATTCTCTGCAGTTGCAGCAGATCCAACATTAATGCAACAAATTTCACATATCAATGGACAAGACAAGTCAGGAAGATGGCTTGCAACCAATTTAGGAATTGAGACAGTTTCACCAGATATGGTTAAGAAACACTTAGGAGTAAAAACAAGACCATTTTCAACTGACGAATGGGGTAGTGTAGTAAGAGAAGGTGCAAAAATTCTAAATGACAATCATTGGTTCCCAGCTGCCACAATCATAATAGGATGGCCAGATGAAACTCCAGATGATGTTCAATTTACCATTGATATGATGAGTGACTTTAGAGAGATGAACTTTAGAGGATTGGTAGCACCGTTACTTTATCAAGATTTTAGTGAAAAGAATTCAATGCATTTTGGAAATTTGAATGAGGCACAATTCACACTATTTTGGAAATGTTGGGAAAATAACCTTCGTGTAATTAATGACATCATTCCAATTATTCTTAGAAATAAGACATATGGTCCACCAATGAAAGTTTTCATGTACGGTATTCTCAAAGCAGGAACTTGGGCAATTATGAGATATCTTAGAGGTCTTTGTAAAGATCTCTTCAATGGAAGAACTCCGGACGAGATTATTGAAAAATATGCAAGAAGTAGATCTGTATCTGCTCCAAAAATTCAGACAAAAAAACTATAATTTTTGAATAGCGATATCTGCTATAGTATTTCGTTTTGGAGTTATAGAAATAAAATAGACTTTGTCTGCCCTCTCAACACTTTCAACTTTTTTGTAAGATTTTGAGGTTACATCAAATTCATAAATTCCAGGTTCAAGAGAACCGCTGGCATAAAGCATCAAATATGTTTCTCCAGTAGAAGGACTCAATGGAATAAAAGACATTATGTTTTCTTTGTAAGAATTAATTGGAATAGTATTTTTCATAGGTGGTGCTGCAGCTGCCAAATACATAAAGAAATCTTCAACAGTTTCAAATTCCTCATATTCAAATTGCATTAACAAACGTTACAAGATTCAGTATAATAACCTACTAGAATTAAACTAAAAAGAATTATTTTCTAGATTTGAAATGTTTGTAAGATTTAATTCCAATAAATGCTGGTGCTGCAATGTACATTCCAAAATTAAGCATGATTACAGAGATACCAAGTCCCAAAACATCTATTTCTGAATTAGTATCAGCCAAGGTCATGATAGATAATGTTGAGACCATAGGTGTGATAAATGCTCTAACTGCTTCTTGGAACATTGGATTTTCTCTTTCCATATCAGCAATCGTTGGTGAGAATGAATAGTATAATTGGTTAAATCCTGTCATAAATGATGCACCTGCACTAGTACTCATTACAGTGTTATCTCTAATTTCTCTTAAGAATTGAACTTGTGGTGCTAACTCAGATCCATATGCTGCAGTAGCAATTAAACAACCACCACCATCCGTTGGTTTTGTAGGTGTGTCAAGTTGACAAATTCCATTTGCATCTGCATGTGTTCCTGCACCACATTGTACTTCTGGTTCTACAACTGGTTCTGGTTCTACAACTGGTTCTGGTTCTACAACTGGTTCTGGTTCTACAACTGGTTCTGGTTCTGGTTCTACAACTGGTTCTGGTTCTGGTTCTACAACAACGGGTGTTGTTCCAGAACCACCAGTATAAACAAAAGTATTAGTAATTTTTTGAGCACCATATTGTGCTCTGATTTCATAATCACCGTTGATAGACATAGTACCACCAGCTTTTACAGTAGTAGAATAACTGCCATCTGTATTTGGAATTACTTGTGCAATGGTGACAATATTTCCATCAGGACTAACAACTACAATAGTTACAGATTGAGTAAATTGAGCTAAAGTCTTAATCATACCAGAAATTACAATAGTATCACCATTTGCATAAGAGGGTAATTCAGATGAGACAGATAATGGGACTTCATCAGTTTGAGCATATGTAGCACCAGTTAAACCATAAGATAGAATTGAAATAGATAACAATGCAAATGCCAAGAATCCCATTAGTTTCATTTTCATTTTGATTCAGGAATAATCAGTATTTATGTTTTCAATCAAAGAAAAATTGACTCTATTATATTCGAATTATGCCTTTTTTAACCAAATATTGGATTGATTTGACAAACTCATTTTGAGGGATTTTATCATCGGCCCACCATTTTGCATTATTTTTTATCCAATCAGGGATTTTTTCTGAAACTACAGAAAACGATAAAGTTTCAAGACTTTTGCCATCATATGAAAGTTGAATAAAATAGGCACCAGGTAAAGAATTAGAATTGACAGTGAAAATGGATTTGTAGCCACCACTATTACTTAGAGTTGCAGCAAAATTTTGATTTGTTCCATCAGGATTTGTAAGTGTTATAGATAATGGTGTTCCACGCTTTTGATGTTCAATACTTCCAGATAAAATAATTTCTTTAATAGAACCAATATCAGGTAATGTTATTTTATCTTGATTTAATTTTGCAGGACTAGAAAATGAAATATTTGTTTGTGAACGTAACAAACTAGAGATGTTTTCATTACCAAAAGCATCACGTGAATCATAATAACGTGCATCAAGGCTTCCACCTGCAGGTGAAATTAGTTTTGAACCTGTTTTATCACAAATTTGAGATGGCATTTTAAAAACACCTTCAAAGATACCAGTGCTTGGTCCTGTTTCAACAAGAGTGAATCCAGTTGATGCTAAACCACCATGTTCAACACCATTAACAGTACAACGTTTGTAACGAATGTCTTTGAGTTTTACCTCCAGTAAAATTTCACCATCTTTTCCTACAGTGTCAACATTGACAGAGTTTGAATCATTAATTGTTGAATAAATCTCAACAGTGTCACTTTTCAAATTAAGATCAGAATCTTTGAGTGTTATAGTAACAGGATGACCAAATCGAAATGTGGTAGATTGAGTAGAAACAATTCCAGAATTAGTAGAAACATCAGATTTGATAGAAGTTGTAGTAGTTACACCGGTTGCATCTAAATCAGAATATGAGATTACAATTCCTTCTTCATCAATTAATCTATCAGTTACAATAATTTTTATTTCATCACCAATTGTCTGAATGGTTTGAATAAAATTTGGATCTAGTATGTTCAATTGGTTGGTTACAGCATATTCAATAGTACCATCAAAAATAGAAGAATTATCCAGAGTTTCTTCTAATTCAAAACGATAAATTGAATTGTTTATGCTATTGTTATTTTGTAATCCAAAGGAAAAAAAATCTAAAACAATAGGTTGGTTATTTACTTCATTAGAGACAGAAATTACACCAGCATCATCATTAGAAGTATCAAAATCAATTAACAGAAATACATTTCCAGTATTAGCCGCTATTGTCGTTACATCAGTGTCATCAATTTGGATGAATCCTTTAGGAGACGAAATATCACCAGCATTAATTATTGTGACAGAAGCGGTTCCAAGAGTTCCAAAAGAAAGAGAGAAAGATGTATCACTAAAATCAGTAACGCCCAAATCTTTTTCAAAGGATCTCAAATCATAATTTATCCAGTTTGTACCATTGGTGTTAGATTCAGAAGAATCAAGTAAAAATGAAGATAAAGATGATGCAGAAAACCCTAAATTTACTGAAAATACTTCATATGTTCCAACACCAGTTGTGTCAATTATCAATCTATCAGAATTTGAATCAGGGACAGATGAAGTTACAGAAACAGCTGCTCCAAGAGGAGTGGTTGGATAAAAATTTGAACTTTGAGAATTTTCCAAAGTGAGAGGATTTCCAATAGTGATCGTAGGAATAAGAGCTGTTGCTCTAAATACATCTAAATCGTCACGAGCACCAGTATTTAGATTTTGATCAGGATCATTCAAAATTACAGGATATTCTATTCCAGGATTCAAGGTTTCACCATTTGCAATAGTTAGTGCAGGTTCATTACCAACTGAAACAGAAGAAGTAGAGAATCCCGTTAAAATTGAAATAGATTTTTCATTATATGTGATTTGTCCAGTTTGTCCACGCGGAGCATTACTAAGAATAGCCATTACAGAATTATCACTAGAATCAAAACTTTCAAAAATTCCTGAATTTGGTTCTTGTTCAACTAATGTAACAATATTTGAAAAAGTATTTGAAACTCCGTCAGTATCAATTGAAGAATCAGGTTGATCATTGTTTATTTGTAATTCAAGTATATTTCCAAGAGTTAAGGAAAGTTTACCATTATTTTTAAAATTCAAGTTTGAAAGATTAGGAATTAGATCTACCAATCCTGCATTTCCATTTGCATCGTTATTCCCAGAACTATCAAACGCTTGATAAAATGTTGAGGGATTTGAATCAATATCAAACGTCCAAGAATCTTCATCTGTTGGATCTTGATTTAATTGAAAATCATTTACAGTAAGAAACACTTCAGAATTAGTAGGATAAAGATCTCTATCAATATTCAAAGAAATATTTTGCATATCATCATATTCAAGTGAAACTTGTTGTGGTGAACCACCAGGATTGTATTGAATGGTAACATCATTAAAAGAATAAAGTTGGATTAATGGCCAAGCATCAGAATCTAATCCAATTTGTCCAATAGGTATATTGGAATTAGTATTGATAGATTTTGCTTTTCTAACTACATTATTCAAATTTACAGAGTCAGTTGGAGAACCAGTACATGCAGTTAATGATGAATCACCATTCTTGAAACCAGTTAATCCATTAGATTGGGGTACTGCAACACCATCAGTTTCAGAAAGAGAAATACCAAATACTGAAGATGCCGTATCTCTACTACAAAAAACACCAAAATCTAGACCTTTTCCAGCCAGACCTACAGTAGAATCTGCAATTTTTGCTTTTTCAACATTTGCAAAGTACGCATACCAATTACCGTCAGTTGCCTGAACCATTCTCAATGTTTTTCCATTAAGTGTAACGTCAGGTTCACCTTTTCCTTGATCAGTATCAGATAAATTGGAATCTCGAATTACGACTTCAATTACCATTGAACCTGAAAAATGATTATCAAATTGTGAATTTTCAGCGGATACAAACAAGTTTGGATTACTTGACGCCTCAGCATCAATAACAGGAACAAGTAATATTATTGAAAAAATTGCCACTAAAGAAAAATATCTCATGTCCAATATGCCTAAAATCCAATTTTCTCACAAATAACGTTGTCGCATCATTTCTTCTTAGAAAACGGTAATACATGATTCAAACTAATAAAAATAAGGAAAATGTTTGTTCAAAGAACTAGAGTTTTACAAATTTCACTTTTAGCTATATTTTCAGCATTTATAGTAGAATTCATTTTTGGTTTAATTTCAAACAGTCTAGCACTCATCACAGACAGTATTCATGCATTATTAGACAGTGTAGTAACTCTTGTTTTACTTTTAGCAGCAAGATGGGCAATTAAACCTCCAGATGCAGAACATACGTACGGACATGGGAAAATAGAATCATTAGGAGGTTTGATTGGAGGAATAGCAATTTTTTTAATTGCATGTTTTTTCATTTACGAATCTATCAACAGATTACAAAGTCCGCCACCTAATGTTGTTCCAGGATTATTTGCAATAATTGGGGGACTGTATACTATTGGAGTTGATTTTTTTAGAATTATCATTTTAAGAAGATCTATTAAAAAAATTGGAGGTGCTACTTTGAAAGCAGACTTCTATCATGCTTTCATGGATCTTGGCTCTACAATTGTTGCAATTGCAGGTATCATTTTAGTTTCATACGGCTTGTATTTTGGAGATTTTGTTGCAGCACTAATACTAGGAATTTTGCTAGCAGTGTTGAGTGTGAAATTAGTATACAAAACAGCATTAGATTTGACTGATGTAATATCTCCAGAACTTGTAAAAAATGTCAGAGAAATTTCAATGTTAACTGAGGGTGTAGTTGATACAGGATCAATTCTTATGAGAAGATCAGGGGATACAATTTTTGCGGATGTCACAATTGCTCTTAGAGGAGATACTAGTTTTGAGAAAGCTCATGAAATTAGTGATAGTGTTGAAAAGAACATAAAAAATAAAATTCCAAATGCGTCAACCACAATTCATTTTGAACCAAATTGGAAAGATGTGCCACTAGATGCAAAAATATTAGACATTGCACAAAATGTAGAGGGTGTTAAAGGAGTTCAC
>Ga0233427_10004515_pt1 | contig 11571 bp, 11 predicted proteins | sample SI_118_April2016_5_FD_179885 | JGI IMG/M metagenome (GOLD analysis project Ga0233427, IMG submission 179885) | Seawater microbial communities from Saanich Inlet, British Columbia, Canada - SI_118_April2016_100_MG | ecosystem: Environmental > Aquatic > Marine > Inlet | place: Canada: British...
ACCCATTGTTCCGGAGCCCAATACAGCAATCTTCGTAAAGGCTTTATCAAAAAATTCTTTCATAGTTACCCCAAATTTTATTTATCAAAACTCTCATAGTCATCAACCTTTAGTGCCTCGAGAACTAAATCATTCAACCTTAACCAATCTTCTTTATCTTCAATTGTCAGAGTTTTGTTATCAACAAGGCCCTGAAGCCAAAACTCCAATGTAATACTTGGCTGGAACTTATAGCCTGCTTTTTTTGCCTTATCTCTTAAAATTTTTAACTCTTTTCCAGCTTCAAAACCTTTGAAAAGAATATTAAAAGGGTGATCAGGCTTGTCTTTAAGATTAGCGCAAATGCATGTTGATAGGTTGTTCTCTATCCACTCAGTATCAAGAACAGATCTTGAAGTATTGATAATCAGTTTGTCATCAATCTTGGAAGCTGTCACTGAAAATGGAAACAATAAAACCCTTAATAGCCATTTAGCAACTCTATTGATTGGCATACTTTCAATATTTTGAAGCATCGAAGTGTCAGCCTCTTCAATAAGCCTTAGAACTGAAAGCTTAAGTATGCTCTTCGCGTTATCATCATCCAGAAACTTTTCTTCATAAAGTTTTAGGCAGGAACTAATTTCGTACATCGCTGAAATTGAATCTGCAAACCTTCCCGATATCATTTCTTTTCTTTTAAGTGAGCCTCCTAGAAGCAGAGAAGCAATATCAGTTAAACAGGCGAACTTGGCTGACAACACGGAGAGATTGCGATAATAAGCCTTAGTAGTATGGTCTCCATAGGGTTTAGCTAGTCGTCCACGTGACCATGAAAACAAAATTGCTCTGGCAATATTGTTAATGAAACTGCCGACATGAATCACTAGGGCCTTGTCAAACTTTTTGATAGAGTCTTTGCTTTCGTCATGAAGTGCTCTCAACTCGTCGAGCATTGTTTTGTGACATCTAATTAGACCTTGACCAAAAATCATCAGGCTTCTTGTTAAGATGTTGGCTCCCTCAACTGTGATGGCAACGGGTGCCCCTGAATAGACATTTGATACATAATTTCTCTTACCCTCCATAACTGCTCTACCGCCATGAACGTCCATCGCATCGATCGAAGAGCTTTGAAGGAGTTGTGTGTTTCTGTATTTTACAATTGCAGAAATAATGGAAGGTCTGTGACCTGCATCCAGAGCCCATGTAGAAAGGTTTATGTTTGCAGTAGCCCTAAATGCATTGGTGGCCAGATTTGAAAGCTTCTCCTGGATACCCTCCATTTTTGCAATGGGTATACCAAATTGCTCTCGCGTTTGTGAGTAAGTGCTTGTTGTTAATAGCATTGCTTGGGTTGCAGATGCGCCTGTTACCGGAAGCGAAATTCCCCTGCCAACGCTGAGACACTCCATGAGCATTCTCCAGCCGTGTCCAATCAACTTGTCTCCACCTATGACCCAGTCCATTGGAATAAAGACATCTTTTCCGAAGATGGGTCCATTTTGAAATGGCTCTCCTATTGGCTTATGTCGGGTACCTATACTAAGGCCTTCGGTATTTCGTGGTATCAATGCGCAAGTAATCCCTAAGTCATTTTTTTTATAAAGAGGGTGGCCCTCTGGCAACAAATGATCAGGATCATAGGCCTTAAAGGCCAGCCCAATGACGGTCGCAATTGGGGCTAGAGTGATATAGCGTTTTTCCCAATTCAATTTTAAACCTAGTACTTTTTTTCCCTCGAATTGGCCATAGCAAACAATCCCATTATCAACCAGAGATCCGGCGTCTGAGCCTGCCACCGTTGATGTTAATCCGAAACATGGAATCTCTTTACCTTTTGCAAGGCGCGGCAAGTAGTGTTGTTTTTGTTCCTCGGTACCGTATTTTAAAAGTAGCTCTCCTGGTCCGAGAGAATTCGGAACCATGGCCGCGATTCCTAAAAATTGTGAAGCTGAGGAGAGCTTTCCAACAATAGTAGCATGTGCAAAGTGAGAGAAGCCCTTTCCATTAAACTCCTGAGGAATAATTAAACCTAGAAACCCTTTGTCAAAAATGTACTTCCAGACTTCTTTAGGTAGATCATGAGTGGATTGAATTTCATGGGAGTCAACCATCGCGCACAATGTTTCCACCTCGTTGTCAACAAAGCTTTGCTCTTCATCTGTCAACTGTGTAGCCTCTAAATCAGTTAACTCTTTCCAGTTTGGGTCACCCTGAAAGAGCTCTGCATCCCACCAAACGCTTCCGGCTTCAAGAGCAATACTCTCTGTGATCCCAATCGGTGGTAGGGATTTTTGCATTACTTTGTAGAGTGGCTTAGTGAATAACATCACCCTAACGCTTGGCACTATAAGTAGGCCAACAACAAAAAGAATGAGGAGCAGGAATTGCGCTCCAAAGTGATTGGCAATGACAGCGCCTGGATAGGTTAAACCAACCGCCAATAGCCACAACTGCCACATCTTGATGTTTGTCTTAACCAGTACCAACAGTATCAATACTAAAGATAAAAGAAAAGAGAGTAGTGAGTATTCAAATATTGTTTCAAGCATATAAATTCCTGGTCAGCAAGGATAAACTTCATGGCCACTAAGTGGTTTGTGAAATTATAGTATAGATATAAAAATCAAAAGATACTTAACATATTATTATAGAGTATTGACACTTTATTACAATTAGTGCAAATTATTGTAACTTAATGTATTATTCTTAATAATGAATACTTACAGCGGAGTCTGGAGGTGCATCCAAAGACTCTATCAAATTTACCCATTCGAGGTGGAAACAATATTCCAGAGCGTTGGAATAGCAAAGAGCTTAGTAACTAATCAAAATGTCTCTATGCCTGTCGAGATAATCCTGAACTTTGTTATAGAGGCTCAGTCCATTTTTAAGGACGAGTTAGTGTCAATTAATTTTGGTCGGATGGCGCAAGTAAGGCCTAACTATGGTGAGGCATTTGGGTTGGCGTTTGTTTACTCAAGAAACCTCGAACAAGGTTTAAAGCTTTTGCAATCCTATATTAGTACTGAATTAGAGGGCCTCAACTTTCTAATCACTGAAGAGAAAAATCTCATTAAAATTCAATCCGTTGTTGATCCAGATATAAAGCATCCATCAATTTATGAAAACCTTGGGCTATCTATCCTTGCATCATTTATCAGATCAAAACGTTTTCAAATCAAACAGATCAATACCAAAACGGTCACTCAGGTTGATGATATAAAGGAAAAGTCTGTATTTAATTGCCCGATTTATACGTCCTGTGAGGAGACATCACTTTTAATTAGCAAAAAAAATTATTTAAAAAAAAATGCCCTTTCTAATCCCAGTCTTGTTGATTATCTGAGCACTATCCTGGAGTCAAAGGCATATAAAATTTCATCAAAAATGACTCTAACTGGTAAGGTTGAGAGGCTCATGAATAACTATGTAAATCATTTCAATTTAATTAATATTCACGATATATCAAACCAACTTGGGTTGAGTACGAATTCGCTTCGCAATCAGTTGTTAAAGGAAAATAAAACTTTTCGTGAGATTTTAAATGACTTCAAATTAAAAAAATCAAAGCACATGATTAGAGACGGACTTTCTGTCAAGGCAACCTCATACCATTTAGGTTACTCAGAACCCTCGTCTTTTGTGAGATGGTTTACTTGCCAAACCCAATTCACTCCAACTTCATTCAAAATGAACGCGCGCTAGAGTGCCAAAAGATTTGCATTCCCTCCTGACGCAGTTGTGTCTTCCGTGATAACCTTCTCTTTTAGTAACTGCCATGTCTCATAGATTGAGCTTACCACTGGGATGAGTTCATTTCGAGAGGCGACAATGATCTTATCGACTGAACTGACGACCCCGAAATAAAACACCGCGTTGTATGAGTTACTTTCAATGAGGCTCAAACTCGGAGAGTCATTCAGTCTATGAATGTTTTCGGTTTTGAAGCCAATTGCTTGAAGGGAGTCATATTCCTGCATACTAATTTGGCTTATGGCGCTGTTGCCCAAGAAAAGAGATAGAAGTGTCTGCATCAATGCGTCATTGGGTTTAGGGCCGATACACAAAACGGTTCCTTTTGGTTTGTAGAATAGCTGATTTGATTCTCCGGTGGGCCCTGGTAACTCAATGTCAAGGCTATATCTTGATACCTCTTGATCTAAAAAGTCAAAGAATTCATCTGTTATATTTGGGAACTTACTCCTCACAATTGACAGAATGTCTTTGTCTAGCTGGAGCGTCGGATTCAGAAGATTTTGAACCTCAAGCTGCTTCCGAGTGAATGTCATTTTATGGTTAGACCTTTTACTAAAACGTATGCTACTGCTATAGCCATGCAGAGAGTGAGGTCCGCCCGCTTTTGGGCCGGTACCGGATAGACCTTCACCTCCGAATGGTTGGGAGCCAACGACAGCGCCAATTTGATTTCGATTGATGTAGACGTTACCTGCGTTCACCCTTGATACAATCTCTTTGACTCTCTTATCTATTCTTGAGTGAATTCCAAAAGTGAGCCCGTACCCCTTTGCATTTAGTTGGTCAATGATTACCTCCAACTCTTCACTCCTGTAGGAAATCACGTGCAGAATTGGACCAAAGAACTCTTCATTTATATCATCTATCGAATTTAGGTGGATTAAGGTAGGAGAAACAAAGTGGCCGTTTTTTGAGTCAAAATCGACCTCTTCAATAACCTTATTTTTTTGTCTTGCTTTTGCAATGTATTTTTTAAGTTTAATTTGAGCGGCTGGATTGATGACTGGCCCGCAGTCAACATCAAGGTGCTGAGGGTTTCCAATAGTAAGCTCTTTCATCGCTCCTCTAATCATCTCGATAGTGTTTTCATAGCAATCGTCTTGAAGCATAAGTATTCTCAGTGCTGAGCAGCGCTGACCAGCACTCTTGAATGCGCCATCAATGACATCTCTTGTGACCTGTTCGCATAATGCAGTTGAGTCAACCACCATGGCATTTAAACCTCCCGTTTCAGCGATGACTCTTGCTTCTGAGTTTCCATTGTTAATTAAGCTTTGTTTGATTTGTTTCGCTACTGCGGTTGAACCTGTAAAGGCAACGCCTGCGATCAGTTTGCTGCTAGAGAGATAAGAGCCGACCTGAGAGCCTCTTCCTAAACACAGCTGAAATTGTCCAATCGGAATTCCGGCCTCAATCAGTAACTCACTGGCCCTGTAGGCAATAAGCGAAGTGCTCTCTGCTGGCTTAGCAATGACACAGTTTCCTGCAGAGAGGGCTGCAGCTATTTGTCCAGTAAAAATTGCCAACGGAAAGTTCCATGGACTAATACAAATAAAGATTCCTCTGGCTTTTCTATGACCAGGCATCACTTTTCTTGATAAATTTGCATAGTAACGCAGAAAATCAACTGCCTCCCTCACCTCATCAGTTGCATCTTGATAGGTTTTTCCAGCTTCTCGCATTGCTAAAGCCATCAACTCGTATTGGTGATCCTCATAAAGATCTGCTGCCCTTTCAAGTCCTCGCAGAATGACCTCATGTTCAACCATATTAGAGTCGAACGCATTTCTTGCTGATTCGAGTGATTGGGCTAGTTGGCCCTCACTCGCATAAAGGAGGTTCCCAACAACATCACTCATCTCAGCCGGATTTGTTACCTTTTGATCTGGATCTCCTGTTACTTTAATACCAGCAATGATTGATTTTGCTTTCCATTTTTTTATAAGCCAAGAGCTTTGATTTTGGTAAAGCTGATCAACCTCATCCTGCTCAGTCAGAATGACGCTGCGTGAATTTTGACGATTACTTTTAAAGATGTCCATTGGGAGTTGGATCTTGGGGTGAAACTTTTTGGTATCTTTCTCTACAACTGTGAATACATCACTCGCTAAACTTTCAGGACTGATACTCTCATCAAACAAGTGATTAATAAAAGAACTGTTGGCTCCATTTTCCAGCAATCTTCGCATTAAATAAGCTAGTAACTCTTTGTGACTTCCTATTGGCGCATAGACCCTTGAATGGACCCCATATTTATTTGAAATGGTGTGATGTAAAGACTCCCCCATTCCATGAAGCCTTTGAACTTCAAAGCCTTCTTTATTACCCGCCATTTCGCAGACACTGACCAGTGAGTGCGCATTGTGACTGGCAAATTGAGGAAAAATGTTAGCTCTCATTGATAGAAGTTTTTGAGCGCAGACCAAGAAGGAATAGTCAGTATTTATTTTTTTTGTAAAGACTGGAAAATCAACCTCACCAAGTATATGAGACTTCTTGATTTCGCTATCCCAGTAAGCCCCTTTAACCAGCCTTACCATAATTTTCAAGTTGTGCTTTTCACAATTATGGTGAAGCCAATCAATTACAATTGAAGCGCGCTTTTGATATGCCTGAACAACTACCCCAAAGCCCTCCCAAGAAGAATTTGAAATTGTTTTCATGACGCTCTCAATAACATCTAACGAGATATCTAAACGGTCAGCTTCTTCGGCATCGATATTGATTCCAATGTTGTAATGCTTAGCAATTTGGACTAACTCAAGGACCCTAGGTAGTAATTCTGACATGACTCGCTTCTGGTGCATAAAGTCATACTTTGGGTGTAGTGCAGAGAGTTTGACTGAGATTCCATTTGCCCCAATAACTGTTTCAGATTTGTTGCACTTACCAATTTCAATCAACGCATTTTTGTAAGCTTCAAAATACTTGTCAGCATCCCTCATTGTCCAAGCGGCCTCACCTAGCATATCAAATGAGTAGAGGGTATTACTTGTATTTCGACTTTTAAGAGCAATATCAATAGATTCTGCAAAAACAAATTGTTTAGCAAAAAACTGCATAACATTGTTAGCACTGAACCTAATTCCAGGCCTAGAAAGAATCTCTAAAGCTTTTTTAATTCTGTTCTTTATTTCATTATTGCTTCCATGCGCAATCATTTTGTCAGCAATGTTTAATGCCAGGGTTGCAATATTAACCACAGACGATTTACTAGTCCCAATATGCTGAGACCATCCCTTCATTGCAACCTTATCAATAAATAATTTATCTCTAGTCTTGTTGTCTGGAACTCTTAGAAAGGCTTCGACAAGTGTCATCAAAGAGAGGCCTTCATCACTTGTCAAATTATATTCAGAGACAAATAGCGACAAGAGGTCAGGCTGGCTAGAAGATCTTAGTTGCTTAATTAGGTTGGACGTTTTTTTTTGAAACTTAATTCGCTGTTCTGTACTGGTGCAATCAGACAGATGAAGTTGATCAATTGAATCTACTTCGCTCATGACTCTTGCATTTCGAAGGTTACTCCTGATAAGGGAGTTGTCGACTTTAAATTCGAATTGTGCTTGAAGTCTCATTACTCATAGAATTGTTTAAATAATATTATTTTATTTTATAAGTAATAGTGATAATGACTATTAAATTAATTATTAAAAGTTATTTGTTATACAATTTATATAATATAATTTAAATAATAACTAAAATATTATAAATAATAGGCCTTATGACTAATTTAGATAACTTTGATCAAAGAATACTTGAGCTTTTACAGAGCGATGGAAGAATGACTATCACTGACCTATCTAATCAAATTGGACTATCAAATACGCCCTGCCTGAAGCGTGTTCAAAAGCTAGAGGCTGCAGGATATATTAAGGGATATAAAGCCATCATTAACCATGACTTGATCAACAATAACCACATTGCCTTTGTTCAAATTAAACTTAATGATACAAAGACAATGGCGCTAAATGCTTTTAACAAGGCCATTAAAGAAGTTCCTGAAGTTGAGCAGTGTCATATGATTGCATCAAACTTTGATTATTTATTGAAGGTGAGAACTGAAAATATGGACAGCTATAGAAAAGTGCTTGGAGAAAAAATTTCCGCTCTGCCCCATGTTCAAAATAGTTCTACTTTTGTTGTGATGGAGGAGGTTGTTACCAGTCGATATGCTTAATTAAGAAAGTTTTGACTTGATGAGTTGAGAGACATGGCCCATGTCAGCCTTACCATCCAGCTGACTTTTTAGAGTGCCCATGAGTTTTCCCATATCTTTCATAGAGTCTGCTCCTGTGTCAGAAATTGCCTTGACAACTGCTGCCTCAATTTCATCCTGACTTAGCTGCTTAGGCATATAGTTATTAATGATTAATAGCTCTGCTTCTTCAACTTCTACAAGGTCAGTTCTGCCTGCATCTGAGAATTGTGAGATTGAATCTTTGCGCTGCTTAACCATTTTTTGAATGACAGCCATGGCTTGATTGTCATCTAATTCAATGCGTTCGTCTATCTCTTTTTGTTTGATTGCCCCAAGAATCATACGGATAGCTTTGAGGGCAGGCTTGTCTTGAGCTTTCATAGCCAACTTCATGTCATCAGTAATGAGTTGTTTGAGCTTAGACATATTGCTTTGTTTGCTTTATTAGTAAAAGCAAGTATTAGTACATACGTTTACGATGAATTCTATTCTTTGACATTTCCTTGTGAGTTCTTTTAACTGCTGCGGCTTTTTTACGCTTGTTAACCCATGTAGGCTTTTCAAAAAACTCTTTCTTTCTTACATCTGTTATAACGCCTGCTCTGTCACATAGACGTCTAAAACGACGAAGTGCAATATCAAATGGTTCGTTCTCTCTTACTTTTATTGCTGGCATATAGTAATTCCTTTAAGATTCTTTTTTAGCTGCTTTAGCTTCTTTCTTTGGTGCTGCTGCTTTAACTTCTTTCTTTGGTGCTGCTGCTTTAGCTTCTTTCTTTGGTGACTCAGCTACAACTAATTCTTCACCTTCAAAGTCAACTAGCTGAACTAAAGCCATTGGGGCTTTATCACCAGTACGGAAACCTGCCTTCAAGATGCGGACATAGCCGCCAGGACGGTCCTTATAGAAAGGCCCTAATTGTGTGAACAACTTAGCAACCATTGCATCATCTCTTAGTTTGGAGAAGATGTGGCGGCGGTTTGCAACGCTATCTGCCTTTGCTCTTGTGATTAACGGCTCAATCACTCTCCTAAGCTCTTTAGCCTTAGGCAAAGTTGTTTTGATTGTTTCATGCAATATCAAAGAATTAGCCATATTTTTAAACATAGCTTTCCTGTGCGATGAATTTCTATTTAGTTGTCTTCCTGACTTTCTGTGTCTCATTGTTTGTCCTTATTCACTCATTAAGTCAACTGGTGGCCAGTTTTCAATTTCAGTACCAAGCTCTAAGTTCTTTTCAGTTAAAACTTCTTTAATTTCATTAAGCGACTTACGACCTAGATTAGGTGTTCTTAATAAGTCTTGCTCTGATTTTTGAATTAAATCACCAATATAGTAAATTTGCTCAGCCTTTAAGCAGTTCGCTGAACGAACTGTCAGTTCTAGCTCATCAACTGCAGATAAATACATTGGTGGGAAATCATCGGATGTTGGTTGAGGCTCTTCTTCGATAACCGGCTCAAGTTCAACAAATGATGACAATTGATCTTGCAGAATAGTAGCAGCTCTTTTTACAGCTTCTTCTGCATCAACCGAACCATTAGTCTCAATCACAATGTTAAGTCTGTCAAGGTTAACTTTCTGTTCAACCCTTGCCGCCTCAACTGTAAAGCTGACACGCTTGATTGGAGAAAAACTCGCATCCAACTGGATACTACCAATCGTTTCTGATTCAACATTTCGTGCGACTGCGACGTCATAGCCAACACCCGAACCTACTCCAAGAGTCATTCTGATTTTGCCACCCTCATTGACTGTAGCAATAACTTTTTCAGGGTTGAATACTGAAACGTCAGTCCCGTTAGCTTCAATATCAGCAACAGTGAGCTCGCATGGCCCTTCTTTTTCAATGATTACGGTAGCGCTTTCACTAGCATTAAGGCCAATCGAAGCTTCTTTTAGGTTGAGAAGGATATCTAAAACATCTTCCTGAACTCCTTCAATTGTCGAGAACTCATGCATAACACCATCAATCGCAACCTCTGTAATAGCAGAGCCAACCATTGAAGACAATAAAGTTCTTCTGATTGAGTTTCCTAAAGTGTGGCCAAATCCACGCTCAAAAGGCTCTAGAACAACGCGATATTCATTCTTAGATAATTCAACAGAATCGACTAGTTTTGGTTTTAAAAAATCTCTTGCACTTCCTTGCATATTTAATTCCTATTTAGAATATAGTTCAACGATTAATTGCTCTGAAATATCAGAAGATAATTCATCACGTGCTGGCACGCTCTTGAAGACACCCTTTAGTGCTTTGTTATCAACATCTACCCATTCAGCTAATCCACTTTGGCCAGAAATCTCAACAGCGAGTTGGATACGGCTTTGTTTTTTTGCTTTTTCTCTTACAGCGATTTCATCATTTGCGCTGACCTGGTAAGAAGGTATATTTACAACTTTTCCATTCACTACAATAGACTTATGAGAAACCAATTGCCTTGCTTCGGCACGCGTTGAAGCGAAACCCATTCTGTAGACAACGTTATCAAGACGACACTCTAGAAGCGACAAAAGGTTTTCACCTGTTGGCCCTTTCTTTGAGCTTGCTTTTTTATAGTAGAGACTAAATTGCTTCTCAAGAACACCATAAATACGTCTAACTTTCTGCTTTTCTCTTAGCTGAAGACCGTATTCACTTCCCTTTTGGCGACGTGCATTTGCACCATGTACCCCAGGGAGCTGTGTTAGTTTACATTTAGAGTCAATTGATCTAATACCACTCTTAAGTTCTAAGTCAACACCCTCACGGCGTGCTAATTTACATGTAGGACCTGTATATCTTGCCATAATTTATCCTTATACTCTACGTTTCTTCGAAGGACGGCAACCGTTATGAGGTATTGGCGTCACATCTGTTATTGATTGAATTTTTAAACCCTGTGCATTAAGGCCACGAATCGCAGAATCACGGCCTGGACCTGGACCCTTTACTCTAACTTCAAGATTCTTCATGCCAAAAGCTTGAGCTTTTTCACCACAATTACCTGCTGCTACTTGAGCTGCAAAAGGTGTTGACTTTCTTGAACCTCTAAAACCAGCTCCGCCAGAAGTTGCCCAACAAAGGGTATTTCCGTGACGGTCAGTAATCATCACAATGGTATTATTAAAAGTCGCATGAATATGCGCAATACCGTCTGAGACGATCTTCTTTGATTTCTTCTTAGATGCTTGCTCTTTTGCCATAGTATCTTGTGCCTATATTATTTAATTAAACGACGCGGACCCTTTCGAGTTCTTGCGTTTGTTTTAGTTCTTTGTCCACGTAAAGGTAACCCTTTTCTGTGACGAATGCCGCGATAACAGCCTAAATCTCTAAGGCGCTTAATGCTCATAGCAACTTCACGTCTTAAGTCTCCTTCAACTTCATACTGTGCAACTGCTGTACGAATAGACTCTAACTGATCTTCAGTCAACGCTGATACCTTCGTACTTGGGTCTAACTTCAATGCTTCACATATTTTCTTTGATCTCGTTTCACCAATACCAAAAATGGATTGTAATCCAATCACAATATGCTTATTTGTTGGAATGTTTATTCCTGCAATACGTGCCATATACTTTACCTATACCTCAAATAAATAATATTTTTGAATGGTCATTCCACTCAAAATTTTAAAGTTGAAAA
>Ga0233427_10004518_pt1 | contig 11567 bp, 8 predicted proteins | sample SI_118_April2016_5_FD_179885 | JGI IMG/M metagenome (GOLD analysis project Ga0233427, IMG submission 179885) | Seawater microbial communities from Saanich Inlet, British Columbia, Canada - SI_118_April2016_100_MG | ecosystem: Environmental > Aquatic > Marine > Inlet | place: Canada: British...
TTCAACGGGGATGGCTATACCGATGTGGGATACGGTACGGGTGGGCATTGTGTGCCGGGAACTGAATGTGCGGGAAATCAGACTAAAGGCCGCGCCGAGATATTCCTGAACAATCGTAAAGGCAGGCTAAACCTGAAGACCAAACAAGCTTTTGCCGGTAAAACACTGAGTTGGAAGTTAGGTGAAGCCCTACATGTATCAATCGCCTACGACCCCAAAATGAATGGCAAGAGTACGCTGGCTGACATCACGGGTGACGGCCGGGCGGATTGGCTACTTTTCAACTCGCGCAACACGATGTACCCAACAAGGACACCCATTATTCAACTAAGACCCACCGGCAAACTCAAAGTTGGACCTCGAAAAACTGAAGTTCCACCTAAAATATTAAACATGTCCTTGAGAAGGTAGGCTTGCTCGACACTTAAGCGGCTGTCAGTCAGTTCTCGTTGAGCCCAGAGCATAGCTACGAATTCATAGATCTCATGCAACTGTTGCTGCGGTATTCGAGGCAAAACATCGCTGTCCGCTAATCGGTCTAATAACGCCTCCGCCTTTATCAATGCCTCATCTGTTACCAGACAGATAAAAACTAAATATTGTCTGCAAGCGTGTTCCGATTCGATGCCATCGTCCCACTACTTCACAAATTCAGTAAGGACCCGAGGACTCTTCAATTGATAAATGAACATCATTTGGTTGGTGATAAGCCTGAAACTTTTCGATAGTAATTCATCACAATTTTCGTCAAAGCAAGTACCAGCAAAAATAACGACCCCGCTACGGTAAAAATAAAATTAGTCCAGATAGTCATCCGACTCCATTTCGAGCCGCCGGTGAACTCAAAAACCACTTCATGAACTCCAGGCGTTAGCTCGACAGCCTTGAAGGCGATGTTCGCCGGGAGAATCTCCGCAGTTTTGCCATCGACTTTTGCCGTCCAGCCGGGGTGAAAACTGTCTAAGTAAATTAAGAAGTTGTTCTCTTTCTCAGAAGCATTGACCTTCGCAATCAGTCTATTGGCACTAAAGTGAGTAACTTCAATACCTTGCGTCGAAATCTTTGGATCAGTTAGAGCTCCAATATTGGAGTGTGTGGGAATTTTTCGCCGTGTCTTATGACCATGTTTCAGGTAATGTGACCGGCCCCACTCTGCTTTTGTTTTGCCACTTGGATTGGCGTTAAATGCTGCTAATAAATCAGGGTATTTATCGACGTAGGCAGCATAACATGTGTCGCATCGAGTCTGAATTAGAGGAGTTTCGTATAAAGTTTCGGTGTTCTCTATAAACCCATCTCCATCTTCGTTACCAGCAAGATCGATAAGGACGGGTGTGTGTGCAAGATAAAGTTTTGGAGTTCCACAGCCCAAGGCCCGCATAAGACCCCTATCGTTCATGAGGCGTTCACTAGTGAAACCGGGAAATTCGAGTCGCACACGGTCCTTTTCTTGATCGGCGACAAATTGTCCTGTTCTGTGAGTTAGGAGACTTCTTAATGGTAGGCTTATCACAGCTGTTCGGTGGAGGGGTAAACAAAGATCCATCTGCAGAAATTCGTAACTGAGCCCGTTAACTGCACCCCACCACAACCCCATTTCACTTAGAAGAGTTCGCGTTTTAGCATTCGAAGATGACAAATGAGATGAGTCTTCATGCAGATCTAAGCCAAGCTCCCGGGTGAGTGGATAAACATAAGGCTTCGCGATATATAAATTTTGAGAGGCGTCCCATTTTGCTCTCAATGATGGATGCGCCCAAGGGGCATTGGTTTCAATCAGATACTTATAACAGCCGATTTGTAGCACTACAAAAATTAACAATAGCGAACCAATTCTATTTGGGCGCTCCCATCGTTTGGCAGCATAGCCACTTACCGTCAAGAACAGCAACACAAGGCCGAGCTGAATATAATGAAACCAGAACGGTACAAAATAGACGCCACCAAAGTTTTTTCTCCACGGATCATAAGAGTACTGCCAGAGGCTTTTGGCATCTATGATAAAAAAAGCAAAAAGAAGGATTAGTCCCACCTTTAGAAGAAAATAAAGATTACTTCTAAGAAGAGATCTTTGATTTAAGAACCAATCAACTCCAAAACCTGATGCGATAATCAAAAAAACTTTCAGAAGAGGTAAGACATACCCGACATGACGGAACTTATCCATCGCGGGGAAGTACCAATAGGCAAGCGTAGCGATACCACCCTGACCACCAAGCGAGAAAAGCGCAATGACGAATACCGGAATCAAAAAAATCCACAATGCCTTGACACGATTCCTCGCCAAGGCAAGGGCTAAGAACAATAGTGAAAAAAGTCCTGCATAGAACTCGAAGTCAGGAGTTACTGAAGCCCCGTAAAAGAGCTCAAGAAATTTTTTACTCGACAAATGCCCCCCATATGTTAGAAAGCTGTCGAGTGATACGGTTCCACCCGAATTTCGATTAGGAGAGAGATTCGACATTCCCTCTAGAACCCCGATGGCAAACCCTGCGTTCACTGCAGTGATGCTGAGGGCGAGCACGCTAATGAGCGGCCCGAGAGGCATCGGTAATCTAAATTGGAACAGTGATTTTAACTTCGGCTTATAGAAAATAATCCAAAGTGTGCCGAAGATGGCCAGGATAAACGAATTGAAAATCTTTGCATAAAACATTCCCGCAAGGGTCAGAGTGATTAATGCATAAATTGCCCACTCAAGGCCATTACCGCGGAAAAATCTAACAGAGAAATAGAGAATCAGTGGTATTGCGTAAATCAGATAAAAATTAATGTGAATCTGTATCGCCCAATTTATAGAAAGAGCACCAGTGACGGCCAGAATAATGGCGGTTAGGCGAGCAGAATGAAGGAGTCTCGAGAGTTTGAACAAGCCGTAAACAAAGATAACCTCTTGAAGGTAAATACCGAAGCGAAACAAAAGCAAGGTATCGGTAACAGAACCCAACTTCCCCAGGAAGGCGGATAGGTAGAGTTCCGGAGTAAAGATCATAAAGTATCCAAGGTCGCTTGTTATTCCGTGAGCGATGTGGGGGAGCCACAGGGAAGCCTCTCCTTCGAGTAATAGACCGGAGTAAAGAGCGGAAAAAACGTGAAACCAGATCAGAGTGTCGTGCGCAAGTGGAGGGTTCATTGTCGCGATCAGCCAAAAGATAATCGCGTGACTGGCAATTAAGAGAGGAGCATCCACACGGGAGCTCATCACTTCAAAATCTTTATAGATTCTTAATGGGCGATCGTTTTGCATAGGGTTTTCTATCTTGCCAACAAGCATGGCTCACGGTCAATTGCCGAAACTGTAGTAGATGTGCGCCGCTTGAACGCTGCTCCTTGATATTAACTTTTCTTCGAGTGATTGGTAAGGTGTACGGCGCTGGCGAGTGCCGTGTGGCCGGACAAAGTTGGTGAACTGCCCCATTCATCCAGTTGCCTGTGCGGGTCCACATCGCTCTTGTAACTCAACAGCTGATAGCACTCTTCTCGATCCGAGCGCTGGGATCGCTCAACCTTGACGTTCAGCTGAGGAATTCTGGGTTTGATATTAGCCTGTCGGATACCCAGATCTTGAACATGCCAATGGAACTGCGCCTGCAACTCATGGCCACGATCGGTTCTGATTTGCTGGATACGAAAAGGGAACTTGGCGATGGCGTGGTCAACAAAGACCATCGCGTTCCTTTGCGTGTGACGATCGTAAATCTTTAACGCGCGTACACCTGTCGCATCGTCGATGGCAGTGTATTGATAACCTTTGAGCTTCTTGGCGGCTTTGTTATTGATTATCAGGAACTTAACATCCATTGGGATGTGACGGCCTGGCACCTGTTTGTTATACCCTTTGGTATCGACTTTTCAAGACCCCACCTTACCAGACAATCGCCTTACATCGTACCGTTTGACGACACGGTAAATGATGGCATCCGAAAATCGTATCTGGGGTAGCCGCTATGTACCACATGATCCTTAGTAGTCTAAGATGAACTTTCGCTACAAATACAATATCTTCTAAACGATCTCATCCAGTGTTTGTCTCGGATGCAACTTGGCAATCGACTTCCAACACAGGAGCCCTTCCTCACCGTACTCCAGATAAACGTTACACCAACGGTACAATGAAGATCGGGGAACGCCAAAGTAGCGGCAGGTCTTGGCCACATTGCCCCTTTGAACCGCATGATCCAATATTCGTTTCTTGCGTCTGATTTGTCTATCTTTCGCCTTCGTTGTTAAACCCTGGGTATGGCCTAAATTACACGAAGTGACCAATAGGGTTGGACATTCCTACACAGAAGGCCACATTCAGCTTTATGATACAGATGCCCAGGCTCGGTAGCCATCGTCCCAATAGACCAAAAGCCGGCGATGCGCTAGCATTCAAGCTGGGCCAGTCAATGGGTCGGGTCAATACCAAATCGACTGATGGCGTACACATGCGAAAAATTAAATCCATTGTCGACTGATCATGAGCACCTGAAACAAAAAGAAAAGGTAGTCTAATGTGGAGAACAATCGGTATACGCAATCACCAGAATATGCCTAAGTTTTTCTCTATCTTAACTCCGAGCCTTACTAGAAAAACATTGAATGACATTTGGTGCTTAATTGATTATGAAAATATTGTACTTAATCTTAACGATATTAGTTAGCTCTCGGTGTTTTTCTGATGTTTACACCCCTTCCAATTTAAAATCTTTTAGTGACGATCAAATAACTATCAATAATACCTGGAAGCTTGTTAAAGCTTTTAATATTGAAATAGGCGATGCGGGAAATTTTCAGAGTTCGCCAATGTTTTTTGACGACTCACTGATCATTACTTATCCTGGAGTTGGAATAGGGGTAAATAATCCAAGCACTGGCCGTCAAAAATGCATTTTTAGACATGCTGTTGGGCAAACTATGAGAGGTATCACGGTACAGAGAAACAATGTTTATTTTTCAAGTACTGATGGAAATATTTACTCATTTTCAGTAACTGACTGTTCCCTAAATGCAGAATTCGGCACTAATGGAATTATTAAAACTGACCAATCATCAGTTCTTCCTCCAATAATAGACCAAGAAAATAATATAGTTATCCACGCTGGTTTATCAGGAGTTGTAAGCGTTTTTGACTTAGATTCAGGCAGACTGCTGCATTATGTCGATCTGAAGGGCTCAAAAGTTAGGCCTCGGATATGGAGTGGATTTTCGTATTCACCAGAGCTTGGTATGGCGTATGTAGTCACTTCAAACAGTGGATATTTAGAGAATTTTGACATCAAGAAAACAGACGTGGACTTCTCTGGAGCTCTTGTCGCAATAGACGTGAACGTTGGAAAAGTCGTATTTTCTATAAAAGAATTTAATAAAGAAATGTGGGATCTGGATTTTGTAGGCTCCCCCATAATAATAAAATATTCAGAAGCCGATATTCGAATTGTGGCTTTTTCCAAAACGGGTGCCATAGTTTACGTTGACGGCAGGTCAGGAAAATTTATTTTCCCATCGGGCAAATACCCTAATGGAAGTCTTGATATAAAACTACCAGACCCCATCGGAGATATTCTATATGTTCCCTCTGCGGAACTTGCTCACTTTGATGAGGGAGATAGAGCATATGTTCATCAGAAAATGAGGCATGCGAGATTTGGTCGTTTTGACGTTCAAGACTCTAAAAATGACCGGGTTCTTTTCGGCCTGCATGGTGGACCTGAGTGGCCGGGGGGAACTTATGATTCAGTCAATAATTTGTTAGTAATTCCGGTAAACAGAGTTCCGTGGATACTTCGGCATCAATATCTTTATCGAGGAGAGGCGTATTCTCGGACCGAAATCCCATACTACGAAAATTATTTAAGTCACTGTGCAGATTGTCACGGACCTGATTTGAGCGGAAAAATAGATAATGAATTCGTCGGCGATGATTATATTCCGAGCCTGATCGGAGCACTGGTAAAGTTTGATCTCAACAGCGTGAACCAGTGCGATTTTTTTCTTGATGTACATCGCTATGCACGCAAACCCGTAAGTTGTGAAAAACTATCTGAGGCTATTGATTTTTTACGTGCTGATTACCGCGAAATCACCTCTCACGGAAAATTAAAAAGTAATGTATTTTGGCAATACTTACTAACACAAAATAATCTGCCAGCCGCAAAACCACCTTGGGGGAAACTAATTGCACTCGATATGGCAACGGGTAGCACCAAATGGTCCATACCGTTTGGTGTTGAGAAAGAGAGTCGGACTGCAGGTGACTTTAATATGGGGGGTGTTGTATCTACTACAGGTGGCATTGTCATAGCCAACGGAACAAGGGACGCTAAAGCGAGAATATTTAATGTGAAAAATGGCCAATTTCTATGGGAGTATCAACTAAATGCCCCTGGTGCCTCACCTCCTATGACATATACATTTCAAGGCTGTCAATATATAGCGTTTAATGCTTCTGGAGGCAGATTCTGGAACAGTGAACATTATGGCAAGTTCATAGAAGTTTTCAAGTTATCTAACTGCAAAGTATCTGACGCAATTAATAATGGCAGTGTTGATCGTACTACGAATTCGCGCAAAGCCGAATCTCCTGAAGAAAGTGGTTTTTCAAGATATATAAACTATATCAAGAATCATTCTTTAGCTGAAATTTGGGAAAAACTCGGGTGGTAACTCGGTCCGGTACATTAAAGATTCAAAGGGGCGCAATAGTGTTTGTAGCTGTAGCTCCCAGAAAACGGCGCGCGATACAAACTTTGAGGTGTTTGGCAAGGATAGGGAATCACCGAGAACTCGTTAAACGCAACCAGTCGGCTTGGGCCAAATCTGTGTGACGTCAACCCATATTGCACCACATAGGTCTGATTGCTACGAGACACCTTCGTTATTTTTCATAGCAACCGAGTAGTCCCAAAATGGATCTATCAAACACCGAAAAGCACGTCAAAGATATACGCCGGAAGACCTGTCGTAGGTTCTCTTTAGAGGAAAAGATCAGAATTGTTCTAGATGGCCTGCGCGGTAAGTAGCCAATTGCTGAACTATGCCGCCGGATGCGAGGGTTGTTTTGGCTTGCAAGTCAGTTCGTCAAAAGGCGCGTCGTCTAACAGTTGGTACATTACCGTTTGACCGGGCTCGTCAAAAATTCAAATACAACATCAGGCAACCAACGCAGGAAAGTGAACAGGATCAGGGTATACAACGGAAAATAGAAATTATTACGGCTGCTATCGATGATTCTGGCAACGTATTTTGCAGTATCTTTGGCGCTTACGACAATTAAAGAGTCGGTTGGTGGTTGATTTGCGAATCGCGGGTTAATCGACGTGTCAACGGGACCAAGATAGACGAGCTTAAACGCTAACCCGCTATTTCGGTAGCGAATCCGACAGCCGCGAACAAACATTGACAGTGCGGTTTTCGACGCTGAATAAGATATCGTGGCGCCATCTGGCCAGTGCGCAAAAATCGATGACATGCCTATGAATTGCCCCGTTCCGCGTTTCAGGAATGGTTCGATAAATGCGGACACCCAGTAGACACCGCCATCAATGTTGGTGCGCATGGTTTGCACGGCAGCAGGATAATCAATAGCCGGATATTCATCTTCAATGTCCACAGCAGCGTTAAGAATGATCACATCAGGAAGGAAATCATTTTCGATCATGCGTTGGTGCACGGCATCCATCTGAGTGCTATCGCTAACGTCACAGCTTGAATGATGAAAAGCATCACTGTTCAGATCGACGGCGAGTTCTTCTAGTATCGCTTGCCTGCGGGCCACGCCCCAAACTTCGTGACCATCTTTAATCAGTGTTTTGACACACTCTTTGCCGATACCAGACGATATGCCGGTGATAAAAACTCGCATAGGGCGCCTTGCTAGTCAGGGTCCGTGCCGTCGTCAAGCCCGATAGATCGCTTGATGATGAACGGAGGGCGTTGTTTTACTTCGTCATATATTCGGCCAACATATTGGCCTAATATCCCAATGGACAATAATTGAATGCCGCCAATAAAGAGTACGGAGACGGCGATTGATGCCCAACCCGGAACATCGGGGAGTCGGGCGGTGAGTTTAAGAAATATCAGAATCAGTGCCAGTGCCAAGCTGGAAATTGATATGACGACACCTATGAGAGTCACATAAAAAAGAGGCTTATAGGAAAAGGAAAATATGCCATCGAATGCAAATTTGAAATATCTGAAAATGTCAAAGCCCGATATACCTGAATGGCGGGCTTGCCGGTCGAATTCCACACCGGCCTGACTGAATCCGGCCCATGCCCGAAGACCGCGGATATAGCGGTTGTTTTCGGGCATTGAGTTCAACACATCTACGATGGGACGACGCATCAGGCAAAAATCGCCGACATCTTCCGGGATTTCGAAACTCGAAAACTTATTCAACGCACGATAGTAAGCTTTGTAGACGGCGTGCCGAATTGTGGAGATTTTACGTTCCTTTCGCACGGCATAGACCACTTCGTAACCTTCTTCTGCCTTCTGTATTAATCGTGGAATAATATCGGGTGGATCTTCCAGATCGTCGTCCATAACGACCACCATGTCACCGCGACTCGCCTGCAGGCCCGCTGTGATTGCCATTTGATTTCCAAAATTGCGCGAGAACTCGATTAGCTTGACTCGTGAATCCTTTTCGCTGTGCTGAGCGACAACTTCAGCTGAGTTGTCGGAACAACCATCGACAACCGCAATGATCTCAAAGGAATCCACGGCGCTTTCAAGGGTGGTCACCAGCTGTTCGCACAGAAAGGGAAAGATTTTTGCCGAGTTGTAGACAGGAATGACAATCGAGATGTTTATCGGATCGCTCATAGGTACATATTCCCTCTATAAATATTCGATTTCCATTGTCGCCATTCCAGATTATGTGCCTGGCCCGCCTTTTTTTACGTATTTATGTCAAAGTTTTCTTGCCACGGCGATCAAGGATAACCCAAACGGGTAGAGCGACTTCTTTATCATCCTCTTTTCTGAAGTAAATATTTTGTAAAAGAGGTCATTGATGAAGCCCGCGGGTATATTCATACCGGTAGAACTGTCATTGAATCTGACAATATCTAATGCTCGAGCTGCGACAGCAATGGGAAACAACAGACTGTTAAAATAGCTCGAACGATCTATCGATAAACCGGCCTCACCGATCTTTCTGTTGAGTTCGGATTTGGAATAACGACGAAAGTGATGGAGCATTTTATCGTGACCTCCATACAACCACTTCGTGGCTGGTACGGTGATAACAATTTTCCCAGTTTCGCTGAGCCGGTCGCCCAGTGCGTTTAGTGCGGCTGTATCCTGCTTGACATGCTCCAGTACATCGAAAAGGCAGATCAGATCAAACTGCTTGCCGGCAAAAGGTATTTCATCGGGCAGCCGACCGTATTCAATCTGTACCCCAGATAGCTTTTCAGCATGTAGCCTGGAAAAATCATTCATTTCGATGCCGTAGACGTTTCCGAACTGTTTTAGCACGGCCAGGTTCGCGCCAGTGCCACAGCCGACTTCGAGAATAGTCGCATTGTCCCGCAAATTGATGTCGGCCAGTATGGAACAGAATATTGTCCTACGTCCTCGAAACCACCAGTGGTCACTCTGGATCCTGGCCATCTCTATGTACTTCGATTCTTCCATTAATCTATCTTTACTGGGTGTTTTTGGACGCTACGTACCGTGCCACCGGGACCGACGCCATAACTTCGTTCAAAGGGGGTCTCATTGTGACGTGTCGATGGCTGGTATCGCAAGCAAAGGGGCCTGCAAAAGGCCTTGGCTAGGTTATGAATCGCCTCCAATTTGCTAGACACGTCTCGGCCATACAAAATGACAGTAGGAGAAGTGATTATGAGCAGCAGGAGATAACCCAAGGAATTCAAGAAAAAGGCAGTCAGGCAAGTTATTGATCGGCTCTACAGTGTCGCTGAAGTTGTCGATAGGCTCGGCACAACAACCTACAGCCTGTATGTCCCGAAGAAGAAATACGGCCCAGACTCTGCCGAGCACCTTGAGAAGACCGAGACCGATCAAGAGATCCGTCGCCTCAAGAAGGAACCCAGGCGAGTTACAGACGAATGTGACATCCTAAAAAAAGCCGCGGTGTACTTCGCCAGCCAGTCCGAATGAGGTACGCCTTTATCAGGACTAACAGCACCGTCTGGGCGGTGCTGTGGCTTTGTCGATTATTGGAAGTCCATCCCAGTGGTTACTACGCCTGGCTGAAGCAGCCGTATTCTGCCCGTACCATTGTTAACCAATGCCTGACTGGTCTTATCAAGCAGTTCTGGCTACAAAGCGGCGCTGTCTATGGTTATCGCAAAATTCACTGTGATCTTACGAGATGTAGGTGAACAATGCGGCCAGAACCGGGTATATCGTTTGCTGCGGGCAGTTGGATTACCTGCCCAGGTCGGCTATCGCCGCCCAGGGCACCGTTCAGGCCCATCAAATGGGTTGGCACCCAACCGTCTGCAACACAAGTTTGAAGTAGCCAACCCCAACGATACCTGGGTCGCTGATATTACGCACATTCGTACATATCAAGGCTGGTTGTACCTGGCAGTGGTGATCGATCTTTACTCACGCAAGATGGTTGGTTGGTCGATGCATTCCCGGATCAAGAAAGAGTTAGTGCTGAATGCATTGCTGATGGCGATTTGGTGCAGAAAACCTGATTCTTGGGTTACCGTGCATTTTGATCAGGGCAGTCAATATACAAGCCATGGTTGGCCCTGTTTTTTAAAAGCGAGCAACCTGCAAGCCAGTGTGAGTCGTCGCAGGAACTGTCACGATAATGCTGTTGCAAAAAGCTTCTTTCAATTACTTAAGCGTGAACGAATCAAGCGACAACTCTATTTGACCCGAGACGATGCACGTAGAGATGTGGTGGATTACGTTGAGATGTTTTACAACAATAGAAGGCGGCATGGTTTTAATGAAATGCTTTCACCTGTAGAGTATGAAAAACGGTTCACAGAACAACTGGTTAGTGCCTAGATTAGTGGTAGCGATTCATATACTGATAGATCAACTCGTTTGCCAGTAACTACATCTATCTTCCCATTTGGACAATCCTGGCACTATCTGAACTACACTCCCTTTCTAATCCAACTGGGTCAAATCACGTCCAATCAAATCCGGCACTTGTGACGGTATAACTGACGGTATATATTTCTACAATTGATCTTCTCATAACAATTACAATGGTTTACGTAATTACTTGATTCCCGCCGCCTCCACTATTTGCTTGCAAAGCATAGCTTGGCACAATATCGGATTCGTTATCTCAACCGATCCGCAAAAGTCTTTCATGCCAGCCGGATGCCAGGGAATTGACTAATAACAAGAATCAATCTTCGCTTTACAGTCAACTCGTACAACAACTACTTCCCGGGCTTACTGTCAGCTTTGTCGCAATAAGTCTGGGCGCAGCGTTTGGCGTTCTCAGTGGCCGTGGCGCCTTGGCGGGTATTCTCTCCGCTGGCGTGATCGCGCTGATCACTGCAGCATTCGGCGGTACCCGCATTCAGTGCTCTGGCCCAACAGCGCCAATGACTGCTGTCACTATCCTACTG
>Ga0233427_10004524_pt1 | contig 11558 bp, 8 predicted proteins | sample SI_118_April2016_5_FD_179885 | JGI IMG/M metagenome (GOLD analysis project Ga0233427, IMG submission 179885) | Seawater microbial communities from Saanich Inlet, British Columbia, Canada - SI_118_April2016_100_MG | ecosystem: Environmental > Aquatic > Marine > Inlet | place: Canada: British...
CCGGCTGGCGTTGCGAATTCTGGCCCAGCCGGAACTGACCGGCCCGGACGGCACGCCCGAGACGGTCGACAAGCTGGTGCTGTTCGACGCCTTCGAGCCGGTGGAGCCACCGCCCGACGATCCGCGGGTCGAGATCGTCACCGGGGATATTTGTGATCCCGCGACGGTCGATGCGCTGATCGATGGCGCGACGGATTCGGTGTTTCATTTTGCGGCCGTCGTCAGCGGCGGGGCCGAGGCGGATTTCGATCTGGGCTACGCGGTCAATCTCGACGGCGGGCGCAACGTGCTCGAGGCGAGCCGCCGCACCGGGCGTTGCCCGAAGATTATTTTCACCAGCTCGCTCGCGGTCTATGGCGGTGAGCGTTCGGTCGACGACACCACCGCGCTGACTCCGCAGACCTCTTATGGCACCCAAAAGGCGATTGGCGAGCTGCTGGTCAACGACTACACCCGCAAGGGCTTCGTCGACGGCCGCACGCTTCGCTTGCCGACGATCGTGGTCCGGCCGGGGAAACCCAACAAGGCGGCCTCGGGCTTCGCCAGCTCGATCATTCGCGAGCCCCTGCAGGGCGACGATGTCGAGAACCCGGTCAGCCGGGACACGCGGATGCTGATCCTGTCACCGCCGCGCGCGGTGCAGGCCTTCATCGACATTCACAACGCGGATGGTGCTGTGCTGGGTCCCAACCGGGCGTTGATGATGAACGGGCTGTCACCGACTATCGAGGAGATGCTCGATGCGTTGCGCGCGATCGCCGGAGACGCGGTCGCCGACCGGGTTCGCGATGCGCCCGACACGCTGGTTCAGACGATCGTCGATGGCTGGGCCTGGTACGCCGACGGGGAACGCGCCCGCGCGCTCGACATGACAGCGGACGCATCGGTCACCGAAATCATAGAAAGTTTCATCGCCGGCGAACTGGGCGGCAAGATCGCTGAGTGAATTCGTTCCCTGATCAGGCGTCGAATTCGAGCAACGCCGTGATCGGCACATCCAGGTGCTCGCGCCCACCGAGGCCGTTGAGCTCGATAATGAACGCTGCGGCGCGGACGTCCGCCTCCGCCTCTCGCAGCAGGTGCAAGGCGCCACCCGCGGTGCCGCCCGTCGCCAGCAAATCGTCGATGATCACGACCTTCTGGCCGGGCGCAATGGCGTCGACCTGCATTTCGATCGTGTCGGAGCCATATTCGAGTTCGTAGGTATATGAGGTCGTCTCGCCGGGCAGCTTTCCCTGTTTGCGGAGCATGGTGAAGCCGCATCCCAGTTGCAGGGCCAACGGCGCGCCGACCAGGAACCCCCGGCTCTCGACGCCGGCGATGATATCGGGCTCATGCTGGCGGATGGCGACCGCGAGCAGATCGAGCGTATGGCGCCAGGCCTGCGGATGCGCCAGCAGGGTCGAGATGTCGTAGAACAGAATTCCGGGCTTCGGGAAATCCGGGATCGTTCGGATGTGGTCGGCAATGTCCATATAACTTCGTCCTGCGGGTGGAAAATCGGGCCGGATGCTAGCCCTCGCGGTGTTTCGAAACAATCGGCAGGCATGAAAATACACAGGGAAGGCCTGCATTTGCCCTTGTCGAATGATTGAATCAGTTGTTTCATAGGGCTCGTGCAGCGAACCAACTGTTGCAGAAACAATAAGAACGATTCCAGCGGGAACCCGACGCCATGGATGCAGAGCGCGATCAAACGCCCAGGAGCGAGAAGATTCTGACGGATCTTCAGGACGTGTATCCGAGGCTCAGCCCGCAATTGCGCCGCGCCGCGCATTATCTGATCGACCGGCCCGACGAGATTGCATTCACATCGATGCGCCAGCTTGCCGAACGCGCAAATGTGCAGCCCGCGACCATGGTGAGGCTGGCTCAGGCGCTCGGCTTTGACGGGTATGAGTCCCTGCGCGAGCCCTTTCGCGATGCCTTGCGGCGACAGCCGGCGGGGTTCGGGCAGCGCGCGCGCAAACTTCTGGCGCGGACCAGTCGCCGCCGGAAGGGCCGGGCGCTGGCCCAGCTGGCGAACGAGATGGTCGCGTCCGATCGCGACAACCTGTCCCTGAGCCTCGAGGCGATCGGGTCGGACGAACTGGCGGAAGCCGCCGGCGTCCTCGCCGGGGCGCGGCGTATCTACGTGGTCGGCCAGCGCAGCCTGTTCCCGGCCGCCTTCTATGTGCATTACGCCTGTTCGATGTTCCGTGAGGAGATGATCCTGATGGACGGCAACGGTGGCACCTTCGCCGATCGTCTGCGCGGCATGACGGATGCGGACGCGATGCTGGTGTTCTCGTTCGAGCCCTATTCGCGCGGCGCCGTTGAAGCTACTGAATTCGCTGCCACCCGCGGCGCGGCGATCGTCGCCGTGACCGACAGCCTGGTATCACCGCTTTCGTCACTGACCAAGCACATGCTGCTTGTCGGAACCGATACGCCGGCGCTGTTCAAATCCGTGGTGCCGGTACTCAGCATTGCCCAGGTGCTGGTGGCGCAGATCCTGGCCCAGGGCGGACAGGCGGCCTTGAGTAGTGTCGCCGAAAGCGAACAACAGCTCGAGACCTTCGGCGCTTATTGGACCGAGGCCGACAGGGTGCGTGTGCCGGACGATGCTGGCGACGCTGGTGACGATTCGCCAGGTGTCCGCGAAGATGCGGCGTCATTCGACCACAAGACGGAACAGCGCGGCTCGTGACATGAGTGAGCCCGCGACAAAGATGCGCGCCCAGTCTGTGCGGCCGGCAGCGCACACGCGCGTGCTGCACCGCCATTCCCACAGCGATCTACCCGTCGCCGCGGCCGGTGACGGCCCCTACGTCATCGACACGACGGGCAAGCGCTATCTGGATGCGTCGGGCGGCGCGGCTGTGTCCTGCCTCGGGCACAGTGATCAGGACGTGATCGCTGCTGTGCAGGCGCAGATCGGGCGGATGCCCTTCGCGCATAGCGCCTTTTTTACCAATGAACCGATGGAGCAGCTTGCGGACCTGATGATTGCGGGCGCGCCTGAGGGGCTGGAGCGCGTCTATTTTACGTCCGGCGGGTCCGAGGCCGTGGAGGCGGCGCTGAAGATGGCGCGGCAGTATTTTATCGAGATCGGACAGCCTGAACGCACGGTCTTCATTGCGCGGCGCCAGTCCTATCATGGCAACACGCTGGGTGCGCTGTCGGTCGGCGGCAACGAATGGCGTCGTGCGCCTTTCCGCGAAATCATGGCCGAGACCCGGCATGTCGACCCTTGTTATGCCTATCGCGGGCAAAAGGACGGCGAGTACGATGACGCGTATGCGACGCGTCTCGCAGTCGAACTCGAAGCGGAGATCAACGCCGCGGGCCCGGAGCGGGTGATCGCCTTCGTCGCCGAGACCGTGGTCGGTGCGACGAGCGGCGGCGTGGAACCGGTGCCGGGCTACTTCCGGAAAATCCGCGAGGTCTGTGATCGCCACGGCGTGTTGTTGATCCTCGACGAGATCATGTGCGGTCTTGGCCGCACGGGATCGCTCTACGCTTTCGAGCAGGACGGAATTGTGCCCGACATGGTGACCGTGGCGAAGGGGCTGGCTGCGGGCTATCAGCCGATCGGCGCGGTGCTGCTTTCGGAGGAAATTTTCGATGCCTTCTATGACGGCTCGGGTTTCTTCCAGCACGGCCACACCTTCATGGGGCATGCGACGGCCTGTGCCGCGGCATATGTGGTGCAGGAAAAATTGCAGGATCCCGAGATGATGACCCGCGTCCGGGCGCTCGGTGGCATGCTGGACACGCGGTTGAACGAACGGTTCGGCAACCACCCGCATGTCGGGGATATCCGTGGTCGGGTGATGTTCAGGGGGCTCGAATTGGTGGCCGACCGGTCCACGAAGGTGCCGTTCGATCCGGCGCTGAAGCTCCACGCGCGGGTCAAGGCGGAAGCCATGAGCCGTGGCCTGATGTGCTACCCGGCGGGCGGCACGATCGACGGCACCCGGGGCGATCATGTGCTTCTGGCGCCACCATTCGTGGTTGGCGCGGCCGAAATCGATTTGATTGTTGAACGTTTGGGAGAGGCGATCGATGCCGCAGTCTCAGGCGCAGGCTAGGAAATCCGGCCTATGTGTCGTCCAAAAGTATGAGTTTTCGCGAATCCGAAGCTTGGAATTGTGACAGCCTGAGCATGTGACGATAGAGTCACCGCAAGAAAACATAAGCTGGCGACATGCTCGGAGCCGGTGAAATAAGAAACGTTTCAAGATAACGGGAAGAGGAGAGAAACCGTGATTAACTATCGTAAATCCATTTTGCCGGTCGCTGCTGCGGCCGTCGTCGCCATGGGCGGCATGTCGCTACACGCGACCGAGGCCAGTGCTCAGCAGCGCGACATCCTGATCGGCGGCGGTTCCGTCACCGGCGTTTACTATCAGGTGGCGTTGCAGACCTGCCAGATCATGAACAAGCATTCCGGCGGCAAGTACAACTGCGTCGGGCGCCCGGCGCTCGGTTCGGTGTTCAACGTCAATGCCGTGAACCGTGGTCTCCTCGACTTCGGCGTGGCCCAGTCCGATCGTAACTGGCAGGCCGCGAACGGCAAGGCCGACTGGGACGGCAAGCCCGTTGGCAAGCTGCGCAGTGTCTTCTCGGCACATCCGGAAGCCGTTCTTCTGGTGACCCGCACGGACACCGGCATCAAGTCGGTTGGTGACCTCAAGGGCAAGACCGTGAACATCGGCAATCCGGGTTCGGGCCAGCGCGGCAACTCGATGGATCTGCTGCCGCTCTACGGCATCGATCCGGCGAAGGACATCAAGGCCGAAGGCCTGCAGCAGGGTGAGGCGTCCCGCGCCCTGGTCGATCGGAAGATCGACGCGTTCGTCTACACGGTCGGCATGCCGAGCGCGGCAATCGAAGAGCCCGCGAACTCGACCAGTATCGACATCCTCGATATCAATTCGGATGCGATCAAGAAGTTCATCTCCGACAAGCCCTATTACGTCCTGGCCAAGTATCCGGCCGGTATCGTGAAGGGTGTGGACGCGTTCGAGACCTACGCCGTGAAGGCGACGGTCGTGACGAGCTCCGATGTCGAAGATCAGGTGGTCTACGACTACGTAAAGACCGTGTTCGAGAATCTCGAAGAGCTTAAGGGTACTCATGCGGCCTTCCGGATTCTGAAGCCGGAAGACATGCTCGGTGGCCTGTCGGCCCCGCTGCACCCGGGTGCGATCAAGTACTACAAGGAAAAGGGCCTGATGTAGGTCAGTCCTGTAGCGGGCGGCATCTCCGGGTGCCGCCCGCTATTTCTTTGTTTTAGTTCGAGTTTCTGGGGGAAATTGGGATGAGTTCGCAGGACAATACCGCCGACGGAGCCGCTGAGGCCGAAGAGCGGGATTTCATCGCGGAGGTCGAGAGTGGACCGCGCAGCCCGACGAGCAAAATCGCCGTCGGCGTCATCACTTTACTCTGTGTGATCTGGTCGCTGTTCCAGCTCTGGATCGCCGAGAACCCCATCAACTCGCAGCTCGCCCGATCCTGGCATCTGGGTTTCGCGCTGGCCCTCGTATTCCTGGCGTTCCCCGCCTACGACTATCGCAACCCGCCGCTCTGGGCGCGGACCGTGCACCGTATCCTGCCGTTCATGCGACCGAAGCGTTCGAACCGGGAGTTCATTCCCGTCCTCGACATCGTGCTGGCGCTCATCGCCGCCGGATCGTCGCTGTTCATCGTGGTCTTCCAGAAGGAAATCCAGCTGCTCGGCGGTATCGGCAATACCCGCGAAGTGATTATGGGCTCGATCCTGATCATCATGCTGCTGGAGGCGGCGCGCCGGTCGCTCGGCGTGGCGCTCAGCACCATCTGTATCGTCTTCATCGTCTACGCGTTCGTGGGCAGCGAGCCGTGGGTTCCCGACCTGCTGCGCTATCGCGGCACGACCTTCGAATTCTTCGTCTCCGAGATGTATCTGACCGACACCAGCATCTTCGGTGTGCCGCTCGGCGTCTCGACCAGCTTCGTCTTCCTGTTCGTGCTGTTCGGTGCGTTGCTCGACCGGGCCGGCGCGGGAAAATACTTCATCGATGTCGCCTTTTCGGGCCTCGGCCACAAGATCGGCGGACCGGCGAAGGCCGCCGTCGTCGCATCCGGCCTGTCGGGCCTGGTCTCGGGCTCGTCGATCGCCAACGTGGTGACCACCGGTACCTTCACCATTCCCCTGATGAAGAAGGTCGGCCTGCCGGCCTACAAGGCGGGCGCCGTCGAGGTTGCGGCGTCGACCAACGGGCAGCTGATGCCGCCGATCATGGGTGCGGCCGCCTTCATCATGGCCGACATCATCGGCATTCCGTATCTCGATGTCGTGCGCGCGGCGCTGTTTCCGGCGATCATCTCCTATCTCGCGCTGTTCTATGTGGTGCATCTGGAGGCTTTGAAGCTCGGCCTTAAGCCGCTCTCGAAGAGCGAATTGCCGCCGATGCTCAAGACCCTCGTCAACGGCAGCCATTACCTGATCCCGCTCGGGGTATTGATCTATTTCCTGGTGATTCAGAAACGCTCACCGATCTTCTCGGCCCTCACGGCCATCGAGGCGCTGGCCGTTCTGATGGTCATCCAGCGTCCGATCATCGCCTACCTGGCGCTCGGTGCGCACAAGAAGGCCGGTAGCCTGGATCCCGCCACAAAGATCGGGGCGATCCTTGGTGCCGCGTTCCTCGACGGCCTGAGAGATATCTGGGAAGGCCTCGTGGGCGGCGCACGCTCCATGATGAGCGTCGGTGTCGCCACGGCGGCGGCCGGCATCATCGTCGGCGTGGTCAGCACGACGGGCCTGACCGGCCGGTTCGTGAACCTGATCGGCACCATTTCGGGCGGCAATGTCTCCGTGATGCTCGTCCTGACGGCGATCACCAGCATGATCCTGGGTATGGGGTTGCCGACCACGGCGAACTACATCCTGATGGCGACCCTGACCGCGCCGGTCATCGTTGAGCTTGGTGGTGACGCCGGGCTGATCTTCCCGTTGATCGCGGCCCATCTGTTCGTGTTCTACTTCGGCATCCTGGCCGACGACACGCCGCCGGTCGGGCTGGCGGCCTATGCTGCAGCTGCCATCGCCAAGTCGGACCCGATCAAGACGGGCATCCAGGGCTTCACCTACGATATGCGGACGGCCATCCTGCCTTTCGTCTTCCTGTTCAACACCGAGTTGCTGATGATCTCGGGCCTCGCGCCGAATGGCGACATCATCTGGATCGACAACATCTTCAGCCTTGTCTGGGTGTTCGGGGTCGCGTTGGTCGCGATGTTTGCCTTCGCAGGGTTCATGCAGGGCTATTTCGCCGACAAATGTAACTGGGTCGAACGCATAATCCTGCTGGCACTCGCGATCGGGATGTTCCGCCCGGCGCTCATCACCGACGAGATCGGCGTGCAACGCGAGATCGTCCAGGGCATCGGCGTGGCAGTTTGGATCCTGATGTATCTCTATCAGAAACGCCGTTTGAAGGGCCGGGGCGAAGGCGCCGCGACCGCTGCGGCATAAGGGGGCAGCATGTATAAGCATATCCTACTGCCGGTCGATCTCGAGGCCGCTGCCTCTTCGGCGCAGGCCATCGAGGCCGCTGTGGCCCAGGCCCAGACGTCGGGTGCGACCCTGCACGTGATGACGGTGGTGCCGGATTACGGCATGAGCGTTGTCGGCTCGTTCTTCCCCGACGATTTCGCGGAGAAGGCGCTCACCGAAACCGCGAAGCAGCTGGCTGCCTATGTGGCTGCCAATGTGCCGGCCGGCGTCACGGTGCAGCAGATCGTCGCCCATGGCCGGATTTATGACGAAATCATCAAGGCGGCGGACAGCACCGGTGCCGATCTGATCGTGATTTCGGCCCATCGGCCGGACGTCAGCGATTACCTCCTCGGCTCCAACGCCGCGCGGGTCGCCCGCCACGCGAAGAAGTCGGTGTTGATCATCCGCTAGCGCGGCGATGCCGGAAAACGGTTCCTTCGACTATGTGATTGTCGGCGCGGGCAGTGCGGGCTGCGTGCTGGCCAACCGCCTGACCGAGGACGGGCGCCACCGCGTCCTGCTGCTGGAGGCGGGCGGGCGCGACACCAATCCGTGGCTTCACATCCCGCTCGGCTACGGCAAGGTCTTCGACGATCCCAAGGTGAACTGGTGTTACGCGACGGAGCCGGACCCGACCTGCGGCAACCGGCGGATCGTGCAGCCGCGCGGCAAGGTGCTGGGCGGCTCCAGCTCGATCAACGGGATGGTCTATATCCGCGGGAACGCCGCCGACTATGATCACTGGCGCCAGCTCGGCAACACGGGCTGGAGCTATGACGACGTGCTGCCGTATTTCCGGAAACTGGAGGATAACCCGCGTGGCGCGGACGAATTCCACGGCACGGGTGGGCCTCAGGTGGTGTCCGAGCAGCGCGACTTCCATCCCCTGGGGCGTGCGCATCTCGAGGCGGCGGTCCAGGCGGGCTATCCGCTCAATCCCGACTTCAACGGCGCGCAGCAGGAAGGCTTCGGACGCTATCAGGTGACCCAGCGGACCGGGCGGCGCTGGTCGACCGCGCGCGGCTATCTGCGCCCGGCGCGCAAGCGCGCGAACCTGACGGTCGAGACGGGTGCGTTTGCCAACCGGGTGCTGTTCGAGGGGCGGCGTGCCGTGGGGGTCGAGTATCAGGTCGGCGACGAGACACGAATTGTCCGGCCGAATGCGGAAGTCATCCTGGCACTCGGGGCGTTCAACTCGCCGCAGCTGCTGCAGCTCTCCGGGGTCGGCCCCGCCGCATTGCTGCGCGAACACGGCATCGATGTGGTGGCCGACATGCCCGGGGTCGGCGCGGGCATGCAGGACCATTACCTCATCCGCATGGTCTACCGGTGCAAGCAGCCGGTCACACTCAACGATGTGATGCAGAGCCGGGTGCGCTCGGTCGGGACCCTGCTGCGTTACGCCCTGTTTCGCCGCGGCATGATGGCGATGGCCGCGGTGCCGACCGGCGGGTTCTTTCGCAGTGATCCGAGCCGCGACACGCCGGATCTGCAGCATCACATCGTGCTGTACTCAAACGGCGGCGCCACGGGCAAACATGGTTCGACACTGCACGAATTCTCCGGGCTGTCGGCGACGATCATCATGCTGCGCCCCGAGAGCCGCGGGGCCGTCGAGATCGGGTCGGCCGATCCGCGGGATGCACCGCTGATCAAGAGCCGGTATCTCTCGGCCGAGAATGACAGCCGCGCCCTGATGCGCGGCGTGCGCGCGGTGCAGGAGATCATGCGACAGCCGGCCCTGGAGCCCTTCGTCGGCGAGGCGATCGAGCCCGGCGCCGACGTGGTGACCGACGACGACGTGATCGCCTATCTGCGCAACTTCGGGAACACGGGCTTTCACCCGACGAGCACGTGTCGCATGGGGGTGGACGAGACCGCCGTGGTCGACCCGCGTCTGCGCGTGCATGGCATCGACGGGCTGCGGGTGGTGGATGCCTCGATCATGCCGGCGGTGCCCAGCGGCAACACGAACGCGCCGACGATCATGCTCGCGGAGAAGGCGTCCGACATGATCCTGGAGGATGCGCGGGGCGCCTAATCTCTTAGGCGTCATGGCCGGGCTCGACCCGGTTGTCTCTTGTGTGCAATTGGGGTTTGGCGACGGAGATGCCCGGATCAAGTCCGGGCATGACGGTGCTGCGGGATTGTAGGTGGTGCCGCGGTCCAGGCTTGTGGCGGGTGTTGCCGCGAAACCTCGTTTCCAGTGTTTGCAAAGCCGCACCGGGCGTTGTATGAAATCCGCCGTCGGGAAGTAGCTCAGCCTGGTAGAGCACTACGTTCGGGACGTAGGGGCCGGAGGTTCGAATCCTCTCTTCCCGACCAATTTTCTACAATTCCAACTCCACAGATTGTCAGTCCCGCCATTCCGGCGCGGCGACGGGCGTCCAGCAGCTTTTCGCAGGTTAACGCGCTGTCTACGGCGGCGTCAGGAAGCCGTACTACGATAAAAAGTTAAGCTATGCAGACACTCTGTCCTGCTTGTTCCACATCCTTGGTTGATATTGATCCCAAGATTCTACACCCACCTGAATTCAATGTGAATCGGTCATTCAGTGGCACAAATTTGGTACAAGGATTGTCGGCTCTGTGGGTGTTGTCGTTGGATGCCCAGCCATCTCTGGATGGGACGACAAACCGCTGAGGTGGGGGGACAAAATTGACTGTCATTAACCGATTTATAAATAGGGCCGGTCATTTTTAAGTCAGTGTAACAATTATCATTCTGCGAAAAAGGTATCCGCCACCAAAAGCACCTTCTCCACTGATCAAAAATCGGCGACCCCGCCAAAAAATCACAGCCCACACCAAAATATATAGATATATGCCAGCTGGCTTACTCAGCCAGATTTGAGGGCGTGTTCATCATTGCCCATTAGTTGGCATTCTTAACGACAATTGAAACCCGAAGCATCTGCCTTGGCGACGCAGCTAATCGGAGGCTTTGAAGGCCACATCGATGCCTGATCTAAATTATCACTACATCCTGACAGGGAGAGAAGTCCGATGGCGATGATGGTGGCGGTCAGGTTTTTCATTTAATCGACCTTCACACCGTTCTTGTAGGTTCCTTCGTCCAATAACTGTCCGTTATCGTCGTAATGGGCCCAAGGACCGTGTTCCTTATCGCCCTTGTAGTTTCCTTTGGACTTTAACTGTCCGTTGTCCCAGTAACTCTTAAACGGTCCATGCCACTTTCCGTTTTTGAGTGTCCCCTGACTTTTCCCCGTCACTTTCCCCGTGAAGCGAACATCACTAAACTTCTTGTAGTGAATGCCTTCCCGCACCACCAAGTCATCCATCGTCTCCCCAAATGCGATTGCGGGGAACAGGAGGGTCAGTAGGAGGATGGGTGCGAGGATGCGTTTCATAGCGAAAGTCTGTCAGAGAATTGATCATCTGCAAAGGTGGACATCCTCTGCTGCTGTTAGCTAACGCCCAGACCAAGCAGACCATCAGGAGCAGACCAAAAAGTAAGTGGTCTTCGATGCAGAATCAGGTGCTCTGTAAAAATTTAGTATAGTTATATATATTAATATATATACTAACTACAGATTCTCTTATAAATAAAGTAGTATGGTATTTGTATTTTTTAGAATGTATTAGTAGTATGATGTTAGAATAAAGTTATATTAAGTGCGATCCAGATTTTAAGAATAATAGGTTTTTTATTTGTTATTTATGATTCTTTACTTATTACACCCTACATGCAGCCATACAATACCTCTAGGAAGCCATATAAGCTTGCCACAGACGTTCTGGGTTTGTTCTCCTACCCCACCCTACCAAAGTGACCCAGCGCTCACTGACGGGGCTTAAAACACTTGATTGGTTTTTTACTGCGGAGGGTTCTTATATGTAAGAAAATGGACTGCTGCCAAAAACGTACCAGTAATGGTTTAGGACATTCTACTGATCATGAACATCCTGCATTCTTATATGTAAGAAAATGGACTGCTGCCAAAATGTACCAGTGATTGTTTAGCCCATATTGTTAATCATACTGATGATATTATTTTTTTTAGGGTTT
>Ga0233427_10004526_pt1 | contig 11555 bp, 12 predicted proteins | sample SI_118_April2016_5_FD_179885 | JGI IMG/M metagenome (GOLD analysis project Ga0233427, IMG submission 179885) | Seawater microbial communities from Saanich Inlet, British Columbia, Canada - SI_118_April2016_100_MG | ecosystem: Environmental > Aquatic > Marine > Inlet | place: Canada: British...
TCGCAAAAGTAATTATATTTTTAATATCCAAAACATTTTTTTCTTTTATTTTTTTTGGTACCTTTTCTAAATTTCAAATTCATGTTATTATATCGTTATTATTAACTATTTTTGCAGTCCAAATTTCTGAAATTATTACAATATGACTACTAAAACAAAAGAATCTCCAACAAAAATATCTAAAAAAACATTTAAAGAAACAATCCTATCAGATTATAAATTAGCTGCTGAAGTTAGAGAATCTGGAGTGCAAGGAAGAAGAGATGTACTTTCAGGAAAAGGTAGTTTTGGTATTTTTGGAGATGGTAAGGAGTTGGCTCAAATTGCACTTGCAAAAGTATTCAGGCATGGGGATTTCCGTGCAGGATACTATAGAGATCAAGCGTTAATGACAGCATTGGGGCAATACTCTCCAAAACATATGTTTTCGGCATTGTATGGAGATCCTGAATTAGAAAGGGAACCATCTTCAGGTTCTAGACAAATGATGAATCATTTTGGAACTCGTTTTTTAAATCATGATGGAAGTTGGAAAAACTTGATGAAACAAAATAATTCTACTTCTGACATGGCTTGTTTGGCTTCTCAGTTTCCAAGATTAGTTGGATTGGCTCAAGCATCACAAGTGTATAGAGATAACCCAGAATTAGCAAAAAGCAAACCAGGATTTACGAATGGAGGTTCTGAAATTGCATGGGCTACAATTGGTAATTCTTCTTGTGCTGAAGGTCATTTTTGGGAAGCAGTAAACGCTATTGGAGTATTACAAGTTCCTGCTATTATATCTGTTTGGGATGATGGTTATGGAATTTCAGTTGCGAATGATGTACAGATGACAAAATCAGATGTTTCAGAAGTATTGAAAGGTTTCCAGATGGATGAAAAAGGAGCTGGTTATGATATCGTAAAAGTAAAAGCTTGGGATTATCCTGCATTAATTGCATCTTATGAAAAAGCAGAAAAATTAGCTAGAGAAAAGCATATTCCTTCTATTATTCATGTTGTGGAAATGACACAGCCAACAGGTCATTCTACTTCTGGTTCGCACGCAAGATATAAGAGTAAAGAAAGATTGCAATGGGAAGTTGATTTTGATTGTAATAAGAAATTTAAGGAGTGGATAGTTGAAAGTGGAATAGCTACTTTAGAAGAATTAGATACAATTGACAAAGAATCGGTTGATTCAGTAAAAAAACAAAAGAAAGAAGCTTGGACAGAATACCAGGCGCCTATAAAAGAAGAATGGAAAGAGTTGTTAGGAATTTTTAATTCTATTTCATCACAAGTAAATATTCCTGGAATTGCAGAATGGATTAAAGATATTAATCAATCAGCAATGTTTGGTTTGTTCAGAAGAGATTTTATGAGTAAAGCTAGAACTCTTTTAGGAATGATTGTAAATGAAACAATTGCTGAAAAAGCAACTTTACGTAATTTTATTAATAGAATTAATTCTGAAAATTACGATAGATACAATACAAAACTATACAATGAAACTTCAACTTCAGCACTTAAAATTGCAGAGGTAAAACCTACTTATGATTCAGATTCTGAAGAGGTAGATGCAAGAATTATTTTAAGAGATAACTTCCATCATATGTTTGAGGCAATACCAGAAGCAATGATTTTTGGGGAGGATGTTGGTAAAATTGGTGGTGTAAATCAAGGTGTGGAAGGATTGCAAGATAAGTTTGGAGAAAGTAGAGTGGCGGATACAGGAATTAGAGAAGCAACTATTATTGGTCAGGGAATCGGACTTTCGTTAAGAGGATTGAAACCAATTGCAGAAATGCAATATTTGGATTATGTAATTTATGGTTTTCAACCTATGGTGGATGATATTGCGTCATTACATTACAGAACGCATGGTGGACAAATTACTCCATTAATTATACGTACTAGAGGACACAGACTAGAAGGGATTTGGCATTCAGGTTCACCTATGGGAATGCTGTTAAATGGTACAAGAGGAATGTATTTATGTGTGCCAAGAGACATGACAAGGGCTGCAGGATTCTACAATACTTTAATGCAGTCGAATGACCCTGCAATGGTTATTGAGTGTTTAAACGGATACAGAATTAAAGAAAAATTACCTAACAATATTGGTGAATTCAGAGTTCCTTTAGGAAAAGTAGAAACAACTAGAGAAGGAAATGATATCACTTTGGTTTCTTACGGAAGTACTTGGAGTATAGTAATGGATTCTGCTGAACAATTAGAAAGAGCAGGTATTTCATGTGAAGTGATTGATACGCAAACTTTAGTGCCGTTCGATTTAAGTCATGATATTGTAGAAAGTGTAAAGAAAACGAATCGATTATTAGTAATTGATGAGGATGTTCCTGGAGGTGGTTCGGCTTATATTTTACAAAAAATTGTAGAAGAACAAGATGCTTATAATTTCTTGGATTCTGAACCTCAAACTTTAACGGCTAAAGCACACAGACCTCCCTATGGTAAGGATGGAGATTACTTTACAAAACCTTCTGCAGAAGATATTTTTGAAAAAGTATACGCAATGATGAGAGAGGCAAATCCTTCTAAATTCCCATCTTTATATTAAATGAAAAAAACTACTGAATCCGATTCTAATTATGATAGTCTGGAAGGGATGACTACTTCAGACTTACTTAAAAATATAAATAAAGAAGATAAAACAGTAGCTCATTCGATAGAGAAACAAATTCCTCAAATTGAAAAATTAGTAAATGCAATCGTTCCTAAGATGAAAAATGGGGGTAGATTGTTTTATATTGGAGCAGGCACTTCCGGTAGGTTAGGAATTGTAGATGCTTCTGAATGTCCTCCAACTTTTGGTGTAGATCATGGATTAGTAATAGGATTGATGGCGGGTGGGGACAAGGCAATGCGAAAAGCTGTAGAGTTTGCAGAAGATAATACTGACTTAGGTTGGGAAGATTTACAATCACATAATATAAGTGAGAATGATGTAGTAATAGGTATTGCCGCTTCCGGAACAACTCCATATGTTGTGGGAGCTCTAAAAAAATGTCAGGAGGAAAATATAACAACAGGATGTATTGTTTGCAATGAAAAATCTCCTTTATCAAAAGTATCTGATTTTTTAATTGAAGTAGTGGTTGGCCCTGAGTTTGTAACGGGAAGTACTAGAATGAAGTCAGGAACGGCACAGAAATTGGTATTGAATATGATATCAACTTCTGTAATGATACAATTAGGGAAAGTGAAGGGAAATAAAATGGTGGACATGCAGCTTTCTAACAACAAATTAGTAGATAGAGGAACCAAGATGATAATGAACGAAATAGGTGTGAATTATGAAACTGCTAACAATTTATTACAAAAATATGGTTCTGTTCGAAATGCAGTAGAAAATTATAATGGATAAAGAAAAACTTATAAAAGGGGGAATGTGGCTTTCAGGATTTTCATTGAGTATTATCCTTTCTGCTTTGAGTTTGTATATTGGTTTTAACAACCAACGACTTGGGGATTCCGCCATTCTGATAATTGGTATTTTATTGCTTCCTGTAGTTTTTTATTGTGCTTACAAAGGGTTTGGTCTTGTTCTGGAAGCTATTTTTGAAGAGTAATTTTTTTTGTATTTTCTGATTAACATTCATGGCTTGTCCTAAAAAGCAGTGCTTTACTATTGTTGTTTTTAAATATTTTCCTTAATTTTGTTAGTGTTTAACTCTTAAGATCATATAGTTATGAAAAAATTAATTATCCTTTTATCCCTAGTGTTTACTTTTTCAAACACAACAGAAGCTTCTCATTTTATGGGAGGTGAAATTACAGTTACTCATGTAAGTGGAAACAATTACTTTATTATACTTACTGCTTTCCGTGATATGAATGGAATTACTTTTCCTCAATTTGCACAAACTATAAGTGCTTATGATTCAGCTGGAAATGTTACTCCAATTCTTGTAAATTATCATGCAATTTCTGTTCATCCTTTATATGGTTTTCAAACCTTTACACAAGTACCCAATATAGCTTATCCTGTAGAGATAGATATGTGGTACGATACTGTTTTCATACCTACAGGTATAAAGTATCTTACATGGGGAAGTTGTTGTAGGAATTCATCTATTGTAAACGGAGTGGCGGATGATGATTTTTCTTTAGTTGCGGAAGTAACAATTAGTTCTATAAATAATTCTTCTCCTGTATTTTTAACTCCTCCTATTATGATCGTTCCTCAAAATGTACCATGGCAGTACAATCCACTACCATATGATGCGGATGGTGATTCCTTAGTTTGGAGTTTTGAGGATCCTTATGGAGACGCTTTTATTTTTCCACCTCCTCAACTAAATAATATTACAACTCCATCATCAGACCCAAATAATGTTTTAAGAATTGATTCTATCACAGGGCAAATTGATTGGACTGCACCTTATCAAGGTAATTATGTGATGATGGTAAAATGTGAGGAGTACCGAAATGGAGTGAAAATAGGAGAGATAAACAGAGACATGCAATATATTGTATTGTTAGATACTTCTATAATGGCACCCGTTGTAAGTAATATATCAACAATACCAACAAATAATACTGGATATCCTTATATTGTAACACAACAAAATCAGAATGTAAGTTTTAGTTTAATGGTAGATAATTCTGCAAATAATGTAAGTATGCAAGCTTTTGGAGAGCCGTTTTTACTTTCTAATTCTGCTACTTTTACATCCGTACAAAACGGAACAGAAATTATAGGTTCTTTCGATTGGAACCCTACAAATACGGAAGCAAGAACAAATCCTTATTTTGTGGTATTCCGAACAACAAATGGTAGTTATTCTTTTGATGAAACCATACAGATTGAAGTTTCTTCTGTTACTTCTGTAAATGATATTATAGTAGAAGAATTTAATATTTTCCCGAACCCAACAAATGATGAATTTTATGTAGAATTATCTTTGGATAAAACCTCTAAAATATCAATTGTAGTTTATAATTTATTAGGGGAGAAAGTAAGTGATTTCTCTGTAACAAAACCTTCAGGTAAACATCTTTTAAAATCTGATTGTAATCTGAAAAGTGGAAATTATATTATTTCTATTTTGAAAGATAATGTGGAGTTAAAATCCGAGAAATTAATTATTACAAACTAATTATAGAAAAAAATAAAAGAGAGTTTAACTTCCTTTTTTATTAGCTCTTGTCATTTCTCTTTTTCCGGTAGGTCCGTCTAAAGTTTCCACTTCATATCCAATTGATTTTAAGGTTCTTTTTACCACTCCTTTAGCACAGTAGGTTACTAAAAAACCATCTTTATTCAGAAGATTAAAACATTTTTTAAAAACTTCCTCTGTCCACATTTCTGCTTGTGTTTCAGGTGAAAATGCATCAAAATAAATAATATCAAATTTCTTTTTAGTTGTAAAGTTTTGCAACCTTTTTTCAGATTTAAAAAAAGTAAAACCTCCACTTATTTCTATCTCTTTTTCCCAATCGGAAGTATGTAATTTTAAAAAGGTTTCTCCATCTAAATTTCTCATTGTAAAGAAGTTTAATTTCGAATAAATTTTTTCTGAAACAGGATAGGGTTCCAAGGCAGTGTAATTTACCGTCACCTCTTTTTTGTTTTCTAAAGTAAGGAGAGTATTTAATCCTGTTCCGAAACCAATTTCCAGGATATTGATATTTTGTTTTGGGTGGGAGTGAATCCCGTTTTTAATAAATACATGCAACGCTTCTTCAATAGCACCATGAACAGAATGGTAGTTTTCATTTAATTCTGGTACAAAAAGAGAATGGGAACCATCTTTAGTGATAATAAGTTCTTTTTTCATAAGTATTTATTTTGTTGTTAAAAATAATAAATGAAAACGATATTTAAGGTAAAATACTCTTTATTTATTTTAATGAACACATAATATATCAATTTTATAACATTAATTTTAGAGTATTTCTTATATTTTTCGTATTTTTGACAATAATTAAAAACGATTATTATTTAACTTTATCGATTATGAGAAAAATATTTACTTTATTACTAGGTATTGTGTTTTCAATTTCTTCTTATTCTACTCACTTAATGGGTGGGCAAATTACAGCTACTCATCTTAGTTCTGATTCAAACGGGAGTCATTATACTGTTATACTTGATGTTTACCGTGATACTATTGGAGTTCCAATGACTCTTATTCAATCTGTTGATATTTTTGAGTTAGATTCGAATGGAAATTATAATTTCTTGTTTTCTCAAACCATTTCTTTTGATACTTCTTCAGGAAATTCAATGTCTTCAATGTTAGTTTATGGTGTTGAAATTTATAGTTTTTCAGATTCTTTAGTTTTAGGAGATGGAAACTATGTTATTAAATGGACGGACTGCTGCAGAAATGGAGCTATTATCAATATGTCTGCACCTTTATCAGAAAGCATGTCATTTGTTACTGCTTTACATGTAGATAGTGCAAATCCTAATTCTTCACCAACATTTTTAACGGCACCTGTAACATATTTGCCTACTGACACTATATGGCAATATAATCCGCTACCATTTGATCCGGATGGAGATTCATTAGTTTGGTCAATGTCTGTGCCATATTCTGGAGGTGTGAATGCAATTCCTGATACAGTTAGTGGTTATGAATATTTAGTTGATACTACTTATTCTAATTCAGCTGCTCCATTTTCTATTGATCCTATTACAGGACAAATCACTTGGAGTGCTAAATTAGTAGGGAACTTTGTAGTTTCATTTGCAATTCAGGAATATAGAAATGGAACTTTAATTGGAATTATGAATAGAGATATGCAATTTGTTGTTATTCCAGATACTTCAAATTTGATGCCTGGTATTTCTAATATGCAATCCGTACCAACTAATTCTGGAGGATATCCTTATGTAAAAATAAATCCAGGACAAAATTATCAATTACATTTAATAGCTAATGATGCAGATGTAAATGATGTTTTAAATATGGAAGCTTATGGAGAGCCATTTAACTTATCTGTTTCTCCTTCTTCTCATTCTGTTTCACTTACGGGAAATGGAAATGAAATTGAAGGTATTTTTAGTTGGACTCCAGATATTGCTCATGTTAGAACAGTTCCTTATTTAGTAGTTTTCCGAACGACAGACAATTTCTTTTATTATGATGAAACTATACAATTTGAAGTTACATTAGGATCGACATCTTTGCATAATATTGAAGGAATAGAAATCTCAAATATCTACCCTAATCCTGCAAATAATAAATTATTTCTCCCTATTACATTAGATAAATCAGAAAAATTATCTTTAGGAATTTACAATTTACTTGGGGTTAAAGTTTCCGAAAATAATTTGAATTTAGGAGTAGGAAATCATATTGTAATGAAAAATATTGACTTGAGTTCTGGCCAATATATTGTTACAATTTCAAATGAATTTGGTTCAATTATTAGTTCTCAGCAATTAGTGATTGTTAAATAAACTAAGTTTTCATAATTTTGTTTAAAAGAGGGGGAGTTTTCCCCTCTTTTTTTTATATTTTTGCAACACTAAAATCCTTAAAGTAGAAAGATAAATGAAGATATCAAAAACAAGTAGCACTAGGATACATACTACAGACTTTACAAATTTAAAATTCGGAACTGTTTTCTCAGATCACATGCTGATTTGTAAATACAATGATGGTGAGTGGGGAGAAGCTGAAATAAGACCATATGGTCCAATTGACATGACTCCAGGATCTCAGGTTTTACATTACGGACAGTCAGTTTTTGAAGGTATGAAAGCATTTAAAAATTCTGATGATGAAGTATTGATTTTCAGAAAAGAAGAAAACTTTAAGAGAATAAATAAGTCGGCTGAAAGATTGTATATTCCAAAAATTACAGAAAATATTTTCATGGATGGATTGGATAAACTGATAAGTTTAGATTCTGATTGGTGTAAAAATGAAGATGGATATTCATTGTATATTCGTCCGTTTATTTTCGCTTCCGGAGAGTGTATTAAAGCATCTGCTTCTGAAGAATATACTTTTATTATTATCACTTCTCCTACTACACGCTACTATGCTGGAGATTTGAATGTGGTTGTTGAACAACATTATTCAAGAGCCGCTAAAGGTGGAGTTGGTTTTGCGAAAGCTGCTGGTAATTATGCCGCTTCTTTTTATCCAACAAAAATGGCAAACGCTAGAGGTTTTACCCAGGTTGTTTGGACGGATTCTATCGAACACAAATACATTGAAGAAGCGGGGACTATGAATGTTTGGGTAAGAATAGATGACACATTGATTACTCCAGAGCTTTCGGATAGTATTTTGGGTGGAATTACCAGAGATAGTATTATAACTCTAGCTAAAGATAAAGGTATTATTGTTCAGGAAAGAAAACTTTCTATTGATGATGTTGTAGAAGCTCATAGAAATGGAAGATTAATAGAAGCTTTTGGAACGGGAACAGCGGTAACTGTAAGTCCCATTGACTCAATTACAGTAGGAGAGGAGAAGATTGAATTAAATCATAAGAGTGATAGTTTTGCTTCTTTATTGAAAAAATCATTACAAGGAATACAGAATGGTACTTTGGAAGATAAATTTGGTTGGACTTCAAAAGTAAATGAAGTTGTCAATATATAATAGAACCCTATTTTTTAAGTGTCATTTTGTAGTGCATAATATTTGCTTCTTCAAATAAATCTCCCTGTTTTACAAATCCCATTTTTTCGTAAAAAGGTATTACATCTACTTGAGCGTGCATGTAAATTTTCCCATCAAAATTGTTTAAATCATCTAACATAAATTGTAATATTTTATGTCCAAGTCCTTTTTTTCTATGTTCTTTTAAGACAGCAAATCGTTCTAATTTTATTCCTTTATCTGTCTTCCGATATCTGGAAGCGACTATTGCCTCACCATTTTCCTTCAATAAAAAATGTATGCAATCTTCCTCAAATTCATATTCTAAATCGGGAGGACACCTTTGTTCTACAACAAAAACTTCTTTTCTAATAGAGAAAGCTTTCTCTAAATTTTCTTTGTCAGAAAATGGAAATTTTTTTATTTCAATCATGATAGTAAATTTGATGTAAAATTATGTATTTTTGTTTCATAAACCAAAAAAATAATATCATGTTTAAAAAAATATTCATTCTAATTCTGTCTGTTATCACTTTAACTTCTTTTACCATTTTAACCCATCAAGATCATGTAAAGGTAAATACGGAGACTTCCACAGTAAAATGGACTGGATCTAAAGTAACTTCCTCACATGAAGGAGATATTAAAATTAAATCTGGAAAACTTATTTTGGATCATGGTAGATTAGTAGGTGGTCAGTTTGAAATTGATATGACTACAATAGTGAATACAGATATAGAGGATAAAGAAAGTAGATTAAATCTAGAAGGACACTTAAAAAACAAAGATTTTTTTAATGTAAATGAGCATAAAACAGCTTCTCTTATGATTACTACAGTTAAATTAATTGAAGAAAGTAGTTATGAGTTACAAGCAGATTTAACAATAAAAGGAATAACTCATGAAATCAAGTTTAATGCAGATGTAGAAATTAAAGGAACTGCTTTTTTAGCGATTGCAAAAATTAAAATTGATCGTACAAAATGGGAGATTAAATACAATTCTGGAAGTTTCTTTGATGGATTAGGGGATTACCTAATTTTAGATGAAATTGAGTTTGATGTGTTTTTACTTTCTGAAAAATAAAAATTTAAGATTATGAAGAATTTTCTTATTATTTTAGGAATATTTATTTCAACTCTTTCTTTTTCACAAGTTGAGAATGGTACACTTACTATTAGATATGCGACTATGTATGAATTCAATCAATATTCAAATGAATATGAATTAGTATCAGAAGATTGGGAAGATATTCAGTTTTATTTTAGTAATGATTATTATGTGATTTCTAGTGATGGTGAAGATCCTGTTCAAGTATTTTGGAAATTTGATTATAATGAAGATAATTCTTCTACATATATTTTAGAAGATAACAGGGTTTTTATATTTGATTTTGACACTCAAGAATTACACTTTTTCTGGGATTGGAATGAGAGTTTAGGACAACATGAAAATTATATAATTTGGGGTAAAACCAGCTTTGAAGCCGATAATTAGAATAATTTATAAATTTTCTCAGCTAATATTTCTACACTTTTAATATTATTCCTAAACCAAAGTTCTGGTTCTATCAGTTCTAATTCACTTAATGAAGGTTGATTGTTATTATCATAAACAATATCAACTCTTGCATAAATAGGAGAGAAAGGACAATTCTCAATACAATTTTCTGCAAAAATAATTTCCTCTTTTGTCGCATTGTACTTTTCTACTATACCTCCATGATCATCTTGTACACGGAAATCTCCTTTTTTAGCCTTCTTCTTTACTGCATGAGTATATTTCCCACCGATCATTATGAGTGAAATTTCTCCTAAAATAGTTATATTTTTTAAAAACATTTGAAAGAGCATGCATTCTTCTTTTATCAATGTCTGAAATGTGTTTTCATACTCATTACAATTAGTTGTATTGATATGATATGTATGTCTTGCCGCTCCAGAAACAGCAGGTTTTATTACCGCTTCTTTCCATTTTGTTTTTTCAAATAGTTCGGATAAAATTATTGTATCTCCCTTTTCAATAAATAGAGTAGGAGCAATATTGATTCCGTTTTTTTGTAAATCTTGTAGGTAGTGTTTATCAATATTCCAATTGATGATCTCTGCAGAGTTGATGAATGTAGTTTTGTATCTAGTTTCTTCAATCCATTTAAAGAACTCTTCAAATCTTTCAAAATAATCCCAAGTAGTTCGGAAAATGGCATGCTTTGTAGTTGTCCAATCAAAGTTTTTGTCGGCCCAATCTTTTTTGCAAACTTTTAATCCTTTATTTTCTAATGCAGTTTTAAGTAAGTTATCTTCTAGTAAAACCTGGTCGATATACCAATTAGTTTCTACTGGATTTACATATCTATTATCGGTAAGAATTACAACATCAAACATTAGTTATCTCTATCTTCAAAGTTTTCTTTATTCTTCTGATCTATTCGATTAAAAATAAAATAAATCAAAAGGGCTATGAAAATAAGAAATGGTAAGAATTCCATTATTTTAGTTTTACAGCAGTTCCGTAAGCTAGGATTTCTGCAGTTCCTTGCATAATCATTGCAGTTGTCATTCTTACATTTATAATGGCGTCTGCTCCCATTTTTCTGGCATCATCTTTCATTCTTTGCATTGCTTGTTCTCTACTTTCTGCTTGTAGTTTTGTGTATTCTGAAATTTCACCACCAACAATATTTTTTAATCCAGCAAAAATATCTCTTCCAATATTCCTAGCTCTTACTGTACTTCCTCTTGAAATTCCTAATATCTCAGCAACTTCTTTATTTGGTATTGTTTCTGTTGTTGTAATAATCATTTCATGTAATTTTTATTTATCCAAAGTTATTTTTTTTTCTACAGTTGCATTATCATAAATATATAAAAGTAGAGTATTGTTTGTTAGATTCGTTTCTCTTCCCAAAATATCTGTTATTCTTACTAGATGTTTATCTTTCTTGGTTTTATTATCTATTGATACATTTGTTCCAATTAA
>Ga0233427_10004528_pt1 | contig 11551 bp, 7 predicted proteins | sample SI_118_April2016_5_FD_179885 | JGI IMG/M metagenome (GOLD analysis project Ga0233427, IMG submission 179885) | Seawater microbial communities from Saanich Inlet, British Columbia, Canada - SI_118_April2016_100_MG | ecosystem: Environmental > Aquatic > Marine > Inlet | place: Canada: British...
TCGGCGAATAGCAATAGCAACGATGCAAAAGTCGCGTAGCCACCATTGAGGTTCAAGGTGAACACTACGCGGAATACTAAGTACGCTACTGTCGTCAGCAACGCAATAGTCATTAGCAACTTACGGGAAAAGGGCGGTGGACCCATGTGGAGGGTCTCTGCGCTGGCGTAAGAGCCTATCGTGTAGTCATTTGATGGCTTCAAAGCTTCAAAACATTTGTTAGGGGGCAGACGAAAAGGGTCGCCTAAGCGAAACGTCTGTACCTATAGGATATAGCAAATATTGGTAAGATGCTGCAATATATGGTGTTTATCAGATAAAGCACGAAAACCCCATGTTTCATCGAAAAACAGGGGGGTTAAGGTTGCGTTATTGATTAATTGGCTCTAGAAACGGTAGTCAAAGCCAAAGAACGCACTATTTGAGTTGTAGTAAGCCGAATTTAGCATGCTGGTGCTGATTAGTAGAGACATATGATCGTCAAAGTCATAGTTGAACTTTGCCCTAATGTTGTCGTAGTTTCCGCCGTTTGAGTCCCAGATGCTTGAGTACGAGATGTCATACCATGTTTGATTAGCCCCCTTAAAGAAGTCTTTGCCAATCCATTGGCGCCAGCCTAAAGACGCAGAATAAGAGGCGTAATTGTTCGGGGCAAAGTAACGAGCAGCGCCAACATCGCGGTGATAATTGTCTGGAGTTTCGTCGCCAAAATCTTGGTGGTCATAGACTAATGACACTTTCAGCTCTTTTGGCGGTAGCGTAATATTTAACATGTTCGCTAAATGCAAGCGCAGTAGAGTATTTTTGTCAGAGTAACTTGCAGTTGTAAGACGCACATTGGTCTCCCAGAAGCGGGTGGCTGAATAACGCAGGCCGACGTTAACCCCAGCTCGAGATACAGGGCTAGAAGCCATATTGGCAAAGGTATCGATGAAGGCATCCGTAAGTACGCCCGGCGAACTGAAATCACCTGGCTCGGCATCGTCAATGTTGTTGTACGCCCAAAGAATATTATGCTCACCTTGTGTTACCAAACTGTTTTGGTTTTCAATGATGTTTTCACTGAAAACGTTCGCTATTAAAGTGAGTCGGTCATCGAGTACGACATCGACACCAACATCGTACGTTACAGATTTGTCTAAGTCGTGAACGTAGCCTTCTAGGTTTAATATTGAGTGGACTAAAAACCTATTTTGCCCATTGGAATCTCGTTCAGGAATAGTGTGGTAGCCAATCGAGAAGATGTTTCCGGAGTATCCTTCTTCATTGATCCCTGGAATCTCTCCAAAGCCAGGAGTTAAGTCAAGCTTAGTGTAGGCAAGGTCAAGTCTCTCTTCAGCATCGCCAAGGGGAAGCGATGTGCCAACGGTGAACAATGACGAGTGCAAGCTAGAGCCGCTGTCAGGCGCATTGTTTGTCTCGAACCCCTCGGAGTCTTGAACGATGTTTTCGAATGACGCGCTAAAGCTTGGCAAGAGGTCATGGCTGTGGCGAGACAAAGCCATGCGCGCTTCGCGGTGATTCGAATTAATTTGCAAAAGCTTTTTGTATTCTTCGATGGCCTTAGATGTTTGACCGGTGTTACTAAGCGCTTGAGCTAAATCAAAACGTGCTTCTTGGTTTGAAGGCTCAGTTTCGATTAGGCTACTCAGAAGCGGGATTGCAGTATAGTAGTGACGGTTGAGTAGCATGCTCTTCGAGCGTTGCTCGAGGCTAGTAATTGCTTCAATTTCGGCGTTGGCAGCGCCTGCCAAGTGCATGCCCTCTACGTCTGCAGCAGTTGGCAATCCGGTGCCAGTCACATTGAAGGCTTCGAGTTCAGACAGCTGCTCGTATGTCGTAGCAGCTGCATCGGGATTTTGTGACCATGTCTGCGCGCGAGCTTTTTCGCGAATCGCAACTGAGTAAGTAGGATCATGTTGCAGAATAAGGTTGTAGCTCTTTACGGCATCGTCGTACTTCTTCATCGATGCTTGGATGCGAGCCACGCCGAGACGCGCACGTATGTTAGAGGGCGATTGACGTAATAGGCGATCGAAATCGGTCAGCGCCGATTGAGTCATACCATCATCGCGTAGCGATGCTTTAGCTTCGCCACGGCTTACTAATGCGGCTTGGTTTCCTGGATCCCAGCTCATGATTTGATTAAACAGACTAATAGCTAATTTGTAGTCGCCATCTGCTGCGGCAAGTTGTCCAAGGTTCATTAGCAGGCGGAAGTCGGCTCCCATGCCGGCCATGCCTTGTTCTAGTAATTTTGAGTTAGCACTTTCGGCACCAGTTAGGCGCGAATCAGCTTTTGCTAGGCCATAGCGCGCTTCTGGGATCAAACCACCGAATGGGTCGCGTAGAATGCCATCAAACAATGTCTTGGCGCGCAAACCTTGATTTTCGGCGAGGTATGCTTCGGCGAGCGTAGTTTTTACTGCAAGCGTGCCATAAGAAACGATGGGATTGTCCTCGACGAATTGCAGGCACATGTGGCGTGCTTCAGTTGGCATGTCTCGCTTTATATAAGAGCGTGCCAGCAGCACAACTGCTTCGAAGTCACGTGGATTGCGATTCATTAAGCTGCGGCAGTGTGCAGCGGCTTCTTGGTATCGGCGCTCGACAAATAAGCAACGAGCTAATTCAAGTTCAGCGGTCTGGCCAAAGGAAGAATTGTTTGGCACCTTCTTGAGCTCAGCCTTAGCTTTTTGGTATTCGCCACTTTGACAGTACAGTTTTCCGAGAGCAAGACGTGTTTCGTAATCAGTGGCATTTTCGCCAAGCAAGCGGCGGTAAATTTCTAAAGCGTGCGCATATTCACCAGTCATTGAGTGATATAAGCCTTTGCTTTGAAGATAGCCACGTGACTCGCGGTCTAATTCAGAACTCGCAAGAATTTGCAAAGCCTTGTTTGGCAAATGAGCCGCTAGATGTAGGTTGGCATTTGCGATTAAGGCATCTGCGTCGTTGGCATCATCGCCAAGCACACGTTCGTTTAATTCGATTGCAGCGCGAAAGTTTCCGGAGTCGCGCATGAAGTACGAGAGCTCTAATAATTCAGAGGCATCAATTGAATCTAAATCGGACAGCTCGCGCACAATTCCAATTGCTTCAACGTGGTTGCCAAGCATGGTGTAAGCGCGAGCCATATCAGCAAGTACTGCAGAATCTGTTGGGTCTTCTTCAAGGAGGTTCTGCAATACCGGCAATGCTTCTTCAGGACGACGCGTGTCAAGCAACAATGCCACCATTAATTGACGAGCAGCTGGGTCGCTAGTATCTAACCCTTGCAAGTATTCTTGATATACTTCGGTAGCCTTTTCAAATTCGTTATTCCAGGCGTGGATGCGAGCAAGCATAATGCCGGCTTCCATTAACTCAGGGTCAATTGCTAAAGCTTTCTCGAGTTGCTCGGCAGCGAAGCCAAGCTCTTTCATTCCCATATAAATATTCGCCAACGAAATGCGAGCTTGGGTACTATTAGGATCAACACGAATTAGTGTTTCGTACTGCGCAACGGCCTCAAGCAAACGGCGTTGCTGAACGAGGATGCCAGCATACTCCTTCAGGCCAGCGGTGGATCGTGGATACTGACGTATCAAATCCTCATAACGCTTGGCAGCATCTTCTAGGTTTCCGAGGGCAACCGCGTTGCGTGCGCTGCGTAATAACACTTCTTCGGAGTTAATTTCATTTTGTTCTTCTTGCGCATAACTAGCATTGCTCACAGCAATGACAGGAAAGGCAAGCAGGACCATGGGTAGGTATCTATGCATTACATATGAGGATACCTAACAGAACAGCCATTTTCTGCAGTAAAATCACAGAAAATGGCTATTAAGGAAAGTGTTAAATTAGCTTAGAAATTAATCATTAACTCTTTGGCTACTGTCGAAGCTACGATATTGCCCGATGAGTCGTAAATGACCGCACAGAAATGTAAGCTAGAACCGACAATATTGTTGAGGTAATTGGGAGGGAAGTCAACTGTCGCAATGGCGTTGCCGTAATCACTCAAGAACCCAAGGTCATTTTTGAAAAAGAAAGGTAAGTGGTGGCTAGCCGAATGCTGCAGAACGGCGCTATTAGCTAACGGTATTTGGATGCCATAGTTGGTAGTCCAGAGGGCTGTTCCGGTAGTCGTAACGAGGATTTGGTAGCCTTTGCCAGCCAATTCGCGTGGCATATTAACCTTGAGGCGCACACGACTCGGGCTGCTTGATGAGATGCTATTGCCGGTCGGTAAATCTAGGCCTTCAGTAAAGGCGTAGCGGGTGATTATCGAACCGAGAGCCTGAGACGAGGAAAGTGAAAGCAAGTCAACGAAGCCGTATCGGTTGAGGCTGCCTGAAGAGCCCAAAGATGTACCAAGTCGAGATGAAGTATCGTCGCCAACAGTGCGGAATAAAACCGCGTTGTTCTCGCCAGAGTACAACGTAGCAGAACCTTTGCCGTTTTCGGCAGACGGAGCGCCAATAAAGATATCAGGCCAGAAATCGCCATTAGTATCACCGACAGGCGCAATAGCCGCGCCGAAGCCATCGCTAAATTCGTGGCTCTTATATTTACGAATTACTCGTGATGTCAGGCCAGAGAATATTAGAACGGCGCCTCGGGCAGGGACACTGTCGGTTTTGAAATTAGGGATACCAACTGCAATATCAGGGTAACCATCGCGGTTGATGTCGCCAACGCCAGCAATACTAAACCCGAAGTGATGTGCACGGTGGCGGCCTTGGTAATGAGCAAGGCTAGAACCGTCGAGGCCAGAGTATACGTCGACAGTGCCAGGATATAGATGACCACGTGTGGAGTTAAAGCCAGGAGCGCTAACAACGATGTCGGGGTAGCCGTCACGGTTAATGTCGTCAGCAGCAGCTACTTGAGTGCCAAAACCAGCGTCGCCATCGGCACCGTAGAATCGGTACAGTTCTTGACCAAAATTAGGGTCACCGTTCCATGAACCAGAAAATACATGAGCAGCACCCACGTTTGCGCTGCCGTGCCAAGTGCCGGGAGCACCAATAGCAACATCACGAAAACCGTTGCGGTCGACATCATCGACACCAGCAACAGAAGATCCAAAATATGCACCAACGCGGTCACCATGCCAAAGCTTAATAGTATCACCTGTTAAGCCTGAAATAAGAGCAACTGCACCGCAATGATTCAGACCATTTGCGCTCGCGGCAGGCGCGCCGACCAAAATGTCAGAGAAGCCATCAGAGTTTATGTCGCCAGCAATAGCAACTTTTAGACGATCGCCAAAGTCGAGGGAGGAGTTTTCCCAGACGAAAATGATGTCGTTTGTGTAGCCAGAATACACATATACACGGGCCAAAGTAACGCCGGTAGTAATGTTCTGGTAGACACCGGCTGCGATGTAATCAGCGGAGCCGTCGTTGTCTAAGTCTGATGAAATAAACACATCGTTGCCGCCAGATAAAGTGGCAGAAGGCATGTCGATGCGCTGGCTGTTGTCTTGTTGGATTTTGCCATACCAACCACCGCCTTCAGCTACCTGTTGGGCTGAAAGACTACTCGCGCTAAGGCAAAGAGCCGCGGCAATGAGGATGATTTTGGGGAATTTAGCTGAGGGAATCATTGGAGCTTTATTAAATGCGTATGCTGAATGGGGACTAATTCAGTTAACTCTATATCAGATAATATCAGCATTTCTGCAATAAGGGAGTTAAAGAATAGGCAAATTTCCGTTAAAAGTCAGGAATTTTTAGATTGCCGCCATTTATTAGTTCTTTTGCTATTTCTTTGCTATTTCCTTGGTTGATAGTAAGTAGGAAATCAATTGCTTGCTGTTTAATAAGTGGGTTGTTGTCGAGCCGTGCTATCCACTCAACTGTCGCTAGATTAAGAACTTGCGCATTTTTGCCAACCCCAGCGACAAAGTATGAATTGAGCAACTGGTGGCGCAATAAACCCTCTTTGTATAGTAAGTCAATGGCGTTTCCTTTGGATTTGTTGGCCAAGGCCTCGTCTATAATACTAGCCTGAACGCTTGTATAGTTATCAAACTCGTCGTTTAGCAGCAGCTGAATTACATTCGCATCTCTTGAGGCAAGTTTACAAAAAGCGCCTAAAACCTGCATTTTTTGCGTGTTAACAAGTGTTCTTAAGATAGCCGCGGCCTCTAAAGGCAGAGAATTGTCGGCGATATGGTTGGCAAAGAGCTGCCTCTCGCTTTGCTCTAAGCCGCTAAAAAAGCCTAAGAATTGCGTAAAATCACCTGATGATAGCTCAGAGTGCAGAGCCGTGAACGCTATTAACCTTACTCGCGAAGATTCATCGCCTAGAAAGGGACGAACCATGTCGCCATTACCGCTGGCCACGGCGTCGGAAAAAATAATATTGATAGCGCTAATAAAAAGTTCAGCCTGCCAGTGACAATTAAACTTACTAGCTTCATCTATTTTGCTTGGTCGAAAATCTACTACCAAAGAGAGGTCGTTACTTTTCATTACACGCTGGTTTGATAAAGCCTTGGCAACAACTTCAGAAGCTAGTTCATTGCCAGAGCAGGTATTGAATAAATCGTGTAAAAAACCACCCCAGGTATGAGAAGGATGAGGCAATTGATCAAAGCCAACAAGATAAGCTCGACACTGTGATTTTAATAGATCAATACCGTGTTTGCCTTTTGTGGAACCCAATCGTTGTAGAAACAACAGTAAGGCGTCATCTTGCAATGACCTTTTGATTGCAACATCTGTGACAGCCACTTTTTCTTTGACGAATTGCTTTTGGTTAAAATTATCGTTATTGCGCTTAATGTCGGGTCGTGGCATGAAAACGCTTAGGAGTAATGTGCTAGCCACACAACACAAACTGACAATTAATATTCGCATGGTATCTCGATGTAGAAAGGATAAAAGCCGGGAAGGTCATGAGTGCCTGAGTGAATGCAAGCCTCTGTTTTTTCATTACAGCTAAACTCAATCGCAACTGCTGTAGAGCTGTCGACATACTCAAATCGCATGTTAGGCTTTGATACTGTTGCTGAATAGACTGGCTCGAACACCACCATGGCAGGACAAATTGGTTCTTCCCAGGACAGATTGAGCCCGAAGCCTTCGTATTTAACGAAGCCATATTCACATGACGCCATTAAGGTTGGAGTAAAAGTGGCATCGATGGTTTTAACACCGAGGTCTGGACAGTAGGCGCCACTACCAGCAGAATTGGGAGATTGCAAAAGAGCAGAAGCAGCTAATGGCGCACAAAACGCGGCTATTAGTAAAGGTATTAGTTGTGTGGATTTTTTCATACGTAAGGTAGACGACTTAAAACTCAAGCGACACGTTATAATTTGTGACCATTCATTCACGAATAGACATGTCACAAATCAAAACAGATGTAGTAGTTCTAGGCGCCGGGCCAGCGGGTTACGTCGCTGCTATCCGTTCAGCAGACCTCGGAAAAAAAGTTGTTTGCGTCGAACAAGACAACCTTGGCGGCACCTGCCTTAATGTCGGATGCATCCCATCCAAAGCTTTGATATCGGCTGGGCATTTTATGGAGTCAACCAAACATGCTGCCGATATGGGGTTTACCGTTGAAACCCCGAAGCTCGACATCACAAAGTTGATTGCTTGGAAAGACACGATTGTTAAGCGCCTAACCGGCGGCATTGGCGGATTATTTAAAAACCGCAACATCGAGTGGGTAAAGGGCAAGGGTACGATTTCGTCAGCCAACAAAGTTACCGTAGAGACAGCAGATGGCACAGTAGAGATTTCTTGCACCGATATTATTATTGCAAGTGGTTCCGAACCTGCACCGATTCCAGGCTTTGATTTCTCGAATAAGGTTTGGTCTAGCACCGAAGGACTCGCTCCAAAAACATTGCCAAAGAAAATTTTAGTAATTGGCGGCGGAGTGATTGGCATGGAACTCGGAATGTTCTACGCACAAGTTGGTACGGAAGTCACCGTAGTAGAGTTCATGGACCAACTTCTTCCAGGTACTGATCCAGAATTAGTTAAGGTCGTGCAACGCAAGGCAAAAAAAGCAGGTATTAAAATACACCTGAAGTCAGCCGCCAAATCATACAAAGAAAAGGGCAATGGCGTAGAAGTGCTAGTTGACGTTAACGGTAAAGAGCAAACATTTGATGCCGATGTGATTTTACTTACAGTAGGGCGCCGTCCTGTCACTGCGAATATTGGCCTTGAAAACGTTGGTGTTAAAACCGACAAGCGCGGCTTCATCAAAGTTGATGCACAATGCCAAACTAAAACACCTCATATTTACGCAGTTGGCGATATTACGGACGGGCCAATGCTTGCACATAAAGGTTCAGCGCAAGGCTTAGTCGCTGCAGGTGCTATTTGCCGTCAACCAGGTGCAGCATACGATTATAAAGTCGTGCCGGCCGTTATTTTCACCGACCCTGAAATAGCTTGGTGTGGCATGACCGAGGCCGAATGTAAAGAGCAAGGCCTTGACTACAAAGTTGGGCGCTTTAATTTCGGTGCCAACGGACGCGCGATGTCAATGCACGCGACAGACGGACTGGTGAAAGTTCTCACCGACGCAAAAGACGACACTATCTTGGGTGTACACATGGTCGGACCAAATGTGACCGACATGATTAGTGAAGGCTCACTCGCTATAGAAACCGGCCTCACTGCCGAAGACATCACTTTGACGATTCACCCGCATCCGACTCTTTCGGAAGTGTTCATGGAAGCATGTGAAGACGTTCATAGTTTGTCGCCGCACGCGATGGCCAAAAAGAGCTAAAGTCAGTTCATGAAGTTTAGCCATAGCAAGCACCTCGAAGTCATAGACTTGGGGCGTGCTGATTACGGCGAAACAACCACGCTAATGCTTGAGTTGGTAGACAAGATTGTTGCTGGCGAACAGGCCGACACGGTTTTGCTAGCTGAGTTCGATTCAGTTCTAACCGTAGGTCGCGGTGCATCAGCTGATGCATACAAACAACTAGGCATGGCTGTTCACGAAATCTCGCGCGGCGGCAAAGTCACCTATCACGGGCCAGGCCAGCTTGTCATTTATCCATTGATTGCTCTGCATGACAAAGCGCGCGACCTTCACGCATTTTTGCATGCCCTCGAAGAAGCAATGATGGCGGCAGTCAAAGATTTTAATTTGGATGGCGTCCGCGATGCGCGTAACACAGGCTGCTGGGTAAACGATCATAAAATTGCAAGTGTTGGAGTCGCGGTGCGTAAGTGGGTGACTTACCATGGGGTGGCGCTAAATGTAAACACCGACTTAAGTTGGTTTAAGCGTTTTGACCCATGTGGCCTTGAACCAGATGTCATGACTAGCATGCAGCAGCAGCTAGGCCGCGAAGTAGATTTAGAGCAAGTTAAAAACTCAGTGGTTTGTCACTTGCAGCAAGTGCTAACTGATAATCAGCGGTAAAGGTGCACTCACCTGGCGGACCTGCACCGAGCCAATCACGTCGAAAGTGTAAAAGGTGACGTAGATTACTCGGTTACGTAACGCGTTTCTATTAGGAACGAATATGTTTACGTTCTGAACTTCACTACTTGGCACAGATCCGAAAAACCCTGGTGACAGGAAAGTGGCGCTGTAAGCCCGATCTTGATTTGCCGGTATGTGTACACCGTTAATGTAATGGCCGGGGCTAGTGCCGAGGGTGATAAACCCCTGATAGCGCGCGCCAGATTCGCCGGGCATTAACCAATTCATGTCGAAAAGTTGGCCACGAGCTGGTGGGGTTATTAGTTGAATCGATAAGCCGCTACCGCCACCACCCCAATTAGTGGTGTCTGCAGCGTTGTTTGCACCAGGAGTGCCCTTGTCGCCGTTACCAAACGATGTAGTCGCATTTGCAAAGTTGGCCGACGAAGCAGCAGCCATGCAGTCTTTGCGTTCGCTGGAAACGCCATTGCCACCCCACGAAGATGTGTAGTCAACGCGATCAATCTCGGTTGAACCATATTCGAGCCAAATAGTGTCGGAGCTCGCTAAAGAAAATTCTGTAGCAGGCCAAACTAGTTGCGGACGTAATCCGCCATTGCGCGAAGGCAAACCGTCGGCCGCAATAACAAGCTCAGTGCCAGGTTGTAATTGAACCGGAATGCCAAACTTGACGTTGTCGGTAGAAACGTCGCGCAGTTCTAAATTGTTGATGTTGACGTTATTTGCTATGCCACAGACTTCAACCCATTCGCCTAGTGTGTCAGACACTTGCGCTGGGTTGCTTAAAAATTCAGAAACAACCACATCACCGGCACTAGGCGCTGACGATGAATACTCGTCAACGTAAGCAGTGAAGCTAGTGCCGTCTTCAGCTCGAACTGTGTAAGTGTTGCCGTCAGTGGTCAAATTAATGGTACCTTCGGCATCAACAAAGCCATCGCCGCCTGTGCCATCTGTTGGGCACCAAACGGGAGTCATGCTGGCGGCAGTATTAATTCGGTCGATAACCTCTTGCTTTGGATAACCATAAGGGTTTGATGATCCGCAAGGGATAACTGTAAACTCAGGCTTTAAATAGCTGATCCATGTCGAGTTTGAAGAAGTGCGAGAACCGTGGTGGTTGGCTTGGTAAACATCGACATCGCCAACCAAAGGTGCCGCGCTAGACTCGACATTTGTAGTGCCGTTGCCACCACCAGTTAAGTCTCCGCCCATCCACATTTGGAAATCACCGAAATCAACGCGATAGCCGACACTGGAAGAGTTTTCGAGTTGCGAAGAGCTTGAAGTGTTTACGGTGTTGCCGTTGCTAAGCTTGCCGTCTACCACTATACAAGTGAGAGTTACGCCGCCACCAAGGCTGATGACCTGCCCCGGCGAAATCGTTTGGCGAACCGAGCTGTATCGATTTTTGTAATCGTTGTAAGACTGCGTTGTTGGTTGATTGTTGTTGCCGCGATCGTAACACACAGTTGCGGTTATTCCTGCGTTCCAGACTTCGTCTAAGCCACCAACGTGATCGGAGTGGTAGTGGCTAGCTCCGACATAGTCGAGGTGCGAAATGCCAAGCGAATTCAATAGAGGCACAACATCGCCATTGCCGTCGCCATTATCACCAGCGTCAAACAAAAAAGTTTGACCACTAGGAGAAATCAACAAGGTCGCATCAGATTGACCAGTGTCGATGAAGTAGATTTCAAGCTCTGAGGCAGTCGGTACAGAAAACCAACCTGCTAACAAAGAAAGGCAAAGAATTAATCGCATGTAGAGAGGATGCTTTGAGTTTTACTCAGGGTTTAACCATTCTACCACCCGAAGCGGCTGCTAGGTCGGTCAAAAAGCTTTGATGTTTATTGCTATCTGTCACCAACACACAGTGAATTCTCAAGCCAGTACGCAAATGCATGCGCTCAAAGGCATCAAGAATGTGACCAGGGTATTGATGTTTTCCGGCGGAAGAGCCGCCATCGGAAACGAGTAATACGGTGTCGATGCTAGGGTCGGCAGCAGCTTGCTCTAAGGCGTCATATAACGCTGAAGTAGAGCGATATGGGCGTTTGGCTAAAAAAACTAATGCCTTCTTGCGGTTTTTCTTTGAATTGGGCACCATTTTCTTGAAGCCGAATTCAGG
>Ga0233427_10004534_pt1 | contig 11536 bp, 13 predicted proteins | sample SI_118_April2016_5_FD_179885 | JGI IMG/M metagenome (GOLD analysis project Ga0233427, IMG submission 179885) | Seawater microbial communities from Saanich Inlet, British Columbia, Canada - SI_118_April2016_100_MG | ecosystem: Environmental > Aquatic > Marine > Inlet | place: Canada: British...
ACACAGTATTACAAAAACAGGGTTTAATCAGTAGAAATCCTAAGGAGTGGAATGATATTGATATCGAAAATTTTGTTAAAGAATTAAGACAAAATACTAAACCAATGATTATTGCTGCAAACAAAGCGGATCTTTGTAAAGATCTTGATATAATTAAAAAAATTACAGATGTAGTTGTTCCTTGTAGTGCTGAAACAGAGTTATTGTTACGAAAAGCTACAAAGGCTGGAATGATCAATTATACTTCTGGTGATACTGGATTTACAATAAATGAAGATAAAGAAATCCCTATTCCACAACAAAAAGCACTTGATCTAGTTAACAAAATTTTTTCCAAAATACCATCAACTGGAATTCAAAAAATTCTAAACAGTGCAGTATTTGATTCCTTAAACTTAATTGCTGTTTACCCTGTTGAGGATGAATCTAAATTTACTAATAAGGAGGGTGTGATTTTCCCTGATACAAAATTACTTTCACAAGATTCTACTGCTAAAGATTTGGCAAGTTTAATTCATGCTGATATTGCGAAAGGATTTTTGCATGCAATAGATTGTAAAACTAAACAAAGAATCAGTGGTGATCAAAAATTAAAACATGGTGATGTGATTAAAATTGTTTCCACATTAAGTAGGGGATAAAATGCTAGGTTTAGGAATTGAAAGTACTGCACATACATTTTCTTGTGCAATAATTGAAAAAAAAGGTAAAAAGGGCAAAATTCTTTCTGATGTAAGAAAAATTTTCCGACCTGAAGCTGGTGAAGGTATTCATCCTAGAGAAGCATCTCGCCATCATATTGAAACTAGTTCATCTGTATTATCTGAATGCCTTAAAGAGGCAGATGTATCTGTTCAAGATTTAGATTTGATTTCCTATGCTGCTGGACCTGGATTAGGTCCTTGTCTACGTGTTGGTGCTGTTGTTGCAAGATCTTTATCTTCATTTTATAAAATTCCAATCTATCCTGTAAATCATGCAATTGGTCATATCGAATTAGGAAAATTACTCACTGGTGCACGTGATCCTTTAGTTCTCTTAGTTTCTGGAGGTCATACAATGCTTTTGTCATTTCTTGATAAACAGTGGAGAGTTTTTGGTGAAACATTAGATATTACATTAGGTCAATTACTTGATCAATTTGGTAGATCAATTGGATTTGCATCTCCTTGTGGTAAAAACATTGAAGAATTAGCTTCTGCTTCTTCAAATTATATTCCGTTACCATACTCAGTTAAAGGTAATGATGTATCTTTCTCTGGATTACTATCTGCAACAAAACCAATTTCTGAAAAAAGTAAAATTGATGCATGTTATTCTCTTCAAGAAACTGCCTTTGCAATGATTAGTGAAACTGTAGAACGTGCATTATCATTTACATCTAAAAAAGAATTAATGATTGTAGGCGGTGTTGCAGCTAACAAAAGATTATCTGAAATGTTAAAAGATGTATGTAAAAGACACGGTTGTAAATTTTTTGTTGTACCATTAAAATATGCTGGAGATTGTGGTAGTCAAATATGTTGGACTGGACTTTTAGAATCACAAGTCAAGAAAGGTGTTTCATTAAAAGATACGTTTGTTACTCAATCTTGGAGATTAGATTCAGTAGTAGTTGATTATTGAGAATCTTTTTGTTCTATTGTTTGTTCTATACTTTTTACCCAACCTTTTGTATTAAAAACTCCAAATTTGTATGTCTGTTCACCATCATTTGTTTTTGCTGTAAAACATACTTTTTTTATAAATAATCCTTCTTTCCATGTTTTTATTACATTTTCTAATGGAACATCAAGTACAGTTTCACCCATACGTTTTGTAAAGTCCATTATTCTTGATTTTGTTTTATCAAATGCTAACCTTTTATTTGTTAATGTTAAAATCCCTGGACCTAGATTATCTTCATTACAATCTTCTTGTTTTACTCTTTTTTCACCATCTTCCATGATTAACTTTTATTGAATTCTTTTGGATATAATGTTAGTGAAATTAATAAAAAAAGGTGCTGAGGCTGATATCTACACAGGTATGTGGAATAATTCAAAATCTGTTTTTAAAATTAGAAAAATTAAAACTTATAGAAATTCTTTACTTGATTTAAAAATACGTAAACAACGTACAATTAAAGAATCACAAATACTTTCTCAAGTAAAATCTTTTGGTATTCCTTCACCTCTTGTTTATTTTGTTAATTTACAAAAAAGTATGATTGTCATGCAAGACATTCCTGGAAAGTCTGTACATGATTTATCAAAATCAAAAATTGTTCAAGTATCTAAAGATATTGGAAAATTGGTTGGACTTTTACATAAAAATGGAGTCATGCATGGAGATTTAACAACATCCAATTTCATTTTACACAACAATATCATTTACATGATTGATTTTGGACTTTCACAAAATACAATAAAACCTGAAGATCATGCAGTTGATTTACGATTAATTAAAGAAATACTTAACAGCGCACATGCAAAAATTATGGAATCCTCTTGGAAAAATTTTCTAATTGGTTACAAATCTATAGTTGGAACTGCTTATCAGACTAAAATAGTAAAATTAGTTTCAGATATTGAAAGCCGTGGCAGGTATGCACAAGTTGTCTGATCTACTTTTTGTATCTTCAAACATTCATAAATTTACAGAGGCTGAAAAAATTTTAAAATCCTTTGGAATATCAATTCAATTTTTTAAATTAAATCTAGAAGAAATTCAATCAAATTCTATTAAAGAAATTGCAATCAAAAAATCTCAAGATGCATTTTCAAAATGTAAAAAACCTCTGATTATTGAGGATGATGGTTTACACATTGATTCTTTAGGTGGATTTCCTGGTCCTTATTCTTCATATGTTCAAAAAACTATTGGTAATCAAGGAATTCTTGATATTTTAAAGAAAAATAGAAGTGCAAAATTTATTTCAAATATTACTTATTGTGACAAAAAAAATTTCAAATCTTTTGAAGGAAGATTATTTGGAACTATCTCAAAATCTGAAAAAGGCAAAGGTTGGGGATTTGATCCAATATTTATTCCAAAAAATTTAAAGAAAACTTTTGGTGAATTGAATGATAAAAATAATTTTTCACATAGATACAAAGCATTAAAAAAATTTTCTAACTGGTATTTGCATAAGTAGGAATGTAACGATCAATAAATCTTTCATTATTTTGTAAAATTGATATCCTTGAAACAAGACTTTCATCCATCACTGAAAATATTTTACTCTGTTTTGCTATTTGCTCACTAAATTTTTTTACTTCATGCATTTCTAACATGTTATCGTGTTCAAGTCTATTTGTTGAACGTCCAATATGCATATATGATTTAATTTCAATAAAATGAGGACTTGCTTTTCTAAACATATCTGCAAATGCAGGAATCATTTCTTTTTGATCATTATAATCTCTAATCAATGTAATTCTTAGAACTGTTCGTGTATCTAGATTTTTTAACATATCTAATGTACGATTCCATCTTTCCCATGAATCATCATATTTTGGTTTGTTAATTTTTATAAATGATTCATAGTCTGCAGCATTTGTTGATAGATACAATTGTGTTGGTAATGCATCTTCATCTTGTAATTTTCGAATCATATCTGGTTCTTGTCCATTTGTAACAAGAAAAATTGATTTTGTTGCTTCAAGTGATTTTAGATATTTAATTAATTCTGGTAATTTTGGATACATAGTTGGTTCACCAGAAAGTGAAATTGCATAATGTGTTGGTAATAATGATTCATCTAATCTTTGATTATCATTTCTTGAATCCCCATAAAATCCATTAATCAATTTTTTTCTTTCACCCATTAATTTTTTTAAAATTTGTTCTGGTTCTGCAACTTGTTCTGGTTCCATTTTCATAGCATCATAAAATTCCATGGGTCTCCAACAATATACACAACGATTTTCACAATGCATTCCAGCTGGAGAAAATTCCATGCATCTGTGAGTTAAAATTCCATAAAATTTATGCTTGTAACAACTTCCTTCATGTTTGAATGATTTTTTGGTCCAATGACATAATTCAACTGTTGAATGATCTGCTACTCCGTATTTTGCTTTTTTTAACTGAGCTGCTATGACTGGTTTGATTTTAATGAGATTTTCATCATTATTATCCACAATTTCTCCAGAACAACTCATACATTGAACTTTAATTTGATTTACTTAAATTCATTTAGATAGGTTGTATGTGAGAAAATAGTACATTCATCGAATTAAAGTGTAATTTAATAACTGGAATTACTCAAATAAATCATAAATTGAAAGTAAAATATGCTATAGTCTTTTTGTTCCTGCTTGGTTCTACGCTAAGTATTCCAATTTCTCCTATTCTAGCAGCATCTGATATTGATGATGATGGGGTTTTAGATGATATTGATAACTGTCCTCGTTTACAGGAGGATTATTTTGGTGATGTTGACGGTTGTCCTTCTAAAAATCGAACTTGGATTGATTCTGATGATGATGCCATTCCAGATGATATTGATCAATGTATTTTACAACAAGAAATCTATAATGGATATCAAGATACAGACGGTTGCCCAGATGATATTTCATCTGAATTAATTTTTGACCAAGACTTGGATGGTATTGCTGACTTGCAAGATCATTGTCCATTAATTTCTGAAACATTCAACAACTTCCAAGATGAAGACGGTTGCCCAGATTCACTTGCAATTGATTCTGATTCCGATGGTGTTCAAGACTTTTTAGATAACTGTCCTACAACTAATGAAACTTGGAACGGTTTTGCAGATTTTGACGGTTGCCCTGATGAAATAATTAATCTTGATACTGATTATGATGGAATTTTGGATGTAGATGACCAATGTATTAACGAACGTGAAAGAATTAATGATTTTGAAGATGAAGACGGTTGCCCAGATATTTCTCCAAAACATTTAGCCCTTGATTCTGATTCTGATGGTATTCGAGATACTATAGATATATGTCCATTTAATGCAGAAACTTACAACAACATTCAAGATACAGACGGTTGCCCCGATACGCGTTCAACTGAATTATTTATTGATAACATGATGAATGATTCTGATTCTGATGGTATTATTGATAAACTTGATAATTGTCTCACATTACCAGAAACTTACAACAACTTCCAAGATGAAGACGGTTGCCCAGAATATTTTACAGATTATGATTCTGATTATGATGGAATTTTAGACAGTGTTGATGATTGTAAATTAGTACAAGAAACATTCAACAACTTCCAAGATGAAGACGGTTGCCCAGATGATGTATTTAATGAAATTATAATTTATGATTCTGATTACGATGGAATCCTGGATAATTTAGATAATTGTCTCACATTACCAGAAACATTCAACAACTTCCAAGATGAAGACGGTTGCCCAGACTTTATTTCACAAACTGATTCAGATTATGATTCAATTTTAGATGTTTTTGATGATTGTAAATATGCCGTAGAAACTTACAACAACTTCCAAGATGAAGACGGTTGCCCAGATACACTTTATGATCAAACATTTACCGCAGATTCTGATTATGATGGAATTGTAGATAATATCGATCTATGTCCTAATGTACCTGAAAATTACAATAGATTTTTAGATGAAGACGGTTGCCCAGATGATCCAATTATTGGTGATTTTGATCAAGATGGAATTTCTAATTCTATAGATCTTTGTCCAAACATATCTGAAACTTATAATAATTTTAAAGACACTGACGGTTGCCCTGATTCTGTTGATACTATAGAACTATTTTCATACCAATTACCTGATAATGACAATGATGGAGTTGATGATAGATGGGATCAATGTCTTGATAAATCTGAAAATTATAATGGATTTGCTGACACTGACGGTTGCCCAGATGTTATGGGAATTTCTAATTCAGTAATATCTTCTACACTTGATTCTGATGAAGATGCAATTCCTGATGAAAATGATCTATGCCCTACACTTCCTGAAAGATATAATGGTTATTTTGACACTGACGGTTGCCCAGATAATATTCCTGTTACTTCAACAATAGATACTGATTTTGATGGCATTATTGATGTATTAGATGATTGTAAATATGATAAAGAAGTTTACAATAAATTCCAAGACACTGACGGTTGCCCAGATGTTATTTCTAATGATTACTCTACAATTTCTCCTAAATACCAATCAATAGATAATGACAATGATGGAGTTGATGATAGATGGGATCAATGTCTTGATAAATCTGAAAATTATAATGGATTTTTAGATTTTGACGGTTGCCCTGATGTACTTGGTGCAGAATCTACCGTAGTACCAATTACTGATTCAGATCGTGATGGATATGATGATGAATTAGATTCGTGTCCTTTTGAGGCTGAAACATGGAATAAATACAAAGACACTGACGGTTGCCCTGATACACGTCCTTAAATAATTAATATCTCTAAAAATTAAAATTCTTTTATGCTTCCAAAATTTTCAAGTAGGGCATTTCTAGCTCCTATGGCTGGAGTAAGTGATCCTGCACTTCGATTACAATGTAAAAAAATGGGTGCTGGTCTTGTAGTTACAGAATTTACAAATATTCATAGTATTATTGCAAAAGAGAAACAACTCAAAGATCATATGAAAACAATTACAGAATTTATTGAATATTCTGATCAAGAACGTCCTCTTTCGATTCAATTATTTGGCTCTGATTTACCCGCTTTAGAACAAGCTGCAAAAATTGTTGAACCTTATTTTGATATTATTGATTATAACATGGGTTGCCCTGCACCTCATATCACACAACAGATGGCGGGAGGAGCTTTATTACAACAATCTAATCTTACTGAACAAATATTCAAAACTCTTGTTAATGCAGTAAAAAAACCTGTAACTTTAAAAATTCGTTCGGGTGTTACTGATGCTAGTCGTTTTTTGTTTAAAGATATTGCTGAAATAGCTGAAGATGAAGGAATTGAAATGATTACATTTCATCCACGTACAGTTAATCAAGGTTATTCTGGAAATGCTGATTGGCAATTAATTAAGGAACTTAAAGAAATTTCCAGTATCCCTATTGTTGGCAATGGTGATATTACTACACCTGAGGATGCAAAAAAAATGATTGATGAAACAAATTGTGATTATGTTATGATTGGTCGTGGTGCAATGGGAAATCCATTTTTATTTGAACAAATTAACGATTTTCTTAAAACCAGTTCTTATCAAGAATATTCTTTTAAAGATCGTTTAGATTCTTTTTTTGAATATTTGCATCTAACAAGTAAATACAAAATTAAATTTGCAAATCTTAAAGGTCAAGCAATGCGTTTTACTAAAGGGATGAAAGGAGGATCAAAAATTCGTGCTAAAATTACTCTGTCTACAAATATTGAAGAATTAGAAAAAATTATGAAAAATGCGTATTCAACATTTTAAAAATTTATTTTTATGCTTAATCTGATTGAAATTTTATGATGTATTTTTATACTTATTTTGTAATACTAACTAACCCTTCTAAACTATGTCCTCCAAAAGGATAACACCCTGAGAGGTGTTTGTGGCCTCTCAGCAGATAATTTCTAAATAATTCATTTTTGTATTTTTTTTATGTTAGTTAAAGTGCCTTAGCATCTTTTTCTTTTGATGAAATATTTAGAACACTTTCAATATTGCTTACTGTGATTATTCCATCACTTTTTTCACCTGTATATGCTAAATCTTCAATTTTTTTTGATACTTTTTCTACTATAGAATCATCAACAATTGTTTGAATAATTGAAACTTTGTTAAATTCTTCAGTTTGCATTTTTGTTCCTCTCTCAGATCTAATACTATGTCTCTTTCCTAAACCTCTTCCATTTCCTTCTATTATTGTAAATCCAGTTACCATGTTATCCATTGCTTCAGCGATTATGTTGATTTTACTTCTTTGAATCGTCGCTTCAATTTTTTTCATATGTTAATCACTTAGCAGGTTCAACATATACCCATCTAACTATTCCTACTATTGGTTATTTCATTATGCTTCTATCTTTTTAATATCTAAATTAATTAGAATTATGAAAAGTGATGAAAAAAGATCTCATCGATTAAATTATCTTTTAAAATATTATTTAATGAATCCTCATGAAAATGAACTTTATCTTAGAGCAAAACAAATGGGTGTAACTGATTCTACTGCTAAAGATTACATTAGAACTGTCATTATACAGGCTCAAAAAACACATCTAAAATAATTTTTAATTATATGTGGAAATTAGCATAATTTCTTAGTTTATTGAGAACTTATTCGAAATGTTAAACAAGCTATTCATAAATAATGAATATGTGAAAAAATCAACATGAGTGATATGCTACTTGATGATGTTAACTCACTTTTAGATGGTGATTTTGGCGATGATCGAATTTTAAAGCAAATTGCTAGAGCCTGTAAAAATAATGAAGTAATTAGTAATTATGAACGAAATTATGTTCAAAAATTGGCTGAACAATATTTGGGTAAAAAATCTCAAACCATACCTGTTGAAAAACCTGAAATTATCAAAACTCCTGATGTTATAATACCAAAAATTGAACCCTCTACTCCTCAGATATTTGCAGCACCTCCCTCTCAAAGTTCAAATTCTAATCCAAAAAAATCAAAATTATTTTTAGGATTTGGCGGTATTGGTTTAGTAATTATTATTGCTGCAGCACTTTTGCTTTCTAGTAACACTGATTCAATTTCATCTAATTCTGAATCTCCAATTAAAATTGAATTATCTGTTCAAAGTGATCTTTCCTCTTATTCTCAAACAGATCTTATATCAATTAATGGTGTATCTGTTAATAGTAAATTTGTAAATTTATCCATTATGAATTCTAGCAATGAACTTGTATGGGCAGAACAGGTTTCTGTAAAAAATGATGGGAAATATTCTACTTTAGCTATTGCTGGTGGATCTGGATGGGAAAATTCTGGTTCATATAAAATTGAAGTAGATAACGGTTCTAACATAAAATCAATAACTTTTTCATTTACTTCATAATTTTTCAAATTCTTTCCAATGTGAATCTATTACTTCTCTTAGTTTTTCTACTGTAATTTCATCCATATATTCTCGATAAACAATGAATTTATTTTGTTTATTTGAATTTTCATTGTAAATATCAATTTTATTTTTTGGAATAATATTATTTCTCCATTGTTTCATTTCAAAAATCCATATTGGTGAATCTGGATTTGAAAAGTCAATATCATCACATCCTACAATATACAAATAACATTTTGTAGATTGATTTAATTTCTCATGTAACTTTTCGTATGCTATCATTTGCCCTTGTGGAATATTGATTTTATCATTGTGAAATCCTTTGAATTCCAAAATTATGAAACTTCCTTTATGCTCAATTAACCAATCAATATCTGTACCACCTGAAGCTATCATTCCATGTACGATAATTTCTCCTAACACCTCTCTTCCACGAGTAAATTCTGATTCATCAAAAATTTCATATTTTGCTTTAGAACTTTTTTTCAAAATTTTTTCAGATGTATTTTGGACTTGATTTGGAGTCTTTTTATCATAAATTGTATTAATTAGATCTTGTGTTTCATCAACCATTACGCTCTAAATTTTTTAATTGATGATAAGATCTTTTGTAAATTTTAGTACAGTTATCCCTTTTTTCCAATTCATCTACAGCAAAATTCATTATTTTGATCTTTATACAGTATAAAATAGTCTTCTTGATTTTTTCTATCTTTTTTTGCATTCAATGCGTCTTGATACATTTGAAAATGCTCAATTAAATATAATTGACTTCCATTATCTGCAAAATAATCTACACCTACTAGATTGAATCCTGTTTCTGGAGTTAAGTCATTCTTTTCTTTTTCAAATATGTTATCAGACATTCTTGTTAATGGTGTCCAACCCATTGATATGTAAATTCCTCTTCAATTATATCTGTAATTATTTTATCATTTTTTATTTTTGGAAAATCCACATCAAAAAATCCTAACTGTCCTTTCCATGGAATAGGAATTCTAAATGGTTTAGCATTTTTTAAAATAAATCCAAAAATTTTTTCATGGGATATAGCTGATGAATAATGTTTCTTTTTATCCATTTGAATTTCTTTTAGCGATTCATATTTTTTTACGTCCCAAAGTTCTACTTTTCCTATAATTGCACCAGTTGTTAGTTTTTTCTTAATTTTTAATTTTTCATATACTTCTTTTCTAATTTTAATTGGAGCATGCACTAAAAATTCCCCTCGAATTTTTGTATTCCATGTTCTCAATTCTATTGTTTTTTTATTTTGAATAATTAATTCTGCAAATGGTTGACAAATTGAAAGACATTTCATAATTGTTTTGATATTAAAAATTTTATATAAATTAAAACTGTGAAGCTTGTTTAACCAATTCTGAGAGTTGACTATTTGCTGCTTCAGGAAGTTCTGTAATTCCTCCAATCAAACTATCTGTCACAATTCCTTTTTCTGCTAATACATTTGCAGCCATCAGTGATGTTCTTCCAGCCATACAAACCATTAATGATTTTCCTTTTGATTCTTGAATTGAATTATTAATTTCATCAGGTATCCCTTGTCCTGACAGTAGTTGTTGTGCTGTTCTTGCATTTGGTACAACAATTTTACTTTTATCTATGCCTAAAGATTTTGCAAGTAATTCTATTCCTCCTTCTTGAGGGGTATATTGTGTGTGAATCCAAATTACTTTATCATAATCAGATGAATTTGAGGCTACTTCTTCTTGTGAAACTTGTCCTGGAGGTTGAATTTTTCCAATTTTTTCTAAATTTTTTCTATATTTTTCTATTCCATCACAGATCATTACTACAAATTTAGTTCCTTTATTTGCACTAGCCAATTGTAACGTCGCATAGAGTTCTAGTGCACTACTTTCACCAATGTCGTGACCTTTATCTACAAAGAATTTTAGTAATGGTTTTGCTTTTTCAAAATCTACTTCATATTCTCCTGCATATCTATCTGGTTGATAATATTTCAAACCATCTGCATTATTGTGAGTTCTAATTCCTGCAACATCTTGTCCACCTGGTGGAAATATAACGTGAACTCCTTTTTTATCATATTTTTCAGATATGTATCTGCTTAATCCACCTGAGGTTCCACCAGTACCAAATGTACATAGAATGTTAAAATCTTCAAGTGAGTTTCCATCTTCATGTAATTGTTGATCTATTTCAGCACCAGTAATTGTTCTATGAGCATTTACATTCAAATCATTATCATATTGTTCTGGACAAAAACAATTGTAAATTTTTGAAAGTAATTTTGCTAAATTAATAATGTCTTGCTTAGCCAATAATGATTCGATTTCAGTAATAGAATTATCATAAACACTTGGATCAAATCCTAATTGAGACAATTGTGAACGTACATTAGCAGCTGTTGCTTTTGCAACTAATTCATCCTTTTTTCCTTCCATTCCTGGTGCAGGACAAATATCCATTTCTAAATCCATTATTTTGATATTCATATTTCTTAATTCATGAAATACGCCTTCTTGTAATTTTCTTGAAACAATTGTTACTACTTGCA
>Ga0233427_10004543_pt1 | contig 11522 bp, 11 predicted proteins | sample SI_118_April2016_5_FD_179885 | JGI IMG/M metagenome (GOLD analysis project Ga0233427, IMG submission 179885) | Seawater microbial communities from Saanich Inlet, British Columbia, Canada - SI_118_April2016_100_MG | ecosystem: Environmental > Aquatic > Marine > Inlet | place: Canada: British...
TTTACCACTACCACTAACGATTGTGCTGTTATCTTTATCAACTTTAATCTTTTTACAAGATCCAAGGTCTTCAAGTTTAACATTTTCAAGTTTAATTCCCAAGTCTTGAGAAATTACTTGGCCACCAGTTAGTATAGCGATATCTTCAAGCATAGCTTTTCTTCTATCACCAAATCCTGGAGCTTTAACAGCAACAACTTTTAATCCACCTCTTAGTTTGTTCACAACTAAAGTAGCCAAAGCTTCTCCCTCAACATCTTCAGAGATAATCATTAACGGTCTGCCTGATTGCACAACAGCTTCTAATAATGGAACCATTGGTTGCAAGTTAGTTAATTTACTTTCATGTAATAAGATGTAAGGATTGTCTAACTCAGTCGTCATTTTATCACTATTCGTGATGAAGTATGGAGATAGATATCCTCTATCAAATTGCATACCCTCAACAACATCTAATTCAGTTTCAATTCCTTTAGCTTCTTCAACAGTAATAACACCTTCGTTACCAACTTTTTGCATTGCTTTTGCAATCATTGATCCAATTTCTTTATCACCATTTGAAGAAATAGTTCCTACTTGAGCAATCTCATCACTATCTTTTACTTTTTTTGCAGAAGCAATTAGATTTTCTTTTACGTTTTCAACAGCTGCATCAATTCCTCTTTTAACATCCATTGGATTCATACCTGCAGTAACGTACTTAATACCTTCCTTAACAATTGCTTGAGCTAAAATTGTTGCAGTAGTTGTACCATCACCAGCTTCTTCATTAGTTTTGCTAGCAACTTCTTTAACCATCTGCGCACCCATGTTTTCAAACTTATCCTCAAGATCAATTTCTTTAGCAACAGAAACACCATCTTTAGTAATTCTTGGTGCACCATACGATTTGTCCATAACAACATTTCTACCTTTAGGTCCTAAAGTAACTTTAACAGTATCAGCCAAAATGTTGACACCTCTCATCATTGACGCTCTAGCTTCAGCATCAAATTTAATTATTTTTGCCATTTTATTTTCTCCTTTAATTTAAATTATTTACCTGAAATACCCATAATGTCAGATTCTTTCATTATGCTGTATTCTTTGCCATCAATTTTGACTTCAGTTCCTGACCACTTGCCAAATAAAACCTTGTCTCCAACTTTAACATCCATTGGAATTAATTTTCCATCCTCTGTTTTTGCACCACCACCAACAGCAACCACTTTACCTTCTTGAGGTTTTTCTTGTGCTGTGTCTGGGATAATTATTCCACCAGCAGTCTTTTCACTACTGTCTAAAACTTCGATTAATACTCTGTCATGTAACGGTTTAAATTTCATAAATTCTCCTTTTAAATATGGACTTCATATAGATACTGCTACGTCTATTTCAAGATAAGATAAGTAATAAGTTACTAATAATGCTAGGAAATTGAGGATTTTATGGTTTATACCTTAAAATATGACTAAAAATTTAGATAAAGATGGACTTCGCTCAATTGCAGATCATTATGATCTCTTTTATATAGATTTATGGGGAGTGATCCATAATGGAATTAAACTTCACACAGAGGCAATTGATGTTCTTAAAGAATTATCAAAAATGAATAAAGATTTTGTTCTTTTAACCAATGCTCCAAGACCAAACTCAATAGTAAAGAAATTTTTAGAAAAAATAGGAATGGAAGATAAAATTAGAGATCATGTTTTTACATCAGGAGAAGCAGCTTTAAGTTATCTTAAAAAATTTAGCTCTACAGATAAATTTTTTCATATAGGGCCACCTAGAGACTTTGATTTATTTAGTGATTTTAAAAAAAATCAATCAAAAGTTATTAACGACAGTCAGTATTTACTATGTACTGGATTATTCGATAATTTTGATAAAGACTTAAATTATTATAAAGAACTACTTGAAAAACATATCAACAAAAAAATGATTTGTACAAATCCAGACTTGATTGTTGATAGAGGAAATGTAAGAGAATTATGTGCTGGTTCAATTGCAATGGTTTTTGAAAAAATGGGTGGAAAAGTTGTTTACTTTGGCAAACCTTATCCAGAAGTTTACAATAATTCTATAGATAATTTAAAAAAAAGAATATTATCAATTGGAGATAACTTAAATACAGATATTAAGGGCGCAAATCTTCTAAATTACAACTCATTATTTATATCTAATGGTGTTCATAAACAAGAAATTAAAGATAAAGGAATTGAAAATGTTACAAAGCAATATGAGGTAGTTGTTAATTACATCCAATCAAATTTAAAATGGTAAAACAATATACGAATTTTGAAACAAAAAAGATTCACAAGAGATCGATTATTTTAATTGGTAATTTTGATGGAGTACATTTAGGTCATCAAAAATTATTCAAATTAGCTCAATCTTATAAAAAAAAATATAATTTAAAAATTGGAGCAATTAACTTTGATCCAATGCCAAAAATGTTTTTTAATAAGACATTAAAAAATTTTAGACTATCTAGTGTAAGCCAAAAACTAAATTTATTAGACAATTTAGGTATTGATTTTGTTGTCACTAAAAAATTCGATAAAACTTTTTCTAAAACAAAATCAATTTATTTTATAAAAAATATTTTATCACAAAAATTAAATGCTAGATTTATATTTGTCAGTAATAATTTTAGATTTGGAAACAAAAGAGAAGGAGATGTTAAGCTCTTAATTAAGAATGAAAAAAACTTCAATTATAAGGTTGTTAAACCAAAACCTCTTACAGTAAACAAGAAGATTGTATCTTCATCTTTAATTAGAGGACATCTTGAAAAGGGTAGATTAAAAAAAGCTAACAAATTTTTAAATAGAAATTGGTCTATTGAAGGAATTGTTCAAAAAGGAAGACAAGTTGGAAAAAAAATAGGATTTCCAACATGTAATATAGATATTAAAGATTATGTCCTAGCTAAGCCAGGAGTTTATGCAGTGAAGGTGTTAAGAAAAAATAATTCTAAATATATTAAAGGAATTGCTAATTTAGGCTATAGGCCCACATTTAACCAAAAAAAAAATCTTATTAGAGGTTCATTTATTTAATTTTTCTGGCAATCTTTATAATAAGTATTTATCTGTTGAGTTTTTAAAGTTTATAAGAAAAGAAAAAAAATTTAAAAATATTAATCAATTAAGAGCACAGATCAAAATTGATTTAAAAATTGCAAAAGAAACAAAATGAGTAAATCCCAAATAAATCTTCCAAAAACAGCTTTTTCTATGAAAGCTAATTTATCAGTTAGAGAACCAGAAATTTTAGAATATTGGAAGAAAATTAATCTTTATAAAGAACTAAGAAATTCTAGTAAGGGTAAAGAAAAATTTGTTCTTCACGATGGACCTCCATATGCAAATGGAAATATCCATATGGGTACTGCTCTAAATAAAATTTTAAAAGATATAATTGTAAAATTTCATCAAATGGATGGAAAAGACTCAGTATATGTTCCAGGCTGGGATTGTCATGGTTTGCCAATTGAGTGGAAAATTGAGGAGCAATATAAAAAAAATAAAAAAAATAAAAATGAAGTTCCAATAGTAGAATTTAGAAAAGAATGTAGATCATTTGCAGAAAAATGGATTGAAGTTCATAAAAGCCAATTCAAACGACTAGGTGTTGTTGGAGATTGGGAAAATTATTACTCTACAATGAGTTTTGATGCAGAAGCACAAATCGTAAGAGAACTAGGTAAATTTCTAAAGGAAGGAAGTTTATACAGAGGATTTAAACCAGTACTTTGGTCAACAGTTGAAAAAACTGCACTTGCAGATGCAGAAGTTGAGTATCAAGATCATAAGTCAGATACGATTTATACATCTTTTCCGATTAAATCATCCAATATTAAAGAACTTGAAGGGGGTGAAATTATTATATGGACCACAACTCCATGGACAATACCTGCTAATAGAGCTTTAGCTTATAATGAAGCTCTTGATTATGTTTTAATACAATTAAATGATAGCGGTGATTTTAGAAATAGAAAAATTGTAGTAGCTGAAGCTTTATTAGAATCCGTAATTAAAGATTGTTCAATAAAAGACTTTAAAGAAATTAAAAAATTTAGAGGTAAAGAATTTAAAGACACCATCTGTAATCATCCTTTTTTTGATCTAGGTTATGAATTTGACATTCCAATGCTTGAAGCAAGATTTGTAACAACCGAACAGGGGACAGGAGTAGTTCATTGTGCACCAAGTCATGGACCAGATGATTTTAATTTATGTTTAAATCATGGAATAAAAGCAATTGAAACTGTGGATGGTGATGGAAAATATACAAAAAATGTTCAATTATTTGAGGGTATTCATATTTTTAAAGCTAATTCAATTGTTATTGAAAAACTAAAAGAACAAAAAAAATTGTTATCAAATGGTGAATTAGTTCATTCTTATCCACACTCATGGAGATCAAAAGCTCCTCTTGTACATAGAGCAACACCACAGTGGTTTATATCGATGGAAAGTCACAAATTAAGAGACAAGGCCTTAAAAGCACTTGATGATACAACTTTTTATCCTAGCAAAGGAAAAGAGAGATTAAAAGCAATGATAGAAACTAGACCTGATTGGTGTGTTTCAAGGCAAAGAGTGTGGGGAGTTCCGCTTCCAATTTTTGTTAATAAAAAAACAAAAGAAGTATTAATTGATGACGAAGTGAATGAAAATATCGCAAGTATTTATGAAAAAGAAGGATCAGATTGTTGGTTCTCAGATGGCTCTCAGCGATTTTTAGGTAGCAAATATAAAGCTGAAGATTATGAAAAATTAAGTGATATTGTCGAAGTTTGGTTTGACAGCGGGTCTACTCATTCATTTGTTTTAGAAAAAAGAGAAGATTTAAAATGGCCAGCATCAATGTATCTAGAGGGATCTGATCAACATAGAGGATGGTTTCATTCATCACTTTTAGAATCTTGTGGAACTAGAGGTAGGGCTCCATTTGAGTCAATCTTATCGCATGGTTTTGTTGTTGATGGTAAAGGTTTAAAAATGTCGAAATCATTAGGTAATGTAATTGCTCCCGAAGAAATCTTAAAGAAATATGGAGCTGATATATTGAGAATTTGGGTAGCATCATCTAATTACGCAGAAGATCTTAGAATTGATCATTCTATTTTAGATCAACATGCCGACTCTTATCGAAAAATCAGAAATACATTTAGATATTTGCTTGGAAATCTTAACGATAATTTTAAAACAATTGATTTAGAAAAAATAGATTTAAGTGAAATGCCTGAATTAGAACAGTTCATGTTACATAAAATTTATACGTTAAATACTAATTTTGAAAATTATTTTAAAAATTATGATTTTCATAATTTATACAAAGAGTTGTTAAATTTTTGCACTGTTGATTTGTCTGCTTTCTATTTTGATATAAGAAAAGATTGTTTGTATTGTGATCTAAAAGACTCAAAAAAAAGACAATCAACAATAATTCTTTTAAATGTTCTATTAAATTCCTTACTTAAATGGTTTGCTCCAATTTTATCATTTACAACTGAAGAAATTTATCAGTTAATTGATAAAAATAATAAAAGTATTCATTTAGAAAATTTTTTAAAATTTCCTAAAAAATTTCATAATATTGAATTATACAATAAATGGGTTCAACTAATAAAGATTAGGGATGTTTGTAATATAAGTATTGAAGAAAAAAGAGCAAACAAAGTAATAGGATCAAGTTTGGAAGCTTCATTAAAAATTAAATTTGATAAAAATAATTTAGAAATAGTAAAGCAAGTGGATCTATCAGAACTTTGTATAACATCTTCAGTTGTAATTGAAGAAAGTTCATCAAATGATATTGTTGTAGAAACAAACAAGGCTGAAGGAGAAAAGTGTCAGGTTTGTTGGAAAATTAGCAAAAAGCCATGTGAAAGACACAGTAATTAAAAATGTTTAAAAAGAATGTTTTTTATTTTTTTTTCACAATAACAATTTTTTTTATTGATAGGTTAAGTAAATACTGGGCAATAAAAAATTTAAACAACGAAGATCAATTTCAAATAATTTTATCTCCTTATTTAAGTCTTGATTTAATCTGGAATGAAGGAATAGCCTTTGGATTATTATCTTTCGGTGAAAGAAACCTATATAATATTTTAACAGGGTTAATTATTCTTGTAACAATCATAGTTATCTATTTAGTAATTAAAGCTAAGGGAATTGAAAAATATAGCTTTATGATGATATGTGGTGGATCAATAGGTAATATTTTTGATAGATTATTTTATCAAGCAGTTCCAGACTTTATAGATATTCATTATGAAAATTTTCATTGGTTTATATTTAATGTTGCTGATATATTTATCACTTTAGGAGTATTTTTATTAATATTTAGAGAATTTGGTTTAAAAATTAAAAATTAAAATGAAAAAAATTTTATTACTTATCTTTATGATAAACTTATTAAATGCATGTCAATCTGTAACTGAAGGGTTCACTTTAAAAAAAAATAATAATGCAGATGAGTTTTTAGTAGAAAAAAAAAATCCATTAGTTTTACCACCAAACTTTAATGAACTACCCACGCCTAATAATACCCAGATATCTAATGAGGAGAGTAAAAATGAACAATTTGACTCTGAATTTTTAACAAAGAATCAATCTAAAGATAAAAATGCCAAAATTACTAAGTCGAAGTCTACTGAGGAGTTTATTTTGAAAAATATAAAAAAAAATGACTCTAACTAAGAATATAAAGTTTAAAAATTTTAGATTAATTAAAACCCAGAAAAAAATACGAAATTTACTTAAAAAATTATTAAATGAAGATAATCAAATATTAAAATCATTAAGCAAATCTTATAAAGATTCATATAACAAAAATACATTAAGTAAACTTAAGAAATATTCGAATATAGTTTTGATTGGAATGGGTGGATCGATATTAGGAGCTAAATCAATTTATAGCTTTTTGAACAATAAAATAAAAAAAAATTTTATTTTTATTGATAGTTTTGATCATAGTAGACTTAAAAGTGTAATAAATAAAAAAAGATTAAATTTAATTATTTCAAAATCTGGTAACACTTTGGAAACAATTTCAAATTCAAATGTTTTGATTGATAAAAAAATTGAAAACTTTTTTGTTACAGAAAATAAAAATAATTATTTGAGGTTATTAGCAAAAAAATTAAAATCAGACATCATAGATCATAACAATTATATTGGTGGTAGATATTCTGTTTTATCTGAAGTTGGAATGTTACCGGCCGAGTTAATGGGTTTTAAAGTAAATAAATTTAGAAAATTTAATGAATTAGTTAAAAATAAATTTTTCATTAATTCATTAATAAGTAATGTTTCAGATATTTTAAGCCTATCAAATAACAAAAAATCAAACTCTGTAATATTGAATTACGATGAAAAATCTTCGGACCTGTTTTACTGGTACCAACAATTGGTTGCAGAAAGTTTGGGTAAAAAAAGCAAAGGTATTTTACCAATAATTTCAAAAATGCCACAAGATAATCATAGCTTAATGCAATTTTATTTAGATGGTAAAAAAGATTATTTTTATACTTTTTTTTTTACAAAAGAAAATTTATCAAAACAAATAAAAAATCAAAAATTATTGATTTCACACAACTATTTAAAAAATAAAAACCTTAATGATATTTTATATGCTCAATTCATTTCCACTCAAAATGTGTTTAAAAAAAAAAAAATCCCCTTTAGAAGTTTCGTTATAGAGAAAAGAAACGAACAGACTCTAGGAGAATTATTTACTTTTTTTATTCTCGAAACTATTTTGTTGGGAAAAGCTCTAAATATAAATCCATATGATCAGCCATCTGTAGAGTTAATCAAAGTAGATACGAAGAAAAAATTAACTAACCATTAATTTCCAAATAATATTTTTGAAATTCCATAATTTCTAGAATCTAAAATATTAAGCTTGTCTGCAATATCAATATCATCATTTTTATGTCTATGAACAATTATTACTCCATTGTTAGTGAGAATTTTTTCTTGTTTAATTTTATTAATTAGTAAATTAATTTTTTTCTCTCTGTATGGAGGGTCTAAAAAAATGATATCAAATTTATCTTGAAATTTATTTTCAGATTCAAAATAATCGAAACAATTTTTTTCGATTATTTTACAACTCTCATTGGCATTAATACTTGATATATTTTTTTTTAAAATTTTTAAAATTTTATCATATTCTTCAACAAAAGTAATATTTTGTGCTCCTCTTGAAAAACATTCCAAACCAAACGAGCCTGTACCTGAAAACAAATCTAAAATATTTGAGTTTGATATTGTTATCTTAAATTTTTTTGAGTGTTCAATAAGATTAAATATTGATTCTTTGACCATATCTCTCAATGGCCTAGTATTTTCATCAATTGGAATATTTAATTTTTTACCTTTATTTTTTCCACCAATTATTCTCATTAGTTTATAACTTTAAATCCAATATCTTTTCTATAAAATCCATTTCCCCAATTTACTTGTTTAATTAAATCTATTGCTTTGTTCCTACTATTTTCAAAATTCTTAGATCTTATTACAAAATTTAAAACTCTCCCACCATTTGAAAGAACCTTACCATTTTCATTTTTGGTTCCTGCATGAAAAATATATTCATTTTCATTTAATTTAATTTCGTCTAAATTTTTAATTTCAATATTATTTTGATACATATCAGGATAACCTTTCGAACATAATACAATACAAATACTCTTGTCATCATACCATTCAAGCTTTATTGATTTTAAATTTTTATTAACACATGCGTTCATAATTTTTGCAAAATCAGTTTTAAGTTTTGGCAAAATAGTTTGACACTCTGGATCACCCATCCTCACATTATATTCTATTAAAAATGGTTCATCGTTGATAATCATGAGGCCCGCGTAAAGAAAACCTTTAAATGTTGTATCTAATTTTTTTAAACCTTCTAATGTTGGTTCAATAATTTTGTTAATAATTTTTTCATTTAATTTTACACTTTCTAATCTTGAAGGAGAGTATGCCCCCATACCACCGGTGTTTTTACCTTTGTCACCTTCTTGAACTCTTTTGTGATCTTGAGCAGTTCCAAAGTGGTTATAAGTTTCTCCATCAGAAATTATAAAAAAACTCATTTCTTCACCATCTAAAAACTCTTCTATTAATATATTTTTTGCTAACCCAAATTTGCCATCAAAAATTTCATAGACAGCAATGAATGCCTCTTTTTTATCTTTACAGATATACACTCCTTTTCCAGCAGCCAATCCATCAGCTTTTATTACTACTGGTAAATTACAATTTTCCAAAAATTTTTTAGCATCTTCTGAACTTTCATAAATTCCAAAATTTGCAGTTGGAATATTATATTTTTTACAAAAGTTTTTTGTAAAAGTTTTTGAGCCTTCTAGTTGAGAGGCTATTTTATTTGGACCAAAAACTTTGATGTTGTTTTGCTCCAGATAATCAACAATTCCATCAACTAGTGGCTGTTCGGGACCAACAATAACGTAATCAACATGGTTTTCTTTAACAAACTGTTTTATTTTTTCAAAGTCTTTAGCTTCTATTGAAATATTTTCAGCTATAGAAGCTGTCCCTGCATTGCCCGGAGCACAATATACACGATTGATTTGATCTGAATTTATTAAAGAGAGGCATAAAGCATGCTCTCTTCCACCACTTCCAATAATTAAAACTTTCATATATAAATATATAAACTAAAAATGTTTAAAAAATTAGCAAAAATAAAGTATTTACCTAATAATTTTGAAGTTGTTAAGAATGGCGATCACGTTGTTTGTTCTGTAAGTGGAAAACAAATTTCACTAGAAAATCTCACTTATTGGAATGTAGAATTACAAGAAGCATATTTTTCTTATGTTGAGGCATCGCAAAAAAGAGAATTAAATAAATAGATTATTTCCATCTATCATGTGTCCAAATCCATTGTTCTGGATTTTTTAAAATCATTTCTTCTAAAATTTTATTCAATTTAATAGTAATAGTTTCGATGTTATCATTTTTGTAAAATTCTAAGGGTTTGTAAATTTTTATTTTAAAATTATTTTCTTTTAATCTTTCAATATATATTGGAACGATTTTAGCATTAAATTTTGTTGCAAATTGTGCGGGTATAGTAGTAGTTGAAGCTTGTTTATTGAAAAAATTACATTTTATCCCTTCCGATACCCTTTGATCTATCATTAATGCAATAGATGTTCCATTTTTAAAATATTTTAGTAAACTTTTTGTTCCCGCAATACCTTTTGGAATTTGCTTTTTACAAATATATTTTTTTCTAATATTTTCCATTACAGGATTTAAAAACTTGTTATTTAGAGGTCTATATAATGCTGCTAAATCAATACCAGATTTTTCTATATGCATTGCCATCAATTCAAAATTATTAAAATGACCTGAAATAAAAATTACAGGTTCGGAACTTTTTTTTATTTTTTCTAATTCATTTTGATTTTCAATAATTATATTTTTAGAAATGTTTGAATTTTTTCTAAATTGTTTTATAAAAAGATATTCTACTAATATTTTTCCATAATTGACCCACATTTTTTTTAAAATTATTTGTTTCTCTGTAAAGTTTAAGTCATTAAGAGCATTAGATAAATTTTGAATACTTTTTTTATTTGATCTAAAAGTAGGTCCTAATAAAGCAAAGATTTTCCCAGATAAAATTGATGAATATTTTAAACCCAATATCTTAAAAAATATAAATAAAATAATAATTACAATATATTGAATAAAATATTTAATATTTTTCATTTATTTTTGATTTTAAAAAACTAATAAAGTTTTTTTCATTTTTTATTATTAATTCAACTTTTAAAAAATCAATATTTCTTTTATCAATTTTTGCAATTTTTACATAATCTTTTTCAGTAGTTATTATTTTTGCATTTAATTGTTTTGCTTGCTCTTTGATTTTTTTAATGTCTTTATTTTTGTAATTGAAGTGATCAGGAAAAATTATTTCCTTTACCACATTTAATTTATTTTTTAATAGATTTTGCTTAAAATTATTTGGATTTCCAACTCCTGAAAATATCAAGTATTTATCAGAGGTTTTGAATTTTTTTAAATTATCAATTTTCAAATATGTAAAAAAAATTTTAATTTTTTTATTAATTTTTTTTAATGAGCAAATAATCTTTTTTTGATTTACATTTCCATCCTTTAAAAATACACAATCATATTTTTTTAAGCTTTCAAGTTTTTCTCTGAGTGGCCCTGCAGGTAATAGAAAATTATTACCAACGTAGTTTTGTGAATCAAAACATACTATTTGTAAATTATAAGAAATATTTTTATCTTGAAGTCCATCATCAAAAATTATCACATCATTATTATTGCTTTTTGCTTTTTGAATAATTTTAAATCTATTTTTATCAGTAATAAGTTTTGTTTGATTTTTTAAAATTTGTAGTTCATCAAGTTGAGATGTGTAAAATTTTTTTCCAACAACTGCTTTTACTCTTAATTTTGTTAAAATTTTATATAGTTTAATAGTTAAGGGTGTTTTTCCAGTTCCTCCTAGAT
>Ga0233427_10004548_pt1 | contig 11516 bp, 7 predicted proteins | sample SI_118_April2016_5_FD_179885 | JGI IMG/M metagenome (GOLD analysis project Ga0233427, IMG submission 179885) | Seawater microbial communities from Saanich Inlet, British Columbia, Canada - SI_118_April2016_100_MG | ecosystem: Environmental > Aquatic > Marine > Inlet | place: Canada: British...
TATTGCATTTATTGCTTATGCAATTATTCAGTATCGCGATATTAATAATAATGGTTTTATCTCCTATTCAGAATCTTTAAAGCTCGGAACTACAGTTGCTTTTTTCTCTTCAATTATCTTAGCTTTTTATCAATTTATCTATATTTCTTATCTAGACCCAAATGCTTTGAGTGAGATGATGAAAATTACTGAGCAAGCTATGTTGGAATCAAACCCTGAAATATCAGATGAAGACTTAGATATGGCTTTAGAAATGACAAGTAAGTTTATGCAGCCACATTGGATGATGATAATGGGAATGCTGAGTGGTACTTTTATGGGCTTCCTATATTCTTTAATTATTTCTATTTTTGTTAAAAAAACAGAAAATATTATACATGAAGATTTAGAAACTTCAAAAGTAATTTTAGATTCTACTAAAGATGTATTTTTATCACAAGATAAACCACTTGAGTCTGCTATTATAAATGACGATACTATTACAAATCAAGATGTAAAGCAATGTCCTTTTTGTTTAGAGGAGATTAATAAAGAAGCAAGAAAATGCAAATTTTGTCACGAATATTTAGAAGAATTATCTGATAAGAATAATAATGTGTATGGAGAAGGTAAAGAAAGAAGTTTTCTTGCCTCAATGATGTATGTAATACTTTGGCCAATAGGAATATACTTAATGATTAAAGATAAAAAACCTTGGCATCAAACAACTATAGGTAAGATTTATCAGCTAACTTATTTATGGCCTGTAGGTCTTTATATGATGTTTAAAGTTCCTTATTTTACTAAAAAAATAAGATATACTATTATTAGCTTAATTATAGCTACTGTTATTATAGTATTGATTTTGCCAGATCATCATGGTTGTACAGAAAGTCAGTTAATAGAAATGCAGAAATCACTGATGATTTCTCGTGAAGAAGCTATTGAACATTGCAAGATGTTAAGTCGTGCAGCAGATGAATATAATAGAAATAATTAATTTTAATTTATGAATATTAGTGTCGTAGTCCCGTTATTTAATGAGGAAGAATCTTTGCCAGAATTATGTGCTTGGATTGATAAAGTAATGCAAAAGAATAACTTTAGTTATGAAGTGCTTTTAATTGATGATGGAAGTAAGGATACATCTTGGAAGGTAGTGGAGAAAATCTCAGTTGAGAATTCAAATGTTAAAGGAATAAAGTTCAGAAGGAATTATGGTAAATCAGCAGCACTTAATGTTGGTTTCGCAAAAGCTGAGGGAGATGTAGTTATTACTATGGATGCTGATTTGCAAGATAGCCCTGATGAAATTCCTGCATTATATAACAAAATTGCTGTTGAAGGTTTTGATTTGGTTTCAGGTTGGAAAGCCAAACGCTATGATCCGTTAACTAAAACAATACCTACAAAACTTTTTAATTGGGCAGCTCGTAAAGCATCAGGTATTTATTTGCATGATTTTAATTGTGGACTTAAATCTTATAAAAATACGGTTGTAAAATCGGTTGAGGTTCATGGTGAAATGCACAGATATATTCCAGTACTAGCAAAATGGGCTGGGTTTTCAAATATCACGGAACAAGTTGTGGAGCATCAAAGCAGAAAATATGGCGTTACTAAATTTGGTTTGGAGCGTTTTGTAAATGGTTTTTTGGATTTAATGACCATTACATTTGTTAGCCGATTTGGAAAAAAACCAATGCACTTTTTTGGGGTGTTGGGGAGTTTAATGTTTATGCTTGGATTCGGTTTGTTTGCATATATTGGAGGTGCAAAATTATATGCTATGTTCTCTGATATTCCTGCAAAAAACATTGCTAATATGTCAGGTTTTTACATTGCACTTACTTCAATGATTATTGGTGTGCAGTTATTTCTGGCGGGCTTTATTGCCGAAATGATTTCAAGAAATTCTTATGATAGAAATAACTACCAAGTAGAAAAAGAAGTTTAGATTTTGCTAAAACAAAAAGTCATTATTATTGGACCTGCTTTTCCGTTTAGAGGGGGAATAGCCAACTTTAACAATGCTTTAGCGCAAGAATATTACAAAAGAGGAGATGATGTAACGCTTTATTCTTTTACCCTTCAATATCCAGGATTTTTATTTCCAGGCACTACACAGTACGAAAGTGGGGAAACGCCAAAAGGATTGAAAATTAAAACACTTATCAACTCTGTAAATCCTTTTAATTGGGTAAAAGTTGCTCGTAAGATTAATGCTGAAAAACCCGATTTGGTTATTATAAGATATTGGTTGCCTTTTATGGCTCCTTGCTTGGGTTCTATTGCTCGTTTGTTAAATTCTAAAACTAAAATTCTTGCAATTACTGATAATGTAATTCCTCATGAAAAAAGGATTGGAGATACTTTATTAACTCGCTATTTTGTAAAGAGTTGTGATGCTTTTTTATCCCTTTCCGCTTCTGTTTTGGATGACTTAAACAAGTTTACAGCATCTACTTATAAGAAGTTTATTCCTCATCCTATTTATGATATTTTTGGAGAAAAGATTGATAAAAAAAGAGCTTTAAAAAATTTAGGATTGAATACTAATGATAAACACTTGTTGTTTTTTGGCTTTGTTCGTAAATACAAAGGCTTGGATTTAATGTTAAAAGCAATGGCTGATAATCGCATTAAAAAGCTAAGAATAAAATTGATTATTGCAGGTGAGTTTTATGATAGTAAACAAGAGTATTTGGATTTGATTAAAGAGCTTGAAATTTCTGAAAATATTATTCTTAAAAGCGATTTCATTCCTTCTGATAAAGTGAAAGATTACTTCTGTGCTTCAGATATGATAACTCAAACTTACAAAACGGCTACTCAGAGTGGAGTAACACAAATTGCATATTCCTTTGATAGGCCAATGTTAGTTACTGATGTGGGAGGGTTGGCAGAAATTGTTCCACATAATAAAGTGGGCTATGTTACCTCACAAAACCCTACAGCTATAGCAGATTCTATTATAGATTTTTATAAGAATAATAGAGAGGAAGAGTTTTCGTTAAATACTATAAAAGAAAAAGAAAGATTCTCTTGGAAATCCTTTGTTGATGGGGTAGATGAATTAATGATTTCAGTTAATAAGTAATCTTTACTTTTTAACCTATCTTTGCCAAAATATCATTTTATGAAAAAATTACTTTTACTGTTGCTATTGTTGCCGTTTTTATCTGTCTCTCAGTCAGTTAATGAGTTAGATGCTAGTGGTAAAAAACAAGGTATTTGGACTAAAACTTACAAAAATGGTAATGTAAGGTACAAAGGGCAATTCAAAGATGATAAACCTCAGGGTTTGTTTTACTATTACTATAGTTCTGGAGAGTTGCAGGCTGAAAAAGAATTCTTTCATAATGGGGTAGCGGCTGCTACTCATATCTTTTATGAAAATGGAAAACTTAAAGCAGCAGGACTTTATGTAAATGAGTTAAAAGATAGTACTTGGAACTATTACAATAGAGATAGTATTTTAATAATGAGTGAGGAATATCAGAAAGGAAAACTTAATGGTGCAACTAAAACTTATTATTATGATGGTGCTATTTATGAAGTTAAAAATTGGGAAACTGATGTGTTAAATGGAGTTTGGAAACAATTCTTTATGGATGGGACTCTTAAGATGGAAAGTGCATATAAAAATGGACTAAGAGATGGAAAGCAAATCTTTTATCACCCTAATGGAAAGGTATATTATAATGGTGCATATACAGCTGATGAAAAGTCTGGGATATGGGAATATTATACAGTTGAGGGTGTTAGCGATACAATAATAAATTACAATGAGTAAAGGTAGAGTTTTAATGGCAATGAGTGGTGGTATTGATAGTACTATGGCTTCACTTTTATTGCACGAGCAGGGGTATGAAGTTATCGGATTAACTATGAAAACTTGGGATTATGAAAGCTCAGGAGGTAGTAAAAAAGAAACGGGTTGCTGTAGTTTGGATTCAATAAATGATGCTAGGCAACTAGCTGTTGATTGTGGTTTTCCGCATACTATTTTGGATATTCGTGATGAGTTTAAAGGCTTTATTATTGACAATTTTGTTGATGAGTATATGGCTGGTAGAACTCCTAACCCTTGTGTGCTTTGCAATACTCATATTAAGTGGGAAGCCCTTTTAAAGCGTGCTGATATGCTTAATTGTGAATTTATTGCAACTGGGCATTATGCTCAGATTAGGGAAGAAAATGGAAGGTTTGTAGTTTCTAAAGGACTAGATGAAAGTAAAGATCAATCTTATGTGTTGTGGGGTGTAACTCAGGAGTGTCTTAAACGAACTATCTTCCCTATGGGGGAATACCATAAAAAGGATATTAAGCAAATGGCTTTGGATAGAGGTTATAAGGCTTTGGCTGAGAAAAACGAGAGTTATGAAATCTGTTTTATTCCTGATAATGACTACAGAGGTTTTTTAAAAAGAAGGGTAGATGGATTGGAAGCTAAAGTAAAAGGAGGTGATTTTATTACTACCACAGGTGAAGTGATTGGTACTCATGATGGTTATCCTTTTTATACTATTGGACAAAGAAAAATTGGTGTTTCTTTGGGGCAAAATCCTACCTATGTTATTGGTATTAATCCTGAGGATAATACAGTTACAGTTGGTACAAAAGAGGACTTGCTAAAACAAGAAATGTTTATTAGAGATGTTAATTATCTAAAGCACACAAGTATTAAGGATGGTATGGAGTGCTTGGTAAAAGTTAGGTATAAACATAAAGGGGAGATGGCAACTATTACAAATGATGGCGATAACCTAAAAGTACTTTTTCATAAAAAAGTGGAGGGTATTGCTCCAGGGCAATCTGCTGCAATCTATGAGGGTAGTGACCTTATTGCAGGTGGATTTATTCTTAAAAAGTAAAGTTTGGAAGTTTCAAAAATCTCATATCAAAAAACAAACAAGTTCTCAAATTTGGTGCTTAGTTATATTGCTAAAAATGAGAAACTATTACCTTTTGTAAATCATTTTCCAACCATTAGTAAGTTTCAAAACCAACTTACGGAGAAGAAAAACCATACTATTGATAGAGGGGTTTTAGTTAAAGTTTTAAAAGAACAGAACTTTAATTTCCCTCTTACTGATGCTTCAAACAGCAATATTGATTTGTTGCAATCAGAAGAAACCTTTACGGTAACAACTGGGCATCAATTGTGTTTGTTCACGGGTCCTTTATATTTTATTTATAAGATTATTTCAACCATTAATATTGCTGAACAATTAAAAGAAAAATATCCTCAAAATAATTTTGTTCCTACCTTTTGGATAGCTTCTGAGGATCATGATTTTCAGGAGATAAACCACATTAATTTATTCGGAAAAAAAATAGTATGGGATAGTAAGCAAACTGGTGCTGTAGGGCGTATGAGTTTAGATGGTTTTGAAAGTGTTTTAATGGAGTTGAAAGAGGTGTTAGGAGAAACTGAAAATGCTAAGAAATTAGTTTCCCTTTTTAAAAACGCATATCTAAAGCATAAAAATTTGGCTGATGCCACTCGATTTTTGGTGAATGAACTCTTTGGTAAATTTGGGCTTGTAATTATTGATGGTGATGATAAAAAACTAAAACAGCAGTTTGTTCCCATCATAAAAAAGGATGTTTTACAAAATGGTTTTGTTACTGCTATTATACAAAATTCTAAAAGTTTAGCAAATGATTATAAAGCTCAAGCATTTGTTAGGGATATCAATTTCTTTAAATTAACTAAGGGTAATAGGGAGTTGATAAAAGGTGGGATTGCCGAAAAAGAGATAGAGGGAAATCCTGAAAATTTTAGCCCGAATGTGTTATTACGACCTTTATATCAGGAAACAATACTTCCCAATATTGCTTACGTTGGAGGAGGTGCTGAGGTAGCTTATTGGATGCAGCTTAAAACTGCTTTTAAGCAAGAAAATATTCCTTTTCCTATCCTTATTTTAAGAAATTCTGCAATGTTAATTGAGGATAGACAAATGCAAAAATTCGAAAGTTTAGGTTTTGAAATAAATGATTTATTCTCCTCTACAGAGGAATTAAAAAAACAATATGTTTTGTCTAATTCAAAAGAGGATATCTCTTTAGATATTGAAAAAAGTGAGTTGGAAAAATTATACAATAAATTACTATTAAAAACGAATGATAAAGGTTTGCAAGCAAGTGTTAAAGCAAACCACCAAAAGCAATTAAAATCATTCGAAAAGTTAGAACAAAAGTTAATTAGGTTGGAAAAGCAAAAACATGATATTGCTTTAAATAAGATTGAAAAAATTAAAACACAATTATTTCCAAATACTACACTGCAGGAACGCTATGATAATTTTATTCCTTTCTACTTAAAACATGGGGATAACTTTATTGAAATATTAAAAGAGAGTTTTAACCCTCTTGATGCTAATTTTGTAGTTTTGTCTCCTAAAATAAAATAGTTAGATGCAACACGAAAAAATATTAATATTAGATTTTGGATCGCAATACACACAACTTATTGCTAGAAGAGTAAGAGAGTTAAATATTTATTCTGAAATTCATCCTTACAATAATATGCCAGAAATTGATGGAAGCTGGAAAGCTGTTATTTTATCTGGTTCACCGCATTCTGTTCGTGAAGAAAATGCTCCAATTCCTGATTTATCAGAAATAAAAGGAAAATTGCCTTTACTTGGAGTTTGTTATGGGGCGCAACATCTAGCACATGAGTTTGGTGGAGAGGTTTTGCCATCTAATACTCGTGAATATGGTCGTGCAAACCTTTCATTTGTTGACTCTGATTCTGCATTAATGCAAGGTGTTCATTCTAATTCTCAAGTCTGGATGAGCCATGGAGATACTATTGCAACTATCCCTGATAATTATAAAGTTGTTGCTTCTACTAATGATGTAAAAGTTGCTGCCTATGAGATTGAAGGAGAGCAAACTTTTGCTTTGCAATTTCATCCTGAAGTTTATCATTCAAAAGATGGTGCTACTATCTTAAAAAACTTTTTAGTAGGTATTTGTGGGTTCTCACAAGATTGGACTCCAGCTACTTTTGTTGAGGAAACTGTTGATGGATTAAAAGAGAAATTAGGGAATGATAAGGTTGTTCTTGGACTTTCTGGTGGTGTGGATTCTACTGTTGCTGCAGTATTATTAAACAAGGCAATTGGTGAGAATTTATATTGCGTATTTGTTGATAATGGGCTTTTAAGAAAAGATGAATTTGAGAGTGTTTTGGAGCAATACAAAGGAATGGGACTTAATGTAAAAGGGGTGAATGCAAAAGATCGTTTTTACACTGCTCTTGCTGGACTTTCTGATCCTGAGAAAAAGCGTAAAGCAATTGGAGGTATGTTTATTGATGTATTTGATGATGAAGCAACCCAAATTACAGATGTAAAATGGTTGGCACAAGGCACTATTTATCCTGATGTAATTGAGTCGGTTTCTGCAACTGGAGGTCCTTCCCAAACTATAAAATCGCACCACAATGTTGGTGGATTACCTGACTATATGAAGTTGCAAATTGTAGAGCCTTTAAAGACTTTATTTAAAGATGAGGTAAGAAGAATTGGTAAATCAATGGGTATTGATGGGGAGCTTTTAGGAAGACATCCTTTCCCTGGCCCTGGATTGGCAATTCGTATTTTAGGCGATATTACAAAAGAGAAAGTGAGGATCTTACAAGAAGTAGATCATATTTTTATTTCTTCATTAAAGTCATCAGGCTTGTATGATAAAGTTTGGCAAGCAGGTGCAATCTTTTTGCCTGTACAATCAGTTGGTGTAATGGGAGATGAGCGCACTTATGAAAATGCTGTTGCACTTAGGGCTGTAGAATCTACTGATGGAATGACTGCTGATTGGGTGCATTTGCCTTATGAGTTTTTAGCAAAAGTATCTAATGATATTATAAATAAAGTAAAGGGAATTAACCGTGTGGTTTATGATATTTCATCAAAGCCACCAGCAACTATTGAATGGGAATAATAAGGAAAATAGCAATAGTTTTTTTGCTTGTTTTTGCTGTGAATTTATCAGCTCAAACTACTTATGATACTGTTTATTTTTCCGAGAATCAATATGTGGAGCATTTTGTAAAAGGAGGGGAGTCTTTAAAGAAAATTGCAAAACTTCATAATGTTAAAACTGCTGATATTAAAATTGCAAACGAGTTAACTAAACGCTTGTTTTATAATCAACTGCTTTATATTCCTATTTTTTTAAATAATGTTGATGAGAAAGCTGTTGCAGTAAGTGAGCTTGTTTCTGATAAAAATGTAATTGATTCTTCAGTAATAAACATTGCATTACTGATGCCATATTATCTGATAAAGAATGATACTATGTTTAATGATTATGAGGATAAAAGTGGGATTCCAAATATTTATTATAAAAAATCAGAAGAAGCACTTTCCTTTCATATTGGCATTGAATTAGCAATTGATTCTTTACACAAAACAGGGAAGAAAATAGTGCTTCATACTTTTGATACCAATAAAGATACACTTGAAGTGAAAAAGTTAGTTTACACTAATAAACTTAATAATATGGATGTTATTATTGGGCCTATGTATTCAAAATTCTTTCAGATGCTTTGCAAGAAGTATGGGAGAGATACTTCTAAAGTGTTAATTTCTCCACTTTCAAGAAACAATAAGGGAATTAAGAAATACCCTGCTGTTTACCAAATTGCACCTACGTATAAAAAGCAATCTGAGATTTTGTTAGATTATTTAATTAAAAATAAATCAGAAGATAGAATTATTATACTTCATGAACCTAAAAATAAAGGTTTAGCTGCATATATTAAACATAGATTTAATGAGTTAGATAAATCTGTTTCTTCTTATCAAATTACAAATACAAAAGTAGATTCTATTAGAGGATATTTTACTGAGAAACAATGTGTATTGCTGTTATCGTCAAATAAGGCTTTTGTAAGTAAAATCTTTGCTTCTATAGGTAGTATTGACTCCGTATCTACTGTCTTTGCATTTGAATCAGTTAAAGGTTTTGATAATTTAGATATTACCAATTTAATGGAATTAGATGTGCATATTCCAAATTCAAGAAGTATTGATTATACTAATTCTTTTGATAAGAATTTCCTTACTTTATTTGAAAAAGAGTATTCAACTAATGTTAGAAAATACACGAAAGTTGCTTATGATTTGCTAATGCATTTTTGTTCTAATTCCAAAATCTATGAATTCGAAAAGATTAAAAATGGATATCATGAAAATAATAAAGCACCTATCTATCATTATTCTGATTATGAGTTAATTCCTGTGGAGTAACAGCATTCATTTTTTTCTTTGTAATTTTGCAAAACTAGTTTTGCAAAAAATAACATACATATTATCCTTTTGCTTTTGTATTATTTTTTATAATATTACTCAAGCACAATGTACTGTAACGGTTGATGTTGCTAATTTGGACCATATCGATTGTCCAAATGGTGGAGCAGTCGGTGGAGCTAGTATACTTACACCTCATAATTATCAAAATTATTCTTGGCAAAATATTACCAATGGTCAAACGTATAATGGAGGAGGCGGATATGGTGGAACCTCAAGAAATGACTTAGATGCGGGATTTTATGAGATTACTGCTAGTTCTCCTTTTAACAGCTCTTGCCCTGCGGTTGCTTATTCTGCTTTTTTTGAAATCTTAGAAGCGGAACCAGATTTTCAGTTTAATCCCACTCAGGCTTGTCCCTCTTTGTGTAATGTTTTGGTTACAGCCTCTATGCAAATTGCTATACCTGGCGTCAGTTATACTTATCAATTTGATGCTAATCCGATAGTTAGTTTGCCAAATAGTTTAACGAATCAATGTGGAGGTATACATACTTATGAGATATTTGCTGATGGTGTTGGATGTGGAATAGAAAATATAGGTATAAGTCAATTTGCACAAATGAACTTAGCTACTTCAGTTACAAATGTTACTTGTACTCAGCCAGGTTCAGCAACAGTAAATATTACAGGAGTTGGAGCTTCAGCAATATCAACTTATTGTGCTTCTATACCACAATATAATAGTTACTCAACTATTGATAATATTGTGTTGATAGGGGATAATACTACTATATCAAATAATACATCAAGTATTTGTGATGCTTATCAGGATTATACTGCTCAGTCTGCTGATGTAACTCCAGGAAGTTCATATAATTTGAATATAGATTTAGGTACATGTCATACTGGTGGTTTTGCTTTAATTGATATAGCTAATGTATATGTTGACTGGAATATAGATGGCGATTTTAATGATTTAAATGAGTTGATCGGACAAATAAATCCAACCCAAAGTCCTTCAACTCATACGCTTGCAATTACTGTTCCACTTGGGGCGATACCTGGACAAAGCAGAATGAGAATTGTTGCTCAAGAAAGTCAATATTCAACTACTAATCAAGCATTAGCTTGTGATGTAAATACAGCTTGGTTTGGCTCTACTGAGGATTATACTATTCAAGTAAATGGTTCGGTAGCCACTCCTGTCACTTATTTATGGTCAGACGGTCAGATAACACAAACAGCAACAAATCTATCCTCTGGGACACATACAGTAACAATTACTGATGCGAACGGATGTACAGCAAGTACTAGTGCAACTATTACCGGGTCAAATAATATTTATGTTACAGCGACTTTTGATCAAACAATATGTGCTGGATATACTCCAAGTAGTTTAAATGCTAGTAGTGGTGGTGTTGCGGGAACTTACTCTTGGGCTGATGCTTCTAACCCCTTAGTTATTCTTGGAACTACTTCTAATTTTAGTCCACCTCCTCTTACAGCTACTACAACTTACACTGTTACTTTTACAGAAGCTGTAACTGGATGTATTGCTACAGATGTAGTAGTAATTACAGTTAATAGTTTTTCTTCTGTTATTACATCAGTAAGCCCAACTTGTTTTGGTGATATTGATGGTTCGATAACGATTTCCACTATTGGAGGAAATAATGCTTTTCAATATACATTGTTTTGGATGAATCCAAGCAGTGGTTTCTGGGTTCAGTGGGCACAAACAGGTAGTTATATTTCAACTCCTCAGTTATTTCCTAATTTACCTGCAGGTGATTATAAGATAGAGATAGATAATATAATATGTTTAGTAAATGATGAGCTTTTTACATTAACAGAACCACCAGAAGTTATCATAACTGCTGCTGCTAATCAAACAATATGTAATGGAGATACACCAGCACCTTTAACTTCTTCTGCTAGTTCTTCTGGATCAAACTATTCTTGGAGCCCTCCTAATGATTTTGTAAATGCAAATGTTCAAAATCCTAGTTTTAGTAATGGTATTTCTAATAATACAACATATACAGTAACTTTTACTGATGTTGATGGTTGTATTGCTTATGATGATGTAACTATTACTGTTAATACCACTACTACAGGTACGAATACACAGATTGTTTGTGATACTTATACTTGGTTAGCTCCATTAGGAGATGGAGGTACTTATACTACAACTGGAATCTATACTTATACAAGTCAGAATGCTGCAGGCTGTGATCATGTTGAGACACTTGATTTAACAAT
>Ga0233427_10004551_pt1 | contig 11510 bp, 11 predicted proteins | sample SI_118_April2016_5_FD_179885 | JGI IMG/M metagenome (GOLD analysis project Ga0233427, IMG submission 179885) | Seawater microbial communities from Saanich Inlet, British Columbia, Canada - SI_118_April2016_100_MG | ecosystem: Environmental > Aquatic > Marine > Inlet | place: Canada: British...
ACATAAATAGAGCAAAAAACATTTCAATTAACGAAAGTGATTTAAGCAAAATACAAAACGGAATGCAAGTAAAACACTCAAGATTTGGGGAGGGGAAAGTTTTAAGCATTTCAGGAGAAGGAAGCAACAAAAAAGCTACAGTATTTTTTACAGGAATAGGACAAAAAGAATTACTTTTAAAATTTGCAAAATTGGAAATAGTTAATTAATTGTACCTTTGTTTAAATTATGTATAAATTTATTCTAACTATTTTCTTATTAATTCCTGCATTTCTTTTAGGGAAGGATTACAACATTGATATTGACTCGCTTAACAAGAAGGCAAAAGAATATATTCATATTGATCTAGATTCTGCATATTATTTTGCTAATAGATCGGTAGTTTTATCTAAACATCATCAATACAAGCAAGGGGAAATGGATGGGACATTTCAATTAGGACGAGTCTATTTAGATCAAGCTAGAAGAGTACTCGCACTAGAGTCTGGGATAGAATCCTTAAAAATTGCAGATGAAATTGACAGCTATGAAGGAAAGAAGAATGCGTATAATTTGTTAAGTAAAATTTATAATCATTCTAATAGGCTAGAAGAAGGGATTAAAACATCAAATCTAATTCTTAATTTGGCAAAAGAGGAACAAGATTCAATACAAATAGCTAAAACATATAATTTTCTCGGAATTTTCAAAAGGAAAATGGATGAACCAGATTCTTCTCTCTATTATAAAATAGAGTCAATGAAAATAAATAGATTATTAAAAGATCACAAAGCACTTGCTTATAATTACACTTCATTAGGAATCTATCATTATGATAATGGAAATTTGGATACAGCATTTTCTTATTTACGAAAATCCTTACAAATAAGAAAAAAATTAAATCTTATCCCTCAACGAATTGAAGCTAATCATAATATAGGTTATCTTTTCTTAATGTTGGAGGTTGCAGATTCTGCAACTTATTATTTCCAGAAAAGTATTGATCTATGTTTAAACCATGAAAAGCATTCTAATTTGGCAATTTTATATAGTAATTTATCAGAATCATATAAGCTTTCTGGAGAACATGAATTAGCATTAGATGCTATAGAAAAATCTATTCCTATAAAAGATAGTTTAATAGGCATCAAACAGCATGAGCAAATTGTAAAAAGAGAAAAGAAAAAAGCAAAAAGACTTGCGGAAGAGATAGAAATAGACTCAGAATTTAGAAAGAAGCAATATCTGCTGATTTTTGCATTAGTAATAGCTCTACTAATCTCTATTGTTTTATCAAGGATTTCAAAAAAGAAGACTATTAAATATCTTATTGAAAAGCAAAAAACTGAAGCTGCAAAAGCACTAATTAACGAACAAGAACAAGTAAGAGAGGATATTGCGCAAGAATTACATGATGGAATTGGTGGTTCATTAGCTGGATTGAAACTGAATATTTCAAAAATCCAACAGCAGAACGATTGCCCAATGCTAATAAAGGAACTTGAGCATTTAGACAAAACATATCAAGAGATTAGGAACATTTCACACAACCTTACTCCAGTTTCATTTCAAAAACAAAGCCTTGAATTAACCTTAAAAGATTACATTACAAGAGCTTTTCCTAATAAAGAAACTGAAGCATATTTCCATTGCTACCCAGAAAAAGAAATTTCTAATTTATATTACGATCAGAAGATTTGTGTTTACAGAATTATCCAGGAACTTGTTACTAATATTCAAAAACACGCAAAAGCAAGCAATATAAATGTCTCATTAATTGGCCATAAAGATCATTTAACAATTATGGTTGAAGATAATGGTATAGGATTTAATAATAATAATAATACTGGCGGGATAGGCTTCAAAAACATTAAGAAAAGAACAACTCTTTATGATGGAAGACTTGAAATTGACTCAACTTTAAATAAAGGAACTACAATTATTATTGACTTACCATATAAGAACCCTGTTTCATGAGCATAAAATCCGTCCAAAACAAAAGAGCCATAATTATTGATGACCACAAATTGTTTACCAGTGGTTTAGCTGGAATTTTAGATGATATAGGACTAAAAGTGATAGCTACATTTAGTAATGCTATTGATGCTCTAAATTATCTAAAGAATCAAGATACTGACATAATTTTCTCTGACATAAACATGCCTAAAATGGATGGTATTAGTTTTTGCAATAAAGTTAGAGAAAAAAATATTGAAACTCCAATAATAATGCTAAGCATGTATGAGGACTCCAATATAATAAAAGAGTCGTTTGATAATGGTGCTAATGGATACTTAAGTAAAAATACCGAAAGAGAGGAAATAATTAAAGCTTTAACAAACTGCTTAAACGGAAAAGAATTTGTCAATAAAAATTTATTAAAAGAAGACAAAATAAGTTCAGTCAATAAAGATAAATATCAAACAAAATACTCGCTATCAACTAGAGAGAGGGAGGTTTTGGAACACATATTAAATGATGAGAAGAATTCTGTGATTGCAGACCTATTAAACATAAGCAAAAGGACTGTTGAAACACACAGAAAAAACATAATGGTAAAACTTGATGTAAAAACTCCAGTAGCTTTAGCTCAGCTTGCAATAAAATACAAGTTAACCACTACCTTAAAAGGTTAAAGATTTTCTTGCATTTACTTTCATCAATTTGCAATTGTTTTTTCAAAGCATCAAGATTTTCAAATTTCTTTTCACCTCTAATTCTTTCTGAAAATTCAATTTTAATATTTTGATTGTATATATCTTTATTAAAATCAAAAATATGCACCTCTATGATGTGTGAATCATCTTTAATAGTTGGACGAACTCCAATATTTAACATGCCATAAAACTGCTGATGCTCAATAAAAACTTTAACAGCATACACCCCATCTTTTGGTAATAGTTTCCAGTTATTTACTACCTTAATATTTGCAGTTGGAAACCCAATACTGTTTCCAATTTTATTTCCTTTTTCTACCTTTCCATTTATAGCAAAATCACAACATAAATAAGAATTTGCTTTTTCAATATCACCTTCAGCAATCGCATTTCTTATTTTAGTAGAACTAATAGTTACATCTTCAACATTTTGAGGCTCAATTTTATGTAACTTAAAGTCATATAATTCTGATAAAGATAAAAGGTTTTCAAAAGTTCCCTCTCTATTTTTACCAAAATGATGATCATAACCAACTACCATATGTTTCATATTCAACTTATTCACTAGAAAATCTCTAATAAAATTAATTGATTTTAAACGGGAGAAATCAACAGTAAACTCATGTATAATAAGGTTTTGCAATCCAGTTTTTTCAAGTGCCTGAGTTTTCTCTTCAATTGTACTAATTAATTTTAGCTTTTGATCATCAGGAAATAGAACATGCCTTGGATGAGGATAGAAAGTAAGCAAAACACTTTGCAAACCTTCTTTTTTTGCTGTTGCATTTAGCTTATCAATTATTGTTTGATGCCCCTTATGTACTCCATCAAAAGTACCAATGGTAATAATTGTATTAATATCTGAGGGAAACTCCTCAATTGAATGGTAAACTTTCACTTATTTGTTATTTGTATTTTTTTGTTGAAAAAGTGTTCAAAATTAACAATTAATTTTATCCAATATATATAAGTGAGATACAATTTAAAAATAGTAAGTTTGCAGCCGATTTAAACAAAGATTTTAACGACTTTAAAAAGAAATAAAAAATGTCAAAAAACACTGGAAAAGTATCACAAATTATTGGACCTGTAGTTGATGTAACATTCGACAACAATGAGGCAGGATTACCAGACATCTATGATTCTTTAGAAATTACTAGAGAAAATGGAGCTAAATTAATTTTAGAATGCCAACAGCATATTGGAGAAGATACAGTTAGAGCTATTTCAATGGAAACTACTGATGGAGTAAGTAGAGGAACTGAAGTAGTAGCAACTGGGGCACCAATTAAAATGCCAATTGGAGACCATATTAAAGGAAGAGTTTTTAATGTAATTGGAGATGCTATTGACGGGATGAAAAATCTTGATAAATCAAACGGAATGTCCATTCATAGAGACGCTCCTAGATTTGAAGATCTATCTACTTCAACTGAAATTTTATTCACAGGAATTAAAGTGATTGACTTAATCGAGCCATATGCAAAAGGTGGTAAAATTGGTTTATTTGGTGGTGCTGGTGTAGGGAAAACAGTACTTATTCAAGAGTTGATTAACAATATTGCAAAAGGACATGGTGGTTTATCAGTTTTTGCTGGTGTAGGTGAAAGAACTAGAGAAGGAAATGACCTTATGAGAGAAATGTTAGAGTCTGGAATTATCAATTATGGTGAGGACTTTAATCATTCAATGGAAGAAGGAGGATGGGATTTATCTAAAGTAGACCATTCAAAAATGGGTGATTCAAAAGCAACATTTGTTTTCGGACAAATGAATGAGCCACCTGGAGCAAGAGCAAGAGTTGCACTGTCAGGATTAACAATTGCTGAATATTTTAGAGATGGAGATGGTGAAGGAAAAGGGAAAGATGTACTTTTCTTTGTGGATAACATTTTCCGTTTTACTCAAGCAGGATCTGAAGTATCTGCACTACTTGGAAGAATGCCATCAGCAGTAGGATACCAACCAACATTAGCAACTGAGATGGGAACTATGCAAGAGCGTATTACTTCTACTAAAAACGGATCAATTACATCTGTACAAGCAGTATATGTACCTGCTGATGATTTAACTGACCCTGCTCCTGCTACAACATTTGCTCACTTAGATGCAACAACTGTACTTTCAAGAAAAATTGCTGAGCTTGGTATTTACCCGGCAGTAGATCCTTTAGATTCTACATCAAGAATTTTAACTGAAGATGTTGTAGGAACTGAGCATTACAAATGCGCACAAGATGTAAAAGAGCTTTTACAGAGATATAAAGAATTACAAGATATTATTGCAATTTTAGGTATGGATGAATTATCTGATGAAGATAAATTAGCTGTACATAGAGCAAGAAGAGTGCAAAGATTCTTATCTCAACCTTTCCATGTTGCTGAGCAATTTACAGGACTTAAAGGTTGTTTAGTTGATATTGCTGACACAATTAAAGGATTCAACATGATTATGGATGGTAAAGTTGACCAATATCCTGAAGCAGCATTTAACTTAGTTGGTTCTATTGAAGAAGCAATTGAGAAAGGAGAAAAAATGTTAGCTGACGCTAAATAATCAAGTAATGATATTAGAAATAATAACACCCGAAAAAAAAGTTTTTACAGGAGAGGTGACTTCAGTGAAATTCCCAGGAACAACAGGGGGTTTTGAAGTATTGAATAGTCATGCTCCTATTATTTCAACTTTAACTAACGGAAATATAAGAGTAATTACTACTGATAACAGTACTGAAAATTTTGAAATAAATGGTGGAGTAATTGAAATGCAAAACAATAAAATAATTGTTTTAGCAGATTAATTACATTTAAATAAATTATCAAAAGAGGACTCAATGTAGTCCTCTTTTTTTATGTTTGAAAAATGAAAAAATATTTTTATTTACTTTTTACTATTCTGATTTCTTGCACAAAAAACTTTAAACTGCAAGAAGGAGATTTGCTTTTCCAGGATTTAGATTCCTCACCACTTTGTGATGCAATAGAATTAGTAACTCCAGGATATAATGGCGCTAACTTTTCTCATATTGGTTTGGTGGTTTTAGACAATGATACGCTTAAAGTTTTAGAAGCAATTCCTCCCAAAGTAATGATCACTAACTTAGATGATTTTATCAATCGTTCTTTTGATAAAAACGGGAACCCAAAAGTAATTGTTGGTAGATTAAAAAAGGAATTTACAAATTCTATCAGCAATGCTGTTTCTTATTCTAAAAGTAAATTAGAGATTACATATGATGAAGTATTCTTAATAAATAATGAAACGTATTACTGCTCAGAACTCATCTTTGAAGCATTTGAGAAAGACTCTATTTTTCAGTTAAAACCAATGACTTTCCTTCATCCAAAAACCAAAGACACCCTTAAAATTTGGAAAGAATATTATTCAGACTTAAATACTAATATTCCTGAGGGAAATCCTGGAATAAATCCTGGAATTATGTCTCTTTCCAACAAAATAGAAATGGTTCATTTTTACGGAATACCGGACGGATTAAATAACTGATTATTTATATATAATTATTCTAGATAATTATATATTTGCCAAAATTTCTGGGGTGCTGCAATACGGCTGAGAACAAACCCATGGAACCTGAAGTGGTAATTCATTTTAGGGAAAATGACAAAGAACTTTCTATTCTGCTCTCCCCTATTTATAATTTAAAAAACCCAAAATGAAAAAAGTAATCAGAACACTTTTTGCAATTGTTATTAGTACAACTTTTGTAAATGCACAAAACACAGTAAATAAAAAATTAGATGAAGTTGTAGTTTCAGCAAACAGAGCATCATCAACTGAAAACACATCTAATGTGCAAATAATCAGTTTAGAGGAAATACAAAATGCTCCAGTTCAAACTATTGAAGATTTATTAGAGTACGCAATAAATGTAGATGTAAGACAAAGAGGAGGACAAGGAGTGCAAGCAGACATAAGTATGAGAGGTGGAACATTCGAACAAGTACTTGTAATGTTAAACGGAATCAAATTAAATGACCCTCAAACAGGACATCATACTATGGACCTACCTGTAAGCTTGGAGCAAATAGAAAGAATTGAAGTGATTACTGGTGGAGCTACACGAATTTTTGGGAACTATGCCTACACAGGAGCTATCAATATTATTACTAAGAAAGAAGGGAGTTCTTCAGTAACTTTAAGTAGCGGTCAAAACGGATTTAAATCAGCTGAAATCAACTATGCTTTAAAAACATCTAACATCAATCACAATATTTCTATTAATCAAAAAAGAAGTGATGGATTTCCTGTTTACCATAAAGATAGAGATACAACTACTATGGAAGTAGATTATAAAATTAAAAAATACTATTACCAAGCAAGCGGAAATATTGCAGGAGTAAAAGCTCTTTTCAATATAGGATATACCGATAAAGAATTTGGAGCTTATACCTTCTACACACCAAAATATCCAACACAATTTGAAAAAACTAAAACTACTTTTTCATCTTTACAATTCAAGAAAGAAGGAACTATTTCATTAGAGAACAAATTGTATTGGAAAAAACACAATGATGAGTTTATTTTATTCAGAAATCATCCATCTTGGTATCATAATTTCCATGAAACAAATGTTTATGGAATGGATTTTAATGCAGTTCAAAAAACAAAAAATGGATCTAATGTCATTGGAATGGAAATTAGAACTGATAAAATAATCAGTAATAGATTAGGGGAAGAATTAGAAAACCCTATTGAAATTGACAGCCTAAATACTTACACAAAAGGACAAACAAGAACAACAACAAACTTATTTGCTGAAAAGAATTTAACCATTGAAAATCTTAGCGTATCAGTAGGGGTTATGATGAATATTGACTCAGAATATGGGAATGAATATTTCCCGGGAATTGACATCTCTTACAATATAAATGATGACATTAAATTATTTGCATCTTCTAATAAATCAATGAGAACACCAAACTATACTGAGCTTTACTATGCATCACCAACAAATCAGGGAAATGAATATTTAAAATCAGAACACTCAACTAACAAGGAGATTGGATTAAAGTGGACAGCCAATTATCACAAAACAACTTTTACTTTATACCAAAGAGAAGGATCAAATATGATTGACTGGATATTAGCTGAAGGAGACAGTATCTGGAGAACTCAAAACTTAAATCAACTTACAACTAAAGGATATGAAATTAATTCAAAAATCAATATCAACAAGTTGTTTAACTCTAACCTTCCTGTAAACAGTTTAGGAGTAAACTATGCTTCAAATAAGTTAAATAAAAAATCTGATGGATTCCAATCAGCTTATGTGCTTGATAATTTAAAAACTAATTTTTCAATTTCAGCAAATCAATTAGTTAATGATAAATTAAGAATAGATTGGAGAGCGACATATCAAGACAGAGAAGGAGGGTATACGGTCTTTAATACAGGATTAGAAGTTGAGTATTTACCATTTTGGATAGCATCAACTCGAGTTTCTTATAATGCGTTTAAAAACAGTACACTTTTTCTTGAAATCAATAATTTATTCGACAAAGAATATGTTGATTTTGGAAATGTACCCCAACAAGGAAGATGGATGCGAGTTGGAGCAAAAATTAATTTATAAAATGAAAGGAGCTGAAAAGCTCCTTTTTTTATTCCTTATTTTTAGTATCAATAATAATAGTTACCGGCCCATCATTGATCAGAGAAACTTGCATATTAGCACCAAACACTCCTGATTGAACTTTCTTTCCAATCAATTGAGATAGTTCTTCTTTAAACAACTCATATAAAGGAATTGCTTGTTCTGGCCTGGCTGCTTTTATATAAGATGGGCGATTCCCTTTTTTGATTTTGGCGTGTAGAGTAAATTGGCTTACAACAATAACCGCTCCATTAACATCCGTAATTGAGTTATTCATTTTACCTTCAATATCCGAGAAAATTCTGAGTTGTGAGGTTTTATTTGCTAGCCATTTTACATCTTCAGTATTATCATCAATTTCAATTCCTAGCAAAATCACTAAACCTATTTCAATTCTTGAAATAATTTCGTTCTCAATTATTACTGTTGCTTCTGAAACTCTTTGAATAACAGCTCTCATTTAATAATCATTTGTCCTAAAATGCTCCTCCTCCTCAACTAACATTTTTAAATAATTCTTATGCCTACTTACAGCAATTTCACCATTTTCTAATGCTAATTTTACTGCACAATTTGGCTCATTTTTATGTATACAATTATGGAATTTACATCCCGATTTTAATGCAAAAAATTCTTGAAAATAATTTCCTATTTCAGCTGAATCTAACTCTACTAAACCAAAACCTCTTATTCCAGGAGTATCAATTATTGAAGCTCCAAAATCCAAGTCATGCAACTCAGAGAATGTAGTTGTATGCTGTCCTTGCTGATGCGTATACGAAACCTCTTTAGTGTTAATATTTAAGTTGGGTTGTAAGGTATTTATTAATGTAGATTTCCCAACTCCTGAATGCCCAGAAATTATATTTACTTTACCTTTCATTAATTTTTTAATCTCTGATAAATCATCATTAATTACTGAAGTAGCAAAACAAGTATAACCTATCTTTTCGTATACTTTTTTAAGATTTTCTTGTTGAGTTTTTAACTCATCACTCAATATATCTATCTTATTAAACAAAAGAATAACATCAACTCCATAAGCGTTTGCTGCTACCAAAAATCGATCAATAAAACCAGTAGTAGTTACAGGGCTATCCAATGTAATCATTAATATTGCCTGATCAACATTGGCAGCAATAATATGAGTTTGTTTAGATAAGTTCACTGACTTTCTAAGGATGTGATTTTTTCTTTCAAACAACTTTAAAATCATCCAAAGTTCAGATTCTTTTTCTGCCTCCACCTTATCTCCAACTACAACAGGGTTTGTGCTTGTTATGCCAGCAATTCTAAATTTTCCTTTTAGCCTGCATTGCACAACTTCACCATCTTCCGTTTTTACGGTATAGCGCTTTCCTGTTGATTTAATTACTGTTCCTTTCACCCTGCAAATATAGTTGTTATATTTTGTAAGTTTGCTGAAATCTAAAATAAGAGAAATGAATAAAATATTTACACTGTTATTTGCTTTTCCAATATTGATAAATGCACAAAATAATGTTTGTTTTACTATTGATCCAAATCCAAATTCAGATATTGCATTTAGTGGATTTACAAAATATGTTGATGTTTTAGGATGTTTCAGTATTTATGCTGAGAGCAGTATTTCTAATGCAAAAGTTTTACATGCAGCTGCAGTTGCTGCTGAACTATTAGACAATGATGAAGATGGAATAGTTGATGATCCTTTAATTGAAGCACAACTACAAAACAAACAAGCATTTACACCAATTTTTGCTTATGAAGGGAGTAGTGCAGAAGATTTATTATTCAATAATTATCAGGGAGATGGTGCAAGTGCAGTACTTTATAATAATGAAATAGATCCTGCTCAAACAGGGCATTGGGGGGATGACGCAACAGTAGAGGAAGTAATACATACGATTAATCATGTTGGTCATACCAATATATATCCTAATGCTTTTAGTTTACAGCCAAATTCCTCTCTTATGTCTACTGCTATGGATGTGGCAAGAGGAGGTCAATTTTTATCTATTCCAAATCCCTATCCTTCTTCAGCTTGGTATCATTATGATGACTGGACTTGTGATTATGAATGTATGATGATTGAATACATGTATTGGGGACTTGTAAGTAATATGGGAATTTTGGATGATGCTCAAACTGCCTCAGGAATTGCAAATGAATGGGAGCCTTACAATGCAACTCTTTTGCAATCTATGGATATTTTGATGTATACTTTAATTACTGACTCACAATACAAACTTCCTTTACTTGCTCCTGATGGAAACTACTGCCCTAACGCTAGCTCAGTTTCAGAGATAAATACAAATAGACAAGTAGTGCGAATTACAGATGTTCTTGGAAGAGAAACAAAAGGAATAAATCAACCTCTCTTTTACATCTATGATGATGGAACAGTAGAGAAAAGAATAGTTGTTATTCAATAATTGAATAGCCAAAAAATTCTAGCAAATCTATTTCTTTATTAAAGTAAGAGTTTATAATACCCATATTCTCCTTGTTTATCTTCTTTATTTTTTCTTTATTTAGATTTTGGATTTTCATTTTGCCATCAGTCTTAAAGTTATGTGCTGAAAATTCTAAATCAGAATCAATATTTCCTATTTCAGGAATAAATTTTTTAATCTTCTCTACTACTTCATATTTTGTATCACATAGTTCTTCATAAGAAGTAAAAAGAATATTTTCTTTTTCTGAGAGTTTATTTTGCTTTTGATACCTCAAACATTTTAAAGCAAACTTTGCAGCATATTCTGCTGTCGCTCCATTTCTTCTCATAATTCCTTCAACTTGAGCATATGGATTTCTAACCATTGCCAAGAAAACAGCGTTATCAAAAACTTCTTTCACTTTATTAACACGCATAATATTTGTATTACTCTTATCCATCAATATAGCTTTTCTTTGGTCCCAATACTTCATCCACACTTTTCTAATAAAAGGCCAATCATAATTCACTTCAGTATGCCAACCTTTATTTAAAAACATCATATTCTTTACTTCAGGGAGTAATTGCCCTTCTCTTACTCCTAAATGGTTATTACAACTTAAATTTTTTGATGTTGAAAGAATCTGATTTAATAAGGTAGAGCCACAATAAGGAGGAGTTAAAATAAATAAAAATTTATGGTCTTTTCTTCCAAAAAAATTATTTGTAAAAAACCTACTAAGTTTTACTAACTGATAATAAACAAGGTGCAAATACCATCTTGAAGAGTTATGTAAATTCATATCACAAAATTATGATAATTTTAGAATGAATCCTTAACTAT
>Ga0233427_10004552_pt1 | contig 11510 bp, 8 predicted proteins | sample SI_118_April2016_5_FD_179885 | JGI IMG/M metagenome (GOLD analysis project Ga0233427, IMG submission 179885) | Seawater microbial communities from Saanich Inlet, British Columbia, Canada - SI_118_April2016_100_MG | ecosystem: Environmental > Aquatic > Marine > Inlet | place: Canada: British...
TTAAAGAAATCGTTTTCATGTTTAAATAGACTGATTTAACAAAGGTTTTAAAGTCGAAATGGGAAACAGATATATTAGATAAATTATGCCCCGATGTCAACTTGTTTCATAAAATTTTAAAAAACTTAAGGCCCCTTATTTGAACTATTTTTAAGAAAAAGCTCCAAACCATAAAAACTTTATTTTTTACTTTGAATAAGCTACTTTAGATATTTTTAGCCATGATTTATAAATTTTAGTCTATCCGACGAGTATTTTTAATGTACTTAAGCATTTAATATCAATAGTGTTCTGGATATTTTTAAATTTTCATGAAAGATGTAGCAGCTTCTTCCCCGACAGAGATTAAAAATCAAGGAAATACCTATATGGACTTTGATGAGAGGTTAGATTTTGCAATTAACAAGTCGCGTGACTTTTTATTGTCTAGGCAAACAGAAGATGGTTACTGGGTAGACGAGCTAGAGTCAAACGCTACTATCACGGCAGAACTTATTTTTTTCATGCACTTTACCAAAACGGTCGATTTAGTAAAACAGAAAAAACTCATAAATTATCTTCTCCATAAGCAAAGAAAGGATGGAAGTTGGCCATTATATTTTGGAGGACCTTGTGATATTAATTCCACAGTAGAGTCTTATATGGCTCTAAAATTGTCGGGAGTTCCTGAGGATTTGCCAGAAATGATTCGAGCGCGCGAGGCTATTTTTGCCAATGGGGGTATTAAAGGTACGCGTGTATTTACCAAAATCTTTCTTGCGATGTTTGGACAAATTCCTTGGGAAGTTTGTCCAGCGATTCCAGTGGAGATTATACTGTTAAAAAAATGGTTTCCTTTAAATATTTATGAAATGTCTAGTTGGTCTCGCGGTACTGTGGTTCCTCTTTCAATCGTCGTTAGTCATAAACCAGTTTTTGATTTACCAGAAGGGCGTGGTGTTAAGGAGTTGTTTACTAGTGGTGACAATGCATTAGGTTTTGAGCCAGACGGATCAATTTTTAGTTCGTGGAGGAATTTTTTTATCTATCTGGACAAAGTTATCAAGTTTTTTGGTAAGTTCCCATGGAAACCTTTTCGTAAAGCGGCTCTTAAAAAGGCTCTTCGGTGGGTCATTAAGCATCAAGAAGATCAGGGGGATTTTGCTGGAATCCAGCCGGCGATGCTTAATTCTTTGTTAGCCTATCATTATGAGGGAATTTCTAAGAATGATCCAAAATGGATCAAGGGCTTGGAGGCTGTAGAAAGATTTCTCATCGATAAAGAAGAGGGCACACTTTTGCAGGCGTGTGTTTCACCATTATGGGATACTGCCATAGCAGCTAATGCTTTATGTGATTCTGGAATATCTTTGGATCATCCGGCTTTATTGAAGGCAGCTGAATGGATCCTGAGCAAGCAGGTAGTTAAAGAGGGGGACTGGTTTGTTAAGAATCCTCAGGCAATGCCTGGTGGTTGGGCGTTTGAGTTTTATAACGAGCTTTACCCAGATTGCGATGATACCGCAGAGATCCTTATTTTTCTTAATCGAGTAAGGCTACCGAACTCTTATCATAAGTTAAAAGAATCGGAAAGGGCTGTCTCATGGCTACTCAGTATGCAATGTCAATCAGGTGGTTGGGCTGCATTTGATATAAACAATGAGAAAAAAATACTCAATGAGGTTCCATTTGCAGACCATGGGGCCATGCTAGACCCACCAACAGTTGATGTTAGCGGGCGTGTTTTATGGTTACTTGGTCAAATTGGATTTAAGAGAGATCATGCAAAGGTAGAAAAGGTAATTGGTTTTATAAAAGATAGGCAAGAAATTGATGGGTCTTGGTGGGGTCGTTGGGGAGTTAACTATATATATGGTAGCTGGTTGGCTCTTACTGGACTTGCTTCTATCGGAGAGGACATGAATCAGCCTTATGTTCGTCGAACGGTGGAATGGTATGAGGCGCATCAAAATGAAGACGGTGGTTGGGGAGAGACATGCGAAAGTTATAAAACCCCATCGTTAGCAGGAAAAGGTAATAGCACTGCTTCGCAAACTGCTTGGGCTTTGATGGGAATGATTGCTAGCGGGGAAGAAAAAAATTTGGTGGTTAAGCGTGGGATCGAATTCTTATTGGATAGACAAGAAGTACAAGGATCTTGGTGCGAAGATGAGTTTACAGGAACGGGATTCCCCATGCACTTTTTTATCAAATACCACATGTATCAACATTTCTTTCCTCTTATGGCACTTGGAAAGTACCGCTCTGCAATTCGGACGTGAACTTTGAAGAGAAAAATATTCTCGTCTTTAGAGTCAGAAAAGCTTAAAGGTAGGTTTCTCATATAAATATTTAATGTTGCCTAAGCATCTCAACTGCAAACTTGGTACGAGTTACATGCTGTGTTGCCGAAGAAATTACTTCTCCTGTAACGACATCGGTTAGAGTGAGATGCATATCTATGTTGGTACCGAGGTCAGTAATTTTTCCAGTTAAGATGGCTTGAGAATTAAGCGACGTACCAAGTGTCTCTAAATCATTTTTTGCATATAAGTATTTATGCTGCAGATTTAGTTTCTGGAGGACATCGTTTACTTCTCCTTTTTGTGTTACATGGAATATGCGGTCTTGGAAAAGGGAACGGTCAGTGAACGCTTCGACTATTCTAGATGAGAGATACTCACCAAGTATTGATGTCCGGTTGCCTTCATCAACAAAGTCCATAACTGTGATTTTATTGATTTCGTAGTCCTCGATATCCTTGGCGATTTGGTTTGCTAAATTTTCAGACTTCCCTTGATAGTAGCTCGAGTCAGTTTGTGTTCGAAAAAGTTTGGACCAATATTCCGTAGGGGCCATTCGAAGTTCACAGGCCGATAAAAGGGTAATAAGTAGTATAAGGAGTATAGGGTAAAACGTTTTGTAAGTTTTCATAGCTATTTTTCTCTTTGTTATTAAATGCTATATCGTAATATTAGTTAAAGCTCTAAAGGTTTTTCTGCAATTCGGGTGCCCAATTAAGGATTTGTAAGAGTAATTTATAAAACCCTTATAATAAAAAGAGTTAAAGGGTTTATGATAGTTAGATGACAAAAAAAATTGGAAGAGTTTTTTTTTTTTGATAAATAATTGACGTTTTGAGCTTTAAAAGCATGTTTCTTATGGATAGATTCAGGATTTGCAGTAGATTAGAGCTAAGCTTTACTGAAAGGGTTCTCAAAAATTATAATAAAATTTACCTTTTGCCTAACTGGAAGAGAAATAAATAGTAAGGCTTTATGGTTGCCTAGTCGCGGTTTTTTGATCATCTAATACAGTAATTCTAGCTGAGTGTATTGCACAACTGAGGATTTTTCTGGAGCCTCTTTAAGGTTTAGGGTGTAAAATAGTATTCAAACAAAAATTTTTAAAGAGTTTTTTGATGATGCGGTTTTTTATTTTAACTGTTTATTTAGTATCTTTAACGACTTTTTTCGCGTGTGGCGGTGCGGAAGAAGCTAAAGGACCTGTTATTCAGCCGAAAAAGGAAGCTACGTGGGTTCGAACAGAGAAAATAAAAATAACCACGGGGCAAACTTTCTCGAGAACGGAAAAAAAATTAGCAGACATTCCTATCAATACTTCATTGGTTGAAAAAATGACGACTAATGAAAAACCCGATTTGGTTGTGAAGTTAGATGAGGCTTCCTGTTTGGCCCGGTTAGATTCATTGAATATAAGGCGGACTTTAGTTCAAAAATCTGGAGGAATGTGGGGTGCGTTTGAAAGGAATGCGGATTCAAAGCAATATTCTTTTTACGGAATGCAGCTTGATAGTAATGTAAATAAAATGATTTTTAGCTTAAGGTACTTGTGCAAAACGTCAGATGGAGTGCCATTAAATAATGTGGCTATTGAATTTAAAAAATTAGTTCAGGATCATGGACGTGAAGAAACAATTAAAATCCTTCTCTCCAGAGGAGAACATCCTGAAGATATTGAAGTTTTTCTAAACTATGAAGAATTTGCTCGTAAGATAGGAGAGCGGGAAATCGATTTTAAAGTAATTAATCCTCGCTTAAATAAGGCGGAGCGAATAATAGACTTATATGATGAGCTGTCTAAGAATTCAAGCGATAAACAATCTGCAGATATGTTTCTTTCCAATTCTGTTACTTTACTAAAAGTAATGAATGAGTTTCTTAAGACTGATCAGATAATGGCCATGGCCGTAAATGAGGAGGAGTTAGTTCCTTATCATCACCTAGATCAAGATATGTAAATAAATTAGTTTTTACAGTTTACAGGCTAACATGTTTTTCAGGTTTTTATTATTTTGGCGGGTAAAGATACTAGCTAAAATTGTAGAATGAAAATTTAGTTCAAAGTGGTTGGAGATTGACGGCTAGAACTGTCTCCTTCATTTCCTTTTCTTGATTTAGCTAGCTTCTTCTTCATCGAGCTTACTTTCCCCCCAAATGCTTCTTTGATAGCCTCATCCATGTTTGAAACTGGATAAAACTTCATAACCTTTCTAATTTTTTCCGGAATCTCTGGGATATCTTTTTCGTTTTCTTTTGGAAGAATAATTTTTAAAATTCCACCTCTATGGGCAGCTAGAGATTTTTCTTTGAGTCCACCAATGGGTAAAACCTTTCCGGTTAATGTTAATTCGCCAGTCATTGCAATACCGTGTCGCAGAGGTTTATTTGTTAGAGCTGATACCATTGCGATAGCCATAGCTATCCCCGCTGAAGGGCCATCTTTAGGAACCGCTCCTTCGGGGATGTGTATATGGATATCAGTCTTCTGGTAGAAATTATTTTTAATTCCAAAGTCTTTCGCACGTGACCGGACATAGCTAAGAGCTGCTTGAGCAGATTCTTTCATTACATCTCCGAGTTTACCTGTGGGTGAAAGTTTTCCGCTACCTGGTAAGATAGTCGCCTCAATTGATAGCATTTCTCCTCCAACCTCTGTCCAAGCTAAGCCTGTAGCAACACCTATCGGAAGAGTTCTATTAGCTGACAAGCGTTGATATTTAGGAATGCCTAAAATTTCTTTAAGAGAGTTAGGTTCTATTTTGATGGAATATTTTTTCCCCTTATCCACAACTTTCTTAGCTGTCTTGCGACAGATGGTAGCTATTTCGCGCTCTAAATTACGCACCCCAGCTTCACGAGTATAATTATCTAAAATTTGACTCAGACTTTTTTTTGTAAACTTAAGGTTACTCTTAGTTAAACCGTGTTCTTTTATTTTTTTTGGAATGAGAAATTTTTCGGCTATACCGATTTTTTCGTCATCAGTATAACCATGTAAGCGTAATACTTCCATTCTGTCTAAGAGGGGTTGCGGTATCGTATGAAGTACGTTAGCAGTACAAATGAATAGGACTTGTGATAGATCATAATCAGCTTCAAGGTAGTGATCGTTGAAGTTAAAATTTTGTTCTGGATCAAGTACTTCCAGTAGCGCAGATGAAGGGTCACCGCGAAAATCAGAATTCATTTTATCAATTTCATCAAGCATAAATACTGGATCCATAGTGCCGGCTTTTTTTATTCCTTGAATAATCTTCCCCGGAAGGGCTCCAATATATGTTCTTCTATGTCCTCTTATTTCCGCTTCATCTCGGATGCCGCCCAAAGAAATACGAACGAATTTTTTTCCGATAGCATTGGCTATGGATTGCCCTAGAGAAGTTTTGCCAACTCCCGGTGGTCCTGCTAAACATAGAATTGGTCCATTAATTTTTTTGACTAGTTTGAGTACTGCTAGGTGCTCGATTATACGTTCTTTAACTTTTTCAAGTCCGTAATGATCTTTGTCGAGTATTTTTATAGCCTCAGGGATTTTAATTTTTTCGGATCCTTCCCCCTGTTTCCAAGGAAGATCAATGAACCACTCAATATAGGTCCGTGACACGGTTGCCTCAGCTGACATTGGTTGCATAAGTTCCAGTCGCCTAAGCTCTTTAGATATTTTTTCATTAATATCTTTGGGCAGATCAATTTTTTTTATCTTTTCGCTCAGTTCATCGATGTCTGTTTTAAACTCATCACCCTTACCTAATTCTTTCTGGATAACTTTAAGTTGCTCGTTTAGATAAAATTCTTTTTGACTCTGTTCCATCTGCTTTCTTACACGCCCATGAACCCTTTTTTCAATTTTAAGAACTTCCAACTCTGACTTTAGAGTGCTTAGTAATTTCTCTAATCGATCGCCTGGATTGAATGTTTCCAAAAGAGCTTGCTTTTCATTGGATTGAAAAGTCATATACGCCGCGATAGTATCTGCATAGCGATGTGGTTCAATAATGTTCGTTGTTGCAGAAACGGCTTCAAGTGGTATTTTGTGGTTTAGTTTGACATATTGTTCGAATACTCTGCTAACGCTTCTCATAAGCGCCTTAAGTTCAGGTGTTACTTGCTCATTTTCTTGAACGCGCTCGACTTCCACCTGATAAAAATCAGTATTCTTGCCGAAATTGATTATGCGTCCTCGTTGAAGACCCTCTACTAGAACCTTTATGGTGCCATCGCTTAATTTTAGAATCTGCAGAATATTGGCGATAGTACCAGTTTCATAAATGTCTTTTGGGGTTGGGTCGTTATTATTTGGGTTACGCTGGGAGGCCAGAAAAATATTTTTTTGCTCGGCCATGGATTTTTCCAAAGCACAAACAGACTTTTCCCGCCCTACAAATAGTGGAATCACCATAAAAGGGAAAACAACTATGTCTCTTAGGGGTAGTAGCGGCAACAAGGGGTGGTTGGAACTCATTTAACTTGCCTGTTTTTGCTTGTGGTAAACAAGGAGTGGTTCCTCGCTATTTTTAATTACTTCTTCATTTACTACAACTTCTTCAATATCGTCTCGTGAAGGTAGCTCGAACATGATATCAAGCATATGCTCTTCTAATACTGAACGTAGTCCGCGTGCCCCTGTTTTATGAGCGATTGCTTTTTCAGCGATCGCTCTAATGGCATTTTCTGTAAATTTCAACCTAACATTTTCGAATTCAAATAATTTCTGATATTGCTTTATTACGGCATTTTTGGGTTCAGAAAGTACTCTCATTAATGCTGCTGTGTCAAGCTCGTTAAGTGTTGCGACTATAGAAAATCTACCGACAAATTCTGGAATGAGTCCGTATTTGAGCAGGTCCTCTGGTTGTACCTTCTCTAGAATTGCTTCTGTTTCTATTTTTCTTTTAGAGATAGGTGTTTGGCTGAACCCAAGGGTTTTCTTTCCTACGCGGTCACGGATAACACTGTCAAGGCCAACAAATGCACCACCACAAACAAATAAGATATTGGAAGTATTGACTTGCAAAAATTCCTGGTGAGGATGTTTTCTTCCGCCTTGAGGAGGAACGCTGGCAGTTGTGCCTTCGATAATTTTAAGTAAAGCCTGTTGTACACCCTCTCCAGATACATCGCGAGTGATGGAGGGGTTTTCTGTTTTGCGAGATATTTTATCAATTTCGTCAATGTAAATAATTCCTCGTTCTGCTTTTTCTACATCATAGTCGGTAGCTTGTAATAATTTGAGTATAATATTTTCCACATCTTCCCCAACGTAACCAGCTTCAGTTAGCGTTGTGGCATCAACTATACAAAATGGGACATCAAGAATTTTTGCCAACGTTTGAGCCATTAAGGTTTTCCCAGAACCAGTAGGGCCAATAAGCAGGACATTACTTTTTTGGAGCTCTACTTCATCCATATTTACATTAGCTTCTATACGTTTGAAATGGTTGTGAACAGCTACTGAAAGTATGCGCTTACAACGGCTTTGCCCAACAATATAACTTTCTAGGTGATTGTAGATATCTTTAGGTTTTAATAAGTGTTGAACATCCTCGGACTTTGCCTGAGCCCATTCCTCCACCATGATTTCATTACAGAGCTCTATGCATTCATCACAGATAAAAACAGTTGGGCCGGCAATCAGCTTTTTCACCTCTTCTTGGTTCTTACCGCAAAATGAACACCTATAGTTATTGCTCTTTAGGGGCTTTTTTTTACTCATAGGTCTCCTTTATAGAGTGAACAAGATAAGCTGATGTTCTCGATCAAAATCTATTCCTTTTTCTTTTCCTTCTTGTTTTCAGCTTCATCACGTTTAGTGATCAGCTTATCAATCAAACCATAGGTCAAAGCTTCTTCACCCGTCATATAGTTGTCACGCTCCGTGTCCTTCCGAACTCTTTTTGGATCCTGTCCAGAGTGAGTTGATAATATTCCGTCAAGGATTTCTCGAATGCGGGATATTTCTTTGGCTTGGATTTCAATATCTGTATGCTGGCCTTGAAATCCTCCACTTGGTTGATGAATCATTATCCTTGCGTGTGGCAGAGAAAAACGTTTTCCTTTAGCTCCAGCAGCAAGGAGAAGGGCACCCATACTAGCGGCTTGACCAATACAAATAGTTTGTACATCTGGCTTGATATATTGCATGGTATCGTAAATAGCCATTCCTGAGCTTACCTGTCCGCCAGGGCTATTTACATAAAGATAAATATCTTGATCAGGTTCGTCTGATTCCAAAAAAAGCATTTGAGCTATTATGGCATTAGCTACATTATCGTCTACCCCTGTGCCAAGGAATATAATTCTATCTTTAAGTAGTCGCGAATAAATGTCGTAAGATCGTTCTCCACGACTGGTTTGTTCAATTACAATTGGAATCAACTGATTATAAGTATCCGTCATATACTCTCTTTCTTAAAATTATGAAATAGCAATGATGCTAAGTCATGTTATTGTCGCCCACAAAGCATTCAAGAAGTACTCGAAGTAGCGCATGAAAATTAAGTTAAGGCGAATAAATTTCTTTTAATTATTGTCAATATGTTCTTTTCTGTCAACAAATTCTTCCTTAACCTTGACCTCCTTCATCACTTCATCTAGAGTCTTGTCGCGCTTGATCCGACTTTGTAGTCTAACCAAGACACCATCCTTCCCCCACTGTTTTTTCATTTTATGTGCGTCTGTTTCACCTAGCATCCGAGCCATATTGTTGACTTCCGCGTTGAGTTCGTTTTCATCAACTTGAATATTAAGGTTAACCGCCAATTGATCTAGTACGAGTTCTTGTTGTAAGAGTTTGATGGCATTTTCTCTATGATCTTTTCTTTGCGAGTCTGTTACGTTTATTTCTTCCTCATTGATAGTTTCTGCCTGTTTTTTTTCCCGCTGGTCCTTTTTTAAATTCTGAATGACCATATGTTTAATTTGCTCTTCAATTAAACTTTCTGGTACTTCAATAGGATTCATTGCAGTAATTTTTGTTGTAACCACTTCTTTAGCCTTTCTATGTGCATCCCCCCGAGCATGTTCTTCAATTTGAGACTTAATTTTCTGTTTCATGTCTTCTAAACTGGAAAACTTGTTTTTTGGCTCAATATTTTTAGCAAAATTATCATCTAGCTCGGGGAGTTGGTTTTTCTGTATACCCTTTAGAGAAACATGAAAAATAACTTCTTGGCCTGCAATAGATTTATTAGAAGAGTAATCCTGGGGAATTTTAACAGAAATATCTTTTTCCTCTCCTATAGACATGCCTATAAGTTGATCTCCCATATCTTTCAGTAAGTACTCAGAGCCTATTTGGACTATATGATCGCTACCCTCTCCACCTTCAAAAGTTTCATTATTTAGAGTTCCTTTAAAGTCAAGCTTAACAAAGTCTCTATCCTCGACGGGTCTGTCAGTTACTTGGGCTTTAGTCCCCTGACTCTCACGTTGATAATTAATCGCCTGATTTACATCTTCGTCAGTCACTTTTTGAATTTCAAGGGGAATCTCGACTTTGGAGTAGTTTTTAATTTCAAATTCAGGAACAATCTCTACCGAAGCGGAAACGCTTATATCAGTCCCTTCTTCAGCCTCAACCTCTAGTAGTTGTGGCGGGCTTACTGACCGTAATCCTTTTTCTTCTATCACTTCAGTTAGTCGTTCACTTATGATCTGGGTCATCACTTCTTTTTTAACATTTGGTCCAAAGCGTTTTTCTAACACTGACATCGGTGCTTTTCCTGGTCGAAACCCAGGGAGCTTTATTTGCTGGGCGAGATTTAGGTAAGATTTTTTAACCTTCGCCTGATAATCTTTATAAGCAATATCAAACTTAATTTTCTTTTTGCAGGAGTCAATATCTTCAATATTTATGTTCATGGTGTAAAAAGTCAAATTTGTTAATGCGGATGAGAGGACTTGAACCTCCACGGGTTACCCCACATGATCCTAAATCATGCGCGTCTGCCAGTTCCGCCACATCCGCAATGCGTAAAAAACTATTTAAATAATATGCTAATACCCTAACAGTGGACTTTACGAGAGTAAATAAAGAAAATCAATACTTTAAATCTATTTTATATTACGAGATAGGATCTAAGATAGGTTTATTTTGGTCGAGACTTTAGTTTGTGCTCAGAAGGAGTTATAAAGTGTCCAGGAGGGTGAAAACCTTTCGAGACCGTGCAGTTTGGATAAACCCAGTTATCTTTACCAATTAGGGTACCAGGAGATAATACTGCGTTACAGCCGATCTCTACGTTATCTCCTATAACTGAACCGAGTTTGGAAAGTTTGGTTGAAATTAGTTTGTTTTCTATGGGTATTTCAATATCGTTGATAATGTTATTCATCTTTTCCTGTAACTCACGGAACTGAACATTAGCAAGTCTCGAGCCTGCTCCCATATTGATATAACTGCCTAAAATGCTATCGCCAATGTAATTAAAATGTCCTGCCTCTACATGATTCATGAGTATCGAGTTTTTAACTTCCGTACAGTGACCTATCACACAATTATTTCCTACCAAAACGTTCCCTCTTAAGTATGATCCTTGACGAATTTCATTATTTTCCCCGATTATCGCTGGACCTTTGATTATGGCCGTAGGTTCTAAAACTGTTCCACCTTCAATCCGAATATTTAGAGCTTGAGATGTAATGGGAGCTTTGAGCTTAATCCAGCGTTCTACTACGATACTCTTGATTAATCTGTTTGTATCGATTCTAAGGCCAGAAATTGATTCGATAGGGCCACCTGAGTTGTCTTCTGCCAATATTCTAAGGATAATTTTATTAAGATCTTTAAGTGGATCCCAAACTTCTTTGATATTTTGGAAAATATCATTATGTTTAAAGTTGTTGAGTTGAGGGAAATATGTATCTGAAAAAAAATTCATGACGCTAAGTGGAAAGAAAGGTAGAGTTTTTTATAATCACACTTAAAAGTAAAGATAGTTTGAGGGAGAAACAATATTTTATACTCCAATTGAGCTCGAAATAATTATATTTCAATTATTACGTTTCTTTATCGACAGGTACCATTTCCCAAGGGTAGTAAGGGCATGGCCATTATTGGTAAGTTGAATTAGTCCCTGTTTTATCATTTCCGAAAGAACTCTTTCTCCCGCAGGCCTTTTGAATTTTATCTTAGTATTTAAAGCAGATCCAGAAATTAATTGGCTGAGAATAGCACCCTCTAATTTACAAAGATGGTTTTCAAAATCCTTCAGAGAAGGCATGATTACT
>Ga0233427_10004556_pt1 | contig 11499 bp, 8 predicted proteins | sample SI_118_April2016_5_FD_179885 | JGI IMG/M metagenome (GOLD analysis project Ga0233427, IMG submission 179885) | Seawater microbial communities from Saanich Inlet, British Columbia, Canada - SI_118_April2016_100_MG | ecosystem: Environmental > Aquatic > Marine > Inlet | place: Canada: British...
CTGGCAGTTGGTAGATGAGGCCAATCTGCCGGGATGCCTGCACGTGATCGTACGTTTCCAGGACGGACCCTTGAGCCAATGGCAGGCAGGACCCACGTTTACGTTCACCATGGGCGCCACCAGCCAGCTGATTCCCGCTATGGCGTCTCTGGTCCTCGATGGTTTGTTTGAGCGATTCCCTGCATTGAAGGTCGCGTCAGTTGAGGCGGGCTGTGGTTACGCCGGTTATTTGATGGACCGCCTGGATGGTAAACATCGATTCTTCGGCGAGTTTTCCCCAAATCCATTACCCATGAAGCCTAGCGATTATGTGAAACGTAACTGTTACTTCGTCGCCGAGCCTGAAGAACGCACCATCGGCGCTATGCTGGAGCTGGTGGGTGAGGACAAAATTGTCTGGGGCTCCGACTACCCGCATATCGATTCAACGCTGGAAGCGCCCAATCTAATTCGTGAATCCGTATCTGGCCTCACGCCGGAGCGACAGGCTGCTGTACTTGGCGACAATGCCATCAAGCTGTTCAATCTGTAATAACGCACTGGACTGAAGGATGGGCCGCCTTGTGCTGCTTCCGGGTGTCTGGTTAGCGCCGCTCACCAGACTTTTTCCGGCTGCACTTTTACCTTTGGATTTCAAGCCTTTGCTAACTTTTTTGTTGGCACTCTTACCCAGTTTTTCAGGATCCGTCGTCACGAACTCATCGCCGACAAACAATACCGCTGCCTGAATGGGTTGTAACTTCTCACCAAGAAGAACTTTGTTAGTAAGCAGATCAGTGCCAACAAAGGCTGAAACCAGCAGTGTCAATCCACCCGCAAGAGCAGCCACTGCCAGCACCCAAAGATGTTTCAGCATCGGCCGCATGAAAGGCCAGGTTCGCAGCGCCAGCTGGAACATCCTGCGGAAGCTCATCTGTGGCAGTTCGCTCAATGGGTCCTCCTGGCTTTTTTGTTATCGGAGTCCAGTAGATGGTGTCTCATATTTGGTGTGGTAGTAATTTGTATGAAAAAGGCATCACCCATTAGATGCGATCAACAAGTCCTGCAGACTGTGAATATCCACGTCTGGGTCCATGATGCTGTATCTTTCTGTAGAATAATGGATACCAGAAAAAAGCATCCATATTTGAACAAACATTACATGGCTTCAATGTCTTGATCTTCGAGTAGTGAGGATACCTGACGGTAGCCATGTACACATGGGTTGTCATGCAGGACATCGAACCACACCGGTTGCTAGTCATCACAATGACTTAGGTAGAGCTACGCAATCAGCTCCTGAAGCCGCTTGAAAGGCAGAGACCTGAACTGACCTGGCCGATTCCATCATGCTGATTCAGAGGTTAAGATCGTATTGCAACGGTTAATATTCAGCTTGCGGCCGGTGCGAAGTAGAGTATTTTTTTGCGCCGCCATGAACATGAAGCGCAGTTGAATCAAAATCAATGAACAGCCAAGGAGATGGCTTTGCCGCACAGAGCAATTTTTATAACCGGTGGCGCCGGTGGCATGGGTTTGGAGACGGGGCGTCTGTTCCTCAAGGCAGGATGGCGGGTTGGTTTGTTTGATGTTGACCAGGCAGCTTTACAGGCTGCTGAAAAGGAATTCGATGCCGGCCAGGTGATGACCAGAGCGTTAGATGTTACCGATGAGTCTGACTTTGCAGCCGCTATGGAGGCTTTTTCTGACTTCAGCGATGGACGTATGGATATTCTGTTCAATAATGCGGGTATCGCGCCTGGCGGCTTGTTAGAAGAGATGCCCACCCAGACCATTCGCGCTGTCATCGATGTCAACATCCTGGGTGTTATTCATGGTATTCGAGCAGCGTTGCCATTAATGAAAGCGACCGACAATGCCCTGTGCATGAGCACATCGTCATCAGTGGCAACCTTCGGGCATGCCATGCGAGCGGTTTATACGGCCAGTAAGTTTGCCGTGAAAGGATTGACCGAAGCGCTTTCGTTGGAATTGGAGTCCTACGGTATTAGAACTGCCGATGTGTTACCAGGCTGTATTGATACGCCCATGCTGCGTGCTGAAAGCGCCAAGGGCGCTGGACGGCCATTTCAATTATCAATGTTAGATCGACTGCCGAAACAAGGTGCCTATCGCCTGATGCCAGCGACTGCCATCGCTGAGGCGGTCTGGGCTGCTTACCATGACAGTGATCAAATTCATTTTTATGTGCCCGAAGAAGTTGGCGATACGGATAAGATCAAGGCAACCGACATTCAGGCCGCCCGCTCTGAAATCAAGGATTTTCTGTTCCGACCAAGATAAATAACTGGCCGAGTAGCTTTGGGGTCAGTATAGCTTTGGGGTCAGAGTAAGGTTTGAAAATGGTTCGCCTGCCCTCGGTGTGGCGGCACCATAGGTGTGATTGCCGATGTGACAGATCCAGATGTGATTCAGGCAATCCTTAGCCATATCCATAAGGGCGTGGCACGCGGTCCGCCTGTCAGGCTCGGCGCATCAAGGCAGTAAACTGTTTCAGGCTCAATCTGGCTGGGTCCTGCCATGCCTTGCGGGACAATCAGGCGCTGTCAGGTATCCGCCTGGGTGCCTGGCAGTGGTATAAGGCAACATTGGCTGAGATAAGCGCCTGATTGATGAGACAGTCAACACTTCACCCTTTAGCAGCTGCTAAATTCGGCATGGCCGTTCAATGCTAGTTCACAGAAGATGTGGTTTGTTTTTGCTATTCTCGAGTTAAAAACTATTGTCTTTCAAAGACCACTACACTTCAGGGTTGCACCATCTGAAAATGTTGTTTTCAAAGGATTTTATTGAGCTATGCTAAAGAGCCCATAACGGGCTCTTTTTTTTTAAAATGAGGATGTGATATGTGGATTAATGGGTGGCGGATGCTAACTGTGTCAATAGTTTCTTTTGCAATGCTAGGTTGTGTCGAAACAGGTGTATCAAGCGATCTTGAAAAAAGAGTAGATGGTCTGGTCACTGCAGAATTACAGGCTAAACATATTCCTGGTATTGCTGTGGGGATTTTTAAAAAAGGGGAAATTTTACTGACCAAGGGATATGGTTACGCCAATATTGAGCACCGTGTCCCGGTTATTCCTGAGACGATATTCCAATCGGCGTCCATAGGTAAACAATTTACCGCCCTCGCAGTCATGTTGATGGTTGAAGAGGGTAAACTCTCACTTGATAATTCGATAAGACAATATTTTCCCGATGCGCCGATGAGTTGGCAGCCTGTTAGTATTCGTCATCTTTTAAATCACAGTTCTGGGATTGCAGATTATTTCGAGGCTATGGGAAGTCATGGCATAGAGACATTTGATTTACGCCATGATTATGATCCGGATGAGTTGAGGCGTATTTTTTATCGCCTACCACTAATTTTCGAAGCGGGATCGGATTTTAGTTATAGCAATACTGGGTATGTTTTACTGGGTTTTCTAGTGAAAAAAGTCTCGGGTATATATTATGGCGACCTACTGCAAGAACGTGTATTCAAACCGCTAGGGATGAGCACAGCAAGGGTCATTAGTGAAGAGGATATCATTGCCAATAGGGCTGCAGGGTATCAACTGCTCAACGGAGAAATAAAAAATCAGGAGTGGTATGCCCCCAATGTGAATACCACCGCTGACGGTTCATTATATTTAAGTTTGCTGGATTACTTGGCTTGGGATAGGGGTTTGAGAGAGGAATCGATTTTAAGCGAGGCAAGTTGGAAGCAAACCTACATGCCAGCGAAATTAAGTACCGGGCAGGAATATCCGTATGGTTTTGGCTGGAACATAGATCAATCTAAAGCCCAGCCATGGCACCATCATAGTGGCAGTTCGCAAGGTTTTAGCCTGTATATATCCCGTTATCTTGCTGATGACATCACGATTGTGGCGCTCACCAATCTCAATGGAAGTAAACCTTGGCAGCTTGTTGATGGTCTTGCGGAAATCATTGATCCGCAACTCGCTAAGATAGCGGCCTTAGGCGACGATAAGTGAGTAGAAAAGGGGTATTAGTCATGAATCAAAGTGAGAATATATCGATCAAGCTGTCATTATTGATACTGGTGTTTAGTCTAAATCTATTATTGTCTTTAGACGCAAGCGCAGATGGTAAACGCGCTATAAGTGTTGATGATCTTAGCTCAATTAGGGACGTTTCCGGGCCTCAGGTTTCACCCGATGGTGCCTGGGTTGCTTATACCATTAGCGAAGTAGATACAAAAGCAGATGTAAACCGCAGCGATATCTGGTTAACGCACTGGAATGGGTCTGAGACAGTGCAACTCACCGCCACGGCTGAATCAGAACATACCCCACGTTGGAGCCCCGATGGCAAACATTTAGCTTTTTTGTCTACCGGAGCTGATACCGAATTTACCGATCAAGTTTGGCTAATTGACCCGACGGGCAATAAGCCGCGGCGTGTGAGCTCCCTTGCAAATGGCGTCTCGGATTATGCTTGGGGGCCTGACTCAGAACATATTGCAATAATATCAGCTGTTGTGCCTGAAGGCAGCAGCCTTGATGCTGACGGTGGCCCTTTAGTCATCGACCGTATGTTATTCAAGCGCGATGGTTATGGTTACCTTAGCAAAGCCCGCTCTCGTGTCCACTTACTTGATCTAAAAGACCTGAGTGTTGAGCAGCTGACGAATGGCCCCTTCGATGAAATCATGCCGTCTTTTTCACCCGACGGGAAAAAAATAGCCTATGTTACCAAATTGGGGGAAGACCCCGATCGTCACGAGAATTGGGATATTCTTACCATTGAGCTTACTACTGGAGCCAAACCAAAACAGATAAGCGACGGCGTTTTTATGGAATGCGATCCCATCTGGGGGTGGGGCAGTGGGCCGACTTGGAGCCCTGATAGTAGCAAGTTGGCGTGTGTCCAAAGTGGGCCGATGGAATTATCCTGGTTTAGCCTGCAACAATTAGCCGTTTTCGGGGCGCAGGGCGATCAAGGCCAGCAACCCACAGTTGCTTTGGACCGGAATACCATATCGCCCCAATTTTCTCTTGATGGTCAGCGTTTATTTTTCATTCTTGAAGATGACCAAAGCACCCATTTGGCGTCCGTAGGCCTTGATGGGAAGGGGTTTAAACGCTTAACTAAAGCTGGGCGCACAGTAAGTTCGTACAGTCTTGGTCCACAAGGAAAAATTGCCGTGCTCAGTAGTAGCCCTGATGTACTGCCAGAAATTTATGTCATTGAAAATGCCGAGCTCAGACAGTTGACCCATGCTAATACCGTCTTCCTTGCCTCGGTTCAATTGGCAAGTACGGAGGTCGTTAGCTACCCGGGGGCCGACGGAATGACATTGCGTGGTTTGATTATGAAGCCGCCGGGCTTTCGGTCCGATGTTCGCTACCCCACAGTGTTTCGTTTGCACGGTGGTCCCGTCGCGCAGTGGCAACAAGAATTTGATTTTGATTGGCAATTTTTAGCCGCAAATGGCTATGTTGTTTTTGGGCCAAACCCGCGGGGTAGTTCAGGGCGCGGTGTGGAGTTTCAAAAAACTATTTATCAAGATTGGGGCAATGCCGATGTGCCTGACGTGCTTGCAGCGGCAGATTACCTGGTCAAAATGGGCATTGCAGATGAAGACAGGCTAGGGATCGGGGGCTGGAGCGCAGGGGCAATGCTGACCAATTATGTCATTGCTTCGGATACCCGGTTTAAAGCGGCCACCAGTGGTGCGGGCATATCCAATATGCTAGCGGGTTACGGCACCGATGAATGGTGGCAGGACTGGGAAGCCGAATTAGGCTTGCCATGGGAAACGCCAGAGAACTGGGCGCGGGTATCCTATCCCTTTTTACATGCTGACCGTATCAAAACGCCAACCCTATTCTTATGTGGTAGTGAAGATTATAACGTTCCTTTGATTCACTCGGAACAAATGTATATGGCTTTAAAACGTTTGGAAGTACCGACACGTTTGATCATCTATCCCGGCGAAAGCCACGGCATCTCTAAACCCAGTTTCTATCGTGATGTATTGGTGCGATACTTAGATTGGTATGATCAATGGTTGAAGTAAAACCTGCTTACATTATGCAACGGGTGCCATATGGGCTGAGGTCACACAATAAGTAATTATTTTACTATCATTTAAGCTTCGCATTAATCCTTGTTTCTTTGTTAGGCAACACCATTATTCATTACTTATTTTTAATCGTCGGAATCGGCTTGGCAATATTTGCCTTTAAAAGAAATTTTTTTTAAAAAACTTATATTCAATTTATTTAACGGTTTACATCCTTTGTTGAGTTTCAGTCTTTATTATTATTTCTGAAGAGGAATATCATCCTGTTCAGGACATACCTTGGTTTATTCTATTTACTACAATGTTGTTTATATTTTGGGTTGCTAAATACAGGTTTGCTGGAGATAAAACACTTTTTTTCTATACGGATATTTCTTTTACTAATCTCATCATTGATTTATTAGTCATTTTTTTTCTATCATTATTGATGATATTTTTCTCATAATTAATGGAAATGCGAATTAACGTTGTAGGAACAAGTGGGTGTGGTAAATCTACTGTAGCTAAACGCATAGCTGAAAGACTTAATGTTCCCTACATACAATTAGATGAATTATATTGGAAGCCTAATTGGGTTGAATCACTTCCGTGTCCCAGTGCCAACTACCCAAGTCAGCTACGCAATATCAATAGCTTACAGCTGCTCGCGACACAATGGCTTCGGACATACAATAATGAAAGGCCGCATACCGCAATTGGTGGCATCCCACCAAGATGGTTACAGGCGGTGGCATAGCCCTCTACTTTTGATATAGGTTATTAATGGGGGGATTACAATTATGCTAGAGCCAGAAAACAATCCGAATAGATCGTTCATCGTTGATCCGCCTCGTCCGATACGGTTTCTAATGTCCAGGCTCATGTCTCGAAACGCCAGCGCGAATCGAATCATGAAAAACCGCGCGAAGGCCGAGATAGAACGGAAAAGCAAACGGCAACCTCACCGCGTGGAGTATTTTCACCAGTTGGACGACCCCTACTCTCATCTTGTTGCTCAAGTGGTGGCTGACTTTGCTACACAATATGATATCGAGATTGTGCCACACCTGGTCCGCGCATCAGGAGGTCGAAATCAGCCTGAGGAAGAAAAACTCGCCATTTGGGCACGGACAGATTGCGGGTTGATCGCACCGCACTACGGTTTGTCGTTTCCTGAAAATGCCGGACGAGTGCCAGAACCTGAACTACAAAAAATTGCAGGACAAGTTCTCGCTGGTCTGACAGCGCAGGAGTTCCTCGCCAGGATAAAGGATATCAGCACAGCGGTTTGGTCCGGAGACCCTTTGGGCCATCTCTCGTCCTCCACGTTAAGTGTGAAACCGCAAGAATTGGAGACAGCCCTTGATAAAGGTTCTGCATTGCTTGCGGTAATGAATCATTATTCGGGAGGAACTTTTTATTATGGCGGTGAGTGGTACTGGGGGGTGGACCGCCTGTTTCATCTAGAACAACGGCTCCGTGACCTTGAAGCCTGTAGATCCCCGACTGAGCCATATCTTGTACCTCGGCCTTCTCATGACTTAGGCGGGGTCGATGCTTCCGGCCTAACGTTGGAATTCTTTCCGTCCCTCAACAGTCCCTACACAGCGATCATTTATGACCGCACCATTGAGATGGTTGATGCCTGTGGGATCACACTCAGCCACAAACCTGTACTTCCGATGATCATGCGCGGTGTCGCAGCAACAAATGCCAAAGGCAGCTATATATTATTTGATACAAAGCGGGAAGCAGAGTTTTTCAACGTCCCCTTTGGCCCCTGTGTGACACCTATTGGTACGCCAACACGTCGTTCCTATTCGCTTTTACCCTGGGCGAAAACCCAAGCTAAAGATATTCCCTTGCTCAGCAAGCTTTTGAATCTGGCGTTCGCGCAAGGCATTGGTTTGCATAAAGTGAAGAATATCCGTCGAGCGGTTGAAGAGGTGGGTTTGGAATGGAAAGAGGCTAAGCAACACCTGGACAGCGCTGACTGGAAGGAGATTACAGAACAAAATCAGGATGAAATGGTTGATGGCATGGGACTTTGGGGTGTGCCGAGCTATCGTCTTTCGGGTCCAGATGGGGAACCTGATCTGGCCGTGTGGGGACAGGACCGCCTGTGGCTTGTCGCTGCTGAGATACGTAGACGGGCTACGATAAGCTGAGCGCCAAGCTAGCTAACATCAAATTCGAAGTCATAAGAGGATAGGAATTATAACAGGGCTTTTCGATCGAAAGTTTGAGTATCGAATCAGATCGGTTGCCTGCTTGTTTGATGAAAGCGTGTAGCCGTATGACGAGTAGTGGTTAAACGCTACCAGGGCTTGTGGTGATTGGATGACCTGGTGATGGGCGTAAGAGACACTTCTGCTAATTTAAACTGGAGAAGAGGCGTTTCAAAATGAGCTTGTCAAATACAGAGAAACACGTTAAGGATATACGACGATAGACCCGCCGTAAGTTCTCGTCGGAAGAGAAAATAAAAATTGTCCTGGATGGATTGCGCGGAGAATATTCAATCGCTGAACTCTGTCGTCGGGAAGGTATTAACAGCAATCTCTATTACGGCTGGATCAAACGAAGCACCCTTGCAGAACGTCGTTTGCATTATCAACGGCATGCTGCGTAAGATGAAAACCGATGAGCAAAAGTACTCCCTTAAATGAGATGCTCTTCTGTTCCATTTGTTTGACGACGGACAGTCAGTAGTTAGTGAATACGACCTCTTTGTCTCAGGACAATCCAAGGGCGATATCTAGATCATGGTGTTCGAATGCCGAAGACATCTGCCGTATCTCGGAGTTTGGCGCATCGTATTTGTTTGACACTTCCTTCCATTGACTTGTGGCCATTGCAACCTCGTTTATGATCCTATCGGCGTCTGATAACTTGATCGAATATTCTTCTGCAACTGATCTTAAGAGTTCGATAGAGCAAGTTCCTTCGTGATAGTCGATCAGTGTTGTCAGGATTCTGGGCTTCTTATCCTCAGGTGTTGGGTTGAGATCGTAGGCAGGAGATAGAGTCCAACCATCATTTCCCATCCAGAGGAATCCATGGTTTCTAAGGTGATCATCAGTGTTCGAGACCAAGATCGAAAACGTCACTCGTCTAAACAATTCTTTACGGTCTTCTTTTGGATTTGCTCCGTTCTCTGAAATTGCATCGACGAGCTCTAGGTAACTGGCCTCTTCTCTGTCAGCATGCTGTGTCATTGCCATAGCCGACATAAATGGAGTTCTAATCTCGCCTTTGCGGTCAAACCTCTTTGTGATAAATATCGGTTTTCCTCCAACATGAAGAATTTGGTGTGCCGCAGTGCGAATCCCAGAACGCTGTGCTAGTTCAAAAGCGATAGCTTCCCAACGCTCAATGGAATAGTCATCATCGTTTTTAGGGAACTTGGCAATGGAGAGATTATTGTTTTGATCTAGGATCGAAGCCTTCGGCCTTGCCCCACCCAGAGAAGAACCAGGTGCGAAAATTAACGTCAAGTCTTCATCAGTCTCTTCGCCGTTGATGATTCGTTGGGAGGCGTTTAACAATCTTCCAAGTTCGATTGTGCCAGGGACTCCTGACGTTAATGGCGCCTGAAATTCCTCTTCATCCTCCCATCTAAAGCGCAGTGCACCCAATCTAGTTTGATCAGAAACTCCGAGTAGATAATCTGTTTCTTGCAGAGTTTTGGGCCTTCTTTCTTCAACCTCAGCTTGTCTTCTCTCCCTCCTTCTCATAAGGCTTCGGCCCCAATTGTCGGGAGTAGAATCGCCTATGGTTCCAAATATTTCTTTACTGTTCGGTGGGTAGAAAACTCCAGGGCCTATCGGTAGAGCGGGGTCGATAGGAAAACTCTCTTTTGAATCGGCCCATTCTTGAGAATACTCAAATGAGACACTTTCTCTTCCAGCGCGTGGGATGCGCCTCATTGTTCCGAGTTTTATTAGCTTTCCTTGCCAGTCAATGAGAACCTCTACGTTACTCACTGTTTTTTGACCTTGGTGAATAGGTTCGCTTTGGAAGGTTGTCTTTAGAAAGCTCAAGTCCTGTTTGATCTTGTGAAGAGTCGGCGATGCTCGCCAGCCCATTAAGGAGGTTCAGTGCCTGTAGCACTGCTGCAACAATGCCAATGCTTACTGCAGGGTCGCCTTTCTCGATTCTCGATAGTGTAGGTCGGCTAGTTGCTGCCCTGTCCGCAACTATCTCCATGGATAAGTTTCTTCTTAATCTGGCTGTTCTAATATCTTCTCCAAGCTTTCTAATTGCCCTTCTGGCAGCTGGAGGCGGTCTGTGTGCAGTGGCCATAACGTAATCTTGGTGATACATATAGAGCTTTAATGTAATACGATGTTAACATATAAGCAAGAACTACTTCTGTGCAAGTTGATGTCTTTCATGAAAATGAAAATTGGGGTCAGAGTCGTTACACTGACCCCAACTCCGCTGCTGACCCCAACTCCGCTGCCTGCCGGTGCCTTGTCCAAAAAGGTGGCAGGGATTTATAAAAACGCGAGGAGGTAATCGGTCGGCATCTAAATCTAGATGCCGTAAGTATCCATTAGTATTTTCTGAACTAATCGATTCGGTAGGTAATTTAACAGACCAACCAAAAACTTCTGAATGAACATGCCTTCTCTATAGACTAATTTTGGATTGCTGGACTCAGCAATCTCGAGAAGCTTAGCTGCAAGTTGCTTACTATCTGCACCATTTTGTTCGTCATGTTCCATTACACTAATAGCCTTCTTACATCGCTCATCATATATGGATTCATGACCGCTTTTTTCGACCATGACACGCGCTGCGGTGAAGCCTGTCTTATAATCACCCGGCTCAATGCGTGTCACCTTAATGCCATAGGGTTGCAGTTCCATACTTAAACCATCTGATAAGCTCGCAAGGGCTGATTTGCTTGCGGAATAAAAAGCTTGAAATGGAATTGAGACAAGACCGCCTAACGAGCCAATGTTGATGATGTGTCCTTGCCCCTGATTTCTCATAAGGGGAATAACAGCACGACAAAGGCGGTGAGTGCCAAAAAAATTGGTGTCAAAGAGTGCTTCGGCTTCTTCAATTGACGTATCTTCAATTGAGCCTGAGATGCCGAAGCCGGCGTTATTCACCAATATATCTAGACTGCCTGCTTCATCCAATATGTAGCTGAATGCATTCATTATGGAATCATTGTCGGTGATGTCCATGGGGATCATTACTACGCCATCTTTTTTCGTGTAGTTAGCATTCCGAGATGTGCCGTAAACTTTGTAGCCATTAGCAGCAAACTTTTCTACAAAGGCTTGACCAAAGCCTGAGGAGGCGCCTGTTACAAGGATCACCTTTTGTTGCTGATCTTCTTCCATCTTTTATTTTCGTTATGCTATCTGACCTCTTTATAGTATCAGCAGTTTAGCATTTCTACTATTGTAGAAAAATTGGGGTCAGAGTCGTTACACTGACCCCAATTCTTGCACTGACCCCAACTCTTG
>Ga0233427_10004557_pt1 | contig 11493 bp, 10 predicted proteins | sample SI_118_April2016_5_FD_179885 | JGI IMG/M metagenome (GOLD analysis project Ga0233427, IMG submission 179885) | Seawater microbial communities from Saanich Inlet, British Columbia, Canada - SI_118_April2016_100_MG | ecosystem: Environmental > Aquatic > Marine > Inlet | place: Canada: British...
CCATTGTCTGCATCAAAAAGACTAGATTCAGGGTGAAATACTTCTTTCAATTTTGATACATCACACTCGTGAATACCTTCAAAATACAAATGAACTGCTTCTAATAAATCTTTCATTTTCTATTCTCAATTAACTCAAATTCTCTAGATATACCTAGAATTTCACTCAACAGTGACTGATTTAGCTAAATTTCTTGGCTTATCAACATCAGTGCCTTTTGCTAGTGCAACATGGTAACTTAGAAGCTGAAGTGGAATTGTAAAAATAATTGGAGCAGTGATTCGGCCCAAATTAGAGGTAATTGGGATAATTTCCATCGATTTCATTGATTTTATTTGTGAATTGCAATCTTCAAAAACTATCATTTCTGAACCTCTTGATTTCACCTCTTGTAAATTTGATTTTAATTTATTTAGTAGTTCATCATTTGGAGCAACAGCAATTACAGGGATGCTATCATCGATAAGTGCAATTGGACCATGTTTTAACTCTCCAGCAGGAAATGCTTCTGCGTGGATATAACTAACTTCTTTCAGCTTTAGTGCTCCTTCCATAGCGACTCCATACATTGTTCCTCTTCCAATGAATAAAGAACTTTTTTTATTTAAGAACTGTATAGCTAATTTTTTTATTTGAGCCTCTTGTAATAACGTACTTTTAATTAAGCCTGGCAATAACTTTAAGCTACTAACAATATCTTTTTCTTGACGCCAATCAATAGTTTTTTTTATTACTCCTATCGAACATGTCAGAAGTGCAAGGCTAACTAGTTGAGTCGTAAAGGCTTTTGTACTTGCAACTCCAATCTCAGGGCCAGCATTAGTTAAAAATGTTATATCTGAATTTCTTGTAATGCTAGACTCGGCTGAATTAGAAATACAAAGAGTGGTAATATTGTTGTTAATTTTCTTAGTTGCTTTAAGAGCCTCTAAGATATCAGCAGTTTCGCCACTCTGAGAAATGGCAACAAAAAGAGTCCCACTGAGAACGACTGGCCTTCGATAACGATATTCGCTTGCTACTTCTACAGTACAAGTTATTTTGGCAATGTCCTCTAGCCAGTATTTTGCTATAAGTCCAGCATTATAGCTGGAACCACAAGCTACGATTTGCACCTGACTTATTTTCTGAAAAATTTCTTTTGCATTATGACCAAAAGCTGAAATTACAACTTTATTGTTTGAGATACGAGACTCAAGGGTGTCTCGAATAGCTTGAGGCTGTTCAAAGATTTCTTTTTGCATAAAGTGATCATAAATACCTAAGTCAACTTGTCCCTCTTTTAGACTTGAAACTTTAATTGGACGTTCAACTACACTGCCCTCTTTATTATAAATAGTTACTTTTTCTAAAGTAAGTTCAGCAATATCTCCTTCTTCTAAATAAATAAAACGCTTAGTAACTGATAGGAGTGCTAATTGATCAGATGCAATATAGTTTCCCTCATTACCAATACCTATTAATAGTGGAGAGCCCTTGCGAGCTGCAATTAATGTATCTGGATAATTAGAGGAAATAATTCCAAGCCCATAAGAGCCCTTAAGATTTTTTAGTGCTTTTTGAACTGCTGCTACAAAAGTACATGACAAGTTCAAAGAAGAGTGAATCGCATGTGCAATAACTTCAGTATCAGTTTCAGAAAAAAACTCATATCCTTGCTTTATTTGAAATTCCTTAAGGTCAATGAAATTTTCAATAATTCCATTATGTACTACGCTAATAGAATTTTTTGAGATATGAGGATGAGCATTTTTATCTGAAGGCTCACCATGAGTAGCCCATCGAGTATGTGCTAACCCAATTTTTCCTTCAATTTTTTTTGTTTTTAATTTATTTTCAAGATTACAAACTTTTCCAACTGCTCGCTCACAGATCAAATTCTTATTTCTTGATAATAAAGCTAATCCAGAAGAGTCGTACCCACGGTACTCTAGTCTTTTTAAACCATCCAATAACAAGGGAGTAATATCGTTATTTGCTATGCCACCGACAATACCACACATAAGATTATTTGATTAATTAAAAAAATTATTTATTAACTCACTATTACCTTTCGATTAGCATTTAGTCAAGATCAGCTTACCTTTCTAATAATGTGAAAACCTTCGCCATAGGAAAAGCCAGCTTGTGTTCCTCTAAATTTAGCTAATGATTCTATTGCTTCAAGTGATCTTGGACCTGGGAAGTCAGATATTTGTGACTTATAACACTCTAATGCTTTCAATTTATTATCAATATTTTCAGTAATATCAACAACCCAGTTTGGAGTAAAGTTAGGTTCAATATGAGGTGCATTCCAATGCGTTTCAGATAATGTTTCATAAGCTGCTACTATCTCAATATTCTTACCAACACCAACTGGTCTTGTTGCAACCATTGCACTATCAAAAACATACCGATGATCAACATGTCTATCTGGATAAGGGCAAAGAACTATATGTGGGCAAAAATCATTAACTATTTTTTGAATTGCTCCATTCACTTTATGTCGTGGCTGATCATCGATCATTGTAGCTGGGATCTCTAAAAACTCAGAATTTTTAACGCCTAAATGTTCAAATGCAAAACAAGCTTCAGAGACAGTTATATCATACTCTCTTCGGTTATAAAGTGGTGGAAGGTGACCTGAGACTATTATGACAAAAACATTAGCCCCTTTAGATGAGTATTTAGCAATTGTTCCACCAGCACCAATAGTCTCATCATCTGGATGAGGTGCAATCACTAAAACTTTTTTTTCTTCATTTTTATTGCTCATATATTCTCTCTCCTAAGGAGTTTACCATCAAGTATGATAACTTATATAGGACCAATAGATATTAAAAAAATATTGTTAAATAAATTATGAAAAAATTAGATGATACATAAGTATTTCTGAATTATTATGCTTCAAAATTAAAATATCAATTTTTAGATTATTTTAGCCATAGAAAAAACATGATGCAGTGAAAAAATTATGTAATTAATGCCTTAATAGTCTCAAATAATAGGTCTTGATAGGTATTTTTGTTATTTTTCAAAATCTACCATATCAACAACCTCAGTCTCATCATGGTCACCAAAATTCATATAGTTAGCAGCACACTCTTCCTTAAGAGATAGCCAAATTTTATCTCCTTCTGGAGTCAGGCTTTCTGCCTTTCTTATATCATTCCATCTATCTTTTGGCATTTTTACATATAGGACAAAACACCTCCTTATCCCTTCAATTTCTTCTTTGGAAAATTGAGGCTGATCTAGCATAGTCAAATTCATAAGAGATCTAACTATTTTTCCTTTTTTTACCATATTATTATCTTCACTAACCTTTCTCAATGGCACTCCATGAAATGGAACAAATGTGTAAGCATTTAATCCATCTGAATCTATATTTCTATTAAGTTCAATGGTTTCAAAAGCTAGCTCTCTAGTTTCAAATGGAAAACCCATAATGTTGTTAACACTAATTGGAATTTTCATATCTGTAACAATTCGTAGCTTTTCAATTATCTTGCTATTTTTTAATTTTCTCTCAAGATACTTTTCTCTAAACCATTCACTTCCATGTTCAATTCCAAAAGAAACTCTCAATAAACCAAGGTCTTTTAATCTTTCAAAATATTCTTTTTTGATTGTTTCTGGTCGAGTCTGAATCCAAAATGGTAACTTATATTTTTCATACATATCACAAAATTCATAAAAATCTTTCTTATTCCACGATAGGAAGGTATCAGCCCAAAAATATAATGAATCTGCCTTATACACATTGATCATTGTCTCTATTTCATGCTCAATTCTACTTATCTCAGCTTTTCTAAAAAAACTAACATTTGTTTCATCCTTATAAATTGTGGTTTGAGAAGGTGAATTACAATACGTACACTTATATGGACATCCCCTGAAAGTTTCAATTGGAAACATTCGACGAACTTTTCCTTGCATAGGTCTATAAAATCTACTCTCTTTAAACAAACTATAGTCAGGGATTGGAATGTCGGCAATAGGATTAGGGCTCGGAAGGGAGTTATTAATTACTTCATCTCCTGAAAAAACATTATTTTCAACATAATATATTCCGTCGATAGATGCTAATGATTCCTGCTTCTCAAGTTTTTCACAAAATTCTAGAATCGTCCTTTCACCTTCACCTTTCAAAATGTAATCAACACACCCTTCTGAATTATTGTATGCCACATCAGCAGCAAAAGTAGGGAAAACGCCTCCCATTAGAACTGTTGGACGTGTTCCATTTAAAGCCGATAATAACTCAATAGCCCTAGGAAACATATCTTCGACAACACTTACAGCTATAAGATTAGGCTTAAAACTATCTACTATTGCATTAAAGTCTTCAATTGGATCAGAGAAGATTTTCGCTTCTTCTAACTTGGAAAAATCATTTATCGGTCTAGCATTAAGATTATCTGATTTTTCTTTATCAAAATCCCTATCATCTTCTACATAGTCAGTTGTATCAAATAATTGTAGTTCATGGCCTGCCTTCTTAAGAATAGCTGTAAAAATACCAAAAGCTGGCGGAATCATATTCATCCCATAAGTATTGGGATATAGCAAGAGAATTTTCATATATTATATTTTTAAAAGTTTATATTTTTTTATTAGAGAAATTGTACAGTTTATTTATATATATTGAGTGAATTTTTTGCTCAATTTTAACCCTCAAGCATTTTTTAAAGTCACAACATATGACTGAATAAGTTATGTTTTTTTTAATATAGAAACTTCAAAAAAATCATTAATAATAAATATGATAATTACTAGAATTAAATAATCCTTAAATGAAATTCCCAGCTCAACAACAAAAACTTTATATGGTAAAAAAATGATTTTAATAAATCACTTATCGTATACATTGATTGGGGGATAGTAATTCCTAATGCAACTCTAAATTTAATTCTCTTAGCAACTCTAGCTCCAAAAGATTCAATCTCAATGGTGTGCATAAAAGTATAAGAAAATATAATAACAATTATTAGAAATAACATAAGAGTCATAAATTTTTATTTTTATAAATAACAGTATCATTCCTGCTAAGAGTGTGATAATTATAATATTAACTTTACAAAAATTGATAAACTAGTGATTAATAAATGTCTTTTCCCTGCTGCGGGTTATGGTACTCGTTTTTTACCTGCAACTAAAGCAGTCCCTAAAGAGATGCTCCCAATTCTTACTAAGCCCCTACTTCAATATGGGGTTGAAGAAGTATTAGAGGCTGGAATAACTAATATGTCTATTGTCACAGGAAGAGGAAAGAGAGCAATTGAAGATCACTTTGATAATTCATATGAACTGGAATCTGAATTAAATGGAAGCCCCCATGAAAATAAATTATATGAAATTCAAAATTTAATTAAGAAATCGACCTTCACATATGTTCGACAAAAAAAAATGCTTGGCTTAGGCCATGCAATACTTGCAGGTGAGCCTCTGATTGGAAATATACCATTTGCAGTTCTTTTGGCAGATGATTTATGCGATAGTCCAAGTAAATCTGTGATTTCACAAATGATTAAAATTTATAATCAATATCAGTGTTCGATTATAGCAATTGAAGAAGTCCCAATTAATCAAACCAAAAATTATGGGATTATTGCTGGCAAAGCTCTTGAGCAGTCAAGTAATCTCTATAAAGTTACTAAGCTAATAGAAAAGCCAGAAGAAAAGGATGCGCCAAGCAATATGGCAATAATAGGCCGTTATATCTTAACTCCTGATATTTTTAAAATTTTAAAAAATATCAAGCCCGATAAAAATGGCGAAATACAACTCACTGATGCACTTGAGATTCAAGCAAAGCAAGGCAATGTTATCGCGTATAAATTTGAGGGCAAACGGTTTGATTGTGGAAGTATAGAGGGTTTCGTTAAAGCAACAAATTATTTTGCTGAGAAAATAAAAATTTAAACATCATCTAAATAAGTTGTTTCACTTTCATTCAGTGCTATTTGATTCCGGGTTAACAAAATCATTATTATTTTGGAATAAATTCTGGAACAAGCTGGTTAAGCAATTTCAAACTTTTTTCAATCTTTGCATTTTTTGCGGCATCCTCAATTTGAACTATAATTGGCTCTAATTTATCCCAACTTATCATTTTTTCTTTGGCACACATTATCAAATTATTCTCAGTAATTTCAAAATTATCTTCAACCAAAAGCTCCTCATACAATTTTTCTCCTGGTCTTAATCCAGTATATTGAATTTCTATATCGCCATGAGGATTATTTTCGTCAACCACCTGCAATCCACTTAATTTGATCATTTTGACAGCTAGATCATAAATTCTAATTGGCTCACCCATATCCAAAACAAATACCTCTCCTCCTTTTGCTATTGTTCCAGCCTGAATAACCAATTCAACCGCCTCAGGTATAGTCATAAAATATCGAACTATGTCTGCATGAGTAACTGTAACAGGACCTCCAGCTTCTATTTGTTTTTTAAATAAAGGTATTACAGAGCCACTTGAATCTAGCACATTCCCAAAACGTACCATTGTAAAACAAGTATTGTGATTCTCTTTGGAAAGTGCTTGTAAAATTAATTCTGCTACACGCTTACTTGCTCCCATTACACTTGTTGGCCTAACAGCCTTATCAGTTGAAATTAAAACAAAAGTTTCAACATTTGTTGATATTGCCGCTTTTGCAGCGACCATAGTTCCTATAGAATTATTGAGTATTCCTTGAGATGGATTGTATTCAACTAATGGAACATGTTTATATGCTGCTGCATGATAAATAGTTTGCACCCCAAAATATTCACAAATAACCTCCATCCTCTTTTGATCGACAACAGATCCAATAACTGCACTTACCTTGTTATTAGAAAAATCATTGTTAATTAACTCTTGCTCAATTAAATACAAAGATGATTCACTAATATCAAAAAGGATTAATTGTTTAGGCTTAAGGTATATAATCTGGCGGCAGAGTTCTGAGCCAATTGAGCCACCTGCACCTGTTATTAAAACTACTTTGTTTTTAACATTTTTTTTAATAAGATTTTTATCAGAGGGAACTGAGTCTCTGCCTAATAAATCTAGTACATCGATTTCAAGTAAATCATTTACTTTTAATTTACCCATTGCAAGATCTAAAACACTTGGAATAGAGCGAACTATAACTGGAAAATGTTTCAAATAATCAATAATTTCTTTTTGGGCTAAGCGAGATAAAGAAGGAATTGAAAGAAATACTTCCTTTATATTTTTTTTCTCAATTAGCTCCTTTAATTCAGTGTGAGGATATACATTTAGGCCATTAATGGACTGACGATAAATCCTGCTGCTATCGTCATCTATAAAAGCTACTGGATTAAACTCCTTAGACTCAGACAAAGCAGTATTCAATTGCCTTCCAGCTTCGCCAGCACCATATATTAAAACATTATTATTAAGAGTTTCTGCTGAAAATAGCCAGCGAGCCATTAATCGACAGCTGCAAATAATAATCAATAATAATAACCAGTTAATAAAAATTACTGATCGTGGAATACTATTAATAGAAAATAATAAAGCCATTAAGCCCCATAAAATAGAATATAAGGATACAGCTTGAGCAATATGCCAAAGGGATTTGAGGCCCATATAACGAATCACTTCAAGATAGAGTCCAAACCGAATAAAAATTGGTAATGCAATTACAGGTGCTGAAAAAATCAGTAGAACTAATAAGCTATCATTAGATGGATAATAATAGTAACCTAAGCGAATTGCAAAAGCGGCAAACAAGCTAAATATAATAGCAATGATATCAAACAGAAATAATATTAATTGTTTTTTTCTTCTTGTAAGTTTTAGAAGGGTTTGAATCATTACTAGTATTATAGTTTATAATTTTTTTTGCCCTGTTATATATATTATTATCTTGAATTAAAAATATAAGGTTAATACTAAAAAAAATAATTCTAATTACTTTTAAATCAATTTATGCATCTATTGAGTTATTGGCAAAATAAAACTACCAATCTCATCCTCATATCTAGCGTGCATTTTCATAATTGGATCAGCAAAATTCCAAGCTAAGATAAGAACATAATCAGGTTTTTTTTCGTACAGTGCCTTAGCTGAAAAAATAGGAATATGAGTTATAGGAGAATAAAGCCCCTGCTTGAGCGGATTATCATCAACAATAAAATCAAGTACTTTGGCATCTAGTCCAAAATGCGCCATAAGGGTTGTCGCTTTTGTTGGAGCACCAAACCCAGCAATTGTTTTACCATCAGTTTTTATTTCTTCAATTATTTTTTGCAATCTCACCTTAGCTTCAGAAATTTTATTATCAAATTTAGAAAAAGTTTCAGCTTTATCAAGTCCTAATTCATTTTCCAATTTAATTAATTTATCAACTGAATCATCTCTCTTAATCGATCCTCCTTGTTTTTGAACCATAACTCTTATTGAGCCGCCTTGAGGGGAGATACGTTCAACTGAAATAATCTCCATCCCCACTCTGGAAAATAGTTTTTCAAATGGAGCAACTGTATGATAATCTAGATGTTCATGGTAAATTGTATCAAACCAAATATTAGTATAAACATCAACTAAATATCCAACCTCTAAAACAAATACACCATCTTCAGCAAGCCAATATTCAACCCCCTTCACAACATCTAGTAAATCATCTATATGGGCACATGCATTATGAGAAGTAATAAATTTTGCTTTACCATATTTTTTTCGAAGTTGAACTGCAAGGTCATAACTAAAGAAGTCAGCAACAGTCTCAATCCCAATTTTAGTTGCCTTATTAGCAATAGATTTAGCTGGATCAACTCCAATCACATTCAAACCTTTCTCTTTAAAAAAACTTAAGCATGTGCCATCATTTGAACCTATATCTGTAACGAGAGATCCAGACTCTAATCCAAAACGGTTAATCATTTTTATAGAATAGTCTTGAAGATGATCTACAAAATTTTGAGAGGTTGCTGAGACATAACTATAGTTCTTTTGATAAAGAATTTTTGAATCAACCACATGACCTAACTGAACATGATGACAATAATCACAAAAATATAAATCAAGAGGATAAGTCTGCTCCTCACCTCCAAGTTCATCCTCAGTTAAAAAATCATTTCCTGGAGGTGTAGGACATAGTGAAATTACCTTTGTCAAAGGATTATGACCACACATTCGACAGGTCTCACGAAAATAAAAATTATTCATGATATCTAGCTTCTCTGAACTTTATAGTTCATTATAAACTATGTTATAAATTATGTTACGATTATTACTCTTTTATGATACTGAAACATTATCTGGATCTATCAGAACAACACGTCGAACATCTTCCTCATAAGTCTCTTGATCTCGGGGGTTTCTACTCATCGCCAAAAGATCGCAATCCTCAAGAAAAACTGTAGCATGATCCTCCATTGGAGGAGTAAAAATAAGTTCGCCAGATTTAACTCGTACGCACTGTAATTCATTATTACTTCCAGTGGGTCTGTAATAATAATCAAAAGAACCAGTCAATACATACATATAATGCCAATCAGTTAAATGATAATGGTTTGAGCGTACCACACCTTTCTTTGATGATATTAGTGAAATATTTTTCATTGGAAAATTAACCAATGATTGAATTGATCCTCTATCGTCTCTGTGAGCATTATCTAAATCAACTAAGCCTGTTTTAGGCCATAAATTCTCATTATCTAACTTAATATCTTTCCAACTCTTCATCTTTAACACCTCTAAAATTTATATTAAAAAGTAAAAATTTCGTTTAGTAATTTTGCTCTTTGCAAAATAGCCTCTCTTTCGAAATTATTCATAGATTCATTATCCATTATCTCTAAAAAGTAACGAAACATTTCTCTAAATTGTTCAGTGTTTTCACCCTGTTCAATTTTAATATTTCCATTCAAATCTCGAATATAAAATTTTGGCGCATAATCTGATGATTTAGAGAAAATTTTATTTGTAAATAAAGATCCATCTTTCGACCAAATATCTATTTCATTTTTGTATGCAACTCCAACTGCCCATTCTAAATAAGTTGTCACTCCATTTGAAAAACGCAACAAAGCCCTTCCAGAGCTATCAACAAAGGAGTTTTTATTTTGAATTATTTCAGAGAACAGAACTTCTACCTTTTGTTCAGGATAAATTCCCAATACTGCTGAGGTTGTATAACTTCCTACATCCCAAAAAGACCCTCCACATAGTTTGGGATTATTTCGAAATCCAGGTGAAATAAGATCAGGGATTCCAAATCTACATATTATAGAGTTAACATCTTGACTTTCATCCACAAACTTTCTTACGCGCTTATATTGTGGATGGTGAAGATACATAAATGTCTCATTTATAACTCTATTTTTTTCACTAGCTAAATCAAGGAGGGTCTTAGTTTCCTTAAAATCACAAGAAAGTGGTTTCTCACACCAAACGTGTTTTCCTGCGTTGAGAGCCATTTCTGACATCTGAAAATGCAAACCAATAGGAGAGGCGATATAAATAATGTCAAGAGAAGGATAGTTTAGCATTTCATCTATATTTACCCAGCCAATACAATTCCATTTATCTGCTGATCTTTTAACTGATTTTTCATTTCGAGAACAAACGCCTAACAGATTAAGTCCATCAAAAGCATCAATTACTGGCAGTATACGATTCAAAGCATGATTGCCCAACCCCCATACTGCAATATTTAATACACTCATTATTTCACTCTTTATGCACCCTATTGCCCTTCCAATCCATCACAACAGTTTGTCGTGCACGAGCAATTGTTAATGTGCCACCAACAACATCGTCAGTAATAGTTGAACCAGAAGCAATAGTCGCATTTTGATTTACTTTAAGAGGTGCTACCAATTCACAACCAGAGCCAATGTAGGCGCCTTCTTCAATACTAATACGATTAATTTTAACTCCATCGTGGTTACAGAAAATTGTGCCAGCGCCAATAGTGACATCTTTTGCTAAATCAGCATCTCCTAGAAAAGAAAGGTGGTTAATTCTACAATTTGAGGAAATATTAGCATTTTTAACTTCTACAAAATTTCCAATCTGGACCCTATTACCTATTTTACTATTTGGACGGACTCTACCAAAAGGCCCAACAAAAGCTTCTTCACCAATAACTGAATTTTCAATTAATGTGAAAGGATTGATTTCAGTTTTTCTACCAATCTTACAATCCCTAAGAATACAATTAGCTCCGATTTTCACACCATCTTCCAGAACTACCCTGCCCTCAATAACAACATTAATATCTATTGACACTTTACTCCCGCAGTACAGTTCACCTCTGATATCCAATCGATTTGGATCCGATACGCTTACACCGTCAGCCATTAATTCGAAGACTTTCTCAAGGCGCTCTTCACGCTCTTTATTAACTAAAATTTTTATTTTAGAAATACTTTTTTTATTCATGCAATCAAATCCTCCTATGATGATGATAATCTTGGACCAAATCTAAAAGCAACAACTAGTCCTGGAGTAACTGAGAGAAGTACTGCATAAAATGCCATTCC
>Ga0233427_10004558_pt1 | contig 11491 bp, 8 predicted proteins | sample SI_118_April2016_5_FD_179885 | JGI IMG/M metagenome (GOLD analysis project Ga0233427, IMG submission 179885) | Seawater microbial communities from Saanich Inlet, British Columbia, Canada - SI_118_April2016_100_MG | ecosystem: Environmental > Aquatic > Marine > Inlet | place: Canada: British...
GTGCTACAAAAGGAACTGCAGAGTATTTTAGAAAAAATAAAATTAAATGTAAAATCATCAATAAAGTAAGCAGTGGATCTCCTCATATAGTAGACGTCTTAGACTCTAAAAAAATTGCACTTGTGATTAATACGGGTGGAGGAAATACTGAACATAGATTGAATGATGCAATAGCACTTAGAAGAGCAACACTTAAAAACAAAGTTCCTTATTGCACCAACATGTCTACTGCTCAAGCATGTTTGCAAGCAATTAAATCTCTTAAGACTAAAAAATTAGAAGTAACTTCACTTCAAGATATCTAAAATACCCAAAAAGAATTTAATGCTAAATAAAATTATTGGAGAAAGTGAATTTTTTAAACCAAACAATAATTAAAGAGAATTAACAAAGATCTTTTTCATCAATATTCCATTTTTAAAGCTGTGGTAGCATATTAAACCCAGCAATTTTCGCGGCGCGAGTTAGTTTCTCGATATATTGCCTTACTGCGACACGCATCGCTTTATCATGTATATAATCTTGAATGTGTTTTTGCACCAAGTCAAATGGTAAAATACTTCCTGACTTCTTATCGGCAAATGATTCCTTGTGTTGCTCGTAATAATGCTGGCAAGTCTCATTATCAGCCTCTGGTATAGAAATTTCCTGCTCAAGTAATTTGTCTATAACCGAAGCAATTTCTGCTTCCGTAGCATCTTTAGTCGATTTTATATTTGAAAGCTTAAGACGAACCGCTTCTTGAAAAAGAAGCTCACGAATTACTAGAGCCTCCGCGGCCAAATCCCTAGCGCTATCTACTGATTTTGCCGGGTGATGCTGCATTTCGGCATGCACTTCATCATCCGTTATTTCAACTTTATTAACTAATACTGGCATATTATCTTCTACTACGTACGATTTGATAACCCTTTCTGAACAAGTATTTAACTGGCGCACTCGCTGCGTGAACTAATCTAGTGAATGGGAACATCAACATAATACTCATTCCAAGAAATAAATGCAGCTTAAATATCACTGCCTCTTCTATAATAAAATCAGCAGCACCCTCACGAAATGTAACAATATGCTGCGCCCAATTTGCCAGCGCTATCATTGAGCTACCATCCATATGTTGTGCTGAAAATGGAATAGTAGCCAACCCCAAAATCAACTGAACATAAAGAATTAGCAGAATAGCTATGTCAGATTTAGTGCTGGTAACGCGAATACGCGGATCAAACAAGCGACGCTTAATCAACATAGTCATTCCGATAAAGCAAATAGTTCCAAAAATTCCACCAGCTACCATAGCCATTTTTTGCTTAAATGCCGCGGTCATAATGTGATGGTACAATGCTTCAGGAGTTAATAGCCCAACTAAATGTCCGAAAAATAATAGTATGATTCCGATATGGAATAAGTTATTTCCAACACGCATACCTTTGCTACGTAGCAATTGGCTCGAGCCTGCTTTCCATGTGTATTGGTCGCGATCATAGCGAATAATTGTGCCAACAATCATAACGGTTAAAACTAAATACGGATAAAATCCGAATAATAATGTGTTTATATATTTTTCCATTAAGACTTATCTCCCGACATTTTTTGAAGTGATTCTGTGGCATTAGGAAAAGCGTTACAAGTATTACAATCGTCTTCTGCATTACCAGTGAAGGCTTCTGCTTCTTCCCAATTTTTATCAAGAGCTTCTAGGCTGTTATCTTCAGCCGCAAGGTCGGCTAATGCCTTTTCTATTATTTTGCTATCAATTTTAACAGTAGATAATTTCTCGATAGCATCAAAAATAATATGATAATCATTTTTTCCTTTTTTTAGTTTAGCCCCGATAGTTGCTATAATATGTACGACATCATCGAGTAGATCCGTAGTTTCGGCAACTTTGCAAAGAGACAAATATTCCAAAAATACCGGTATAAAATCAGGCAATTCTTTTGAATCTATAAACAGCCCCTTCTCATGATACATCTCAGCTAAATCTACCATTGCTTGTCCACGATCACGTGATTCGCCATGCACATGTTCAAATAAATTTAAACAGCATGAGCGGCTACGATCGAAAGTTTCTACATACTCTTCTTGCAACTCAAGCAAATCAGTGGCTTTTTGTTTACCCAAGAATTCACTAACAAGCTTTAAGTTCTTTACAGGAAGAATCTTCTCAGCTTCCAAAACCTGCTTCATTTTATCGAAATTCTTAAAGTTTTCTGCTTTTGGGTAAGTAAGAAGAAGCCCAAGTATTTTAAAAGTTTTCATATCTATTTTCCTTTGTTATTAGCAACCTCAATCGCCACTACCGCAACCTTCTTTAACTTTTCCACTCATAGTATTTTTATGAGTTTTACCACCAAACATACTTGTTTTGGTCTGACCGTCTGAACAACCGTTGCCAAAGGTAAAGCCGCAAGATGAGCGAGTGTCGAAAGCAATATAATTATCAAATGGTGTATCGCCTGAATATTCTTTATGGTTAGTTGGAATAACAAAGCGATCCTCGTAATTGGCAATTGCCATGGTGAAATACATATCATCAAGCATTTGCTCTGACATCCCAACCTGCTCCAATATGGATAAATCAGTAACACCATCAACAGTTTTTCCGCGCATAAATTCACGCATTGCAAACATACGCTCTAGAGCATTAACCACCGGCTTTTCTTTTCCGGCAGTTAGCATATTGGCCAGATATTTCACTGGAATACGCAAGCTTTGCACGTCAGGAATAACACCTTTTTTAGCAATAGTGCCTTTTTCAGCTGCATTTTGAATCGGAGAAAGTGGTGGGATATACCATACCATCGGCAATGTTCTGTATTCAGGATGAAGTGGGAATGCTATTTTCCAATCAATTGCCATTTTATAGACAGGTGATTTTTGAGCAGCATCTAACCAGCTTTGTGGAACGCCATCTTTTTTAGCCTGAGCTATAACTTCCGAGTTATGTGGGTCAAGGAATGTATCAAGTTGTGCTTGGTATAAATCCTGCTCATCCACAACACTTGCTGCTTTTTCTATTTGATCAGCATCATATAAAAGCACACCCAAATACCTAATTCGCCCAACACATGTTTCAGAACAAACAGTTGGCTCGCCAGCTTCAATCCTTGGATAGCAGAACGTACATTTTTCTGATTTTCCAGACTGCCAATTATAGTAAATTTTCTTGTAAGGGCATCCGCTTACGCACATTCTCCAACCACGACATTTATCTTGGTCTATAAGAACAATGCCATCTTCTTCGCGTTTATAAATTGCACCACTTGGACATGCCGCAACACAAGCAGGATTCAGACAGTGTTCACAAAGACGCGGCAAGTACATCATAAATGTATTTTCAAACTCACCGTAGATATCTTTTTCGATATCTTTGAAATTATAATCTTTTTTACGCTTTTCAAACTCACCACCTAGGATTTCTTCCCAGTTAGGCCCCCATTGAGCTTTTTCCATTTTTTCGCCTGTAATCACCGAATGCATCCGAGCCGTTGGTACATTCTTTATTTCAGGAGCTTTTTGCAAACGTTCATAATCGAATGTAAATGGTTCGTAATAATCATCAATTTCTGGTAAATCAGGGTTAGCAAAAATCTTGGAAAGTAAGCGTATTTTACCACCCATTTTCGGTTTAATTTTGCCACTTGCTTTACGTTCCCAGCCGCCGTTCCAGCGTTTTTGGTTTTCCCAGTCATTTGGATAACCAACCCCAGGTTTGGTTTCCACATTGTTAAACCATGCATATTCCACTCCTTGCCTGGAAGTCCAAACATTCTTACATGTGACAGAACATGTATGACAACCAATACATTTATCAAGGTTAAGTACCATGCCTATTTGTGCGCGAATTTTCATTATGCTACCTCGTCATGATTTAGGTTTTTAGTCGATTTTCCAGCAGGTTCATCAAGCCAATCAACTTCTTTCATTTTGCGGACCACTACAAATTCGTCACGGTTTGAACCAACAGTTCCATAATAGTTGAAGCCATAAGAAAGCTGCGCATAGCCACCAATCATATGAGTAGGCTTAACAACTGTACGTGTTACAGAATTATGAATTCCACCACGCTTACCAGTTACTTTGCTTCCTGGAGTGTTGATGATTTTCTCTTGAGCGTGATACATCATACTCATACCTTCAGGCACACGTTGACTAACCACTGCACGAGCAGAAATCGCGCCGTTGACATTATAAAGTTCAATCCAGTTATTATCCTCAACATCAATCTTGCGTGCATCAATCTCACTCATCCAAACAATTGGGCCACCACGGCTTAGCGTTAACATCAGTAGATTTTCAGAATATGTACTGTGAATTCCCCATTTTTGATGCGGAGTAATCCAGTTAAGTACAATTTGTTTGCTGCCATCATCATGTTCATCAATTACTGGAGCGATGGTTTTTGTATTAATTGGAGGTTTATAAACGCAAAGCCCCTCACCGAAGTCACGCATCCATTCGTGATCCTGATAGAATTGTTGACGACCAGTTAAAGTTCTCCAGGGTATAAATTCGTGAACATTTGTATATCCAGAGTTATAACTTACATGTTCATCTTCCAAGCCGCTCCATGTTGGTGAAGAAATAATTTTACGTGGTTGCGCCTGAACATCACGGAAGCGAATCTTTTCATCTTCTTTTGATTTTGCTAAATGAGTATGATCGCGCCCAGTGATTTTACTAAGAGCTGCCCATGCTTTTACAGCAACGTGACCATTAGTCTCTGGTGCAAGCGATAAAATAACTTCCGTTGCACCAATATCAGTTTCGATTCTTGGTAACCCCTTAGATACACCTTCCTCAAGTACTGTACGGTTTAATTCAGCAAGGAAATCAACTTCCTTTTCAGTGTTCCACACAATACCTTTGCCTCCATTATTGATTTTTTTCAACAGCGGGCCAACGGATGTGAATTTCTTGTAGGTATCAGGGTAGTTACGCACAACTTCAATGTATTTAGGCATAGTTTTTCCAGGTATGGCTTCACATTCGCCTTTCTTCCAGTCTTTTACATCCAGACCTTGTGCTAGTTCCGCAGGAGTATCATGTAAAATCGGAAGTGCAACAATGTCTGTCTCTTCACCTAAATGCCCAACACAGACTTCGGAGAATTTTTTAGCTAAACCTTTATAAATATCCCAGTCACTGCGCGATTCCCAAGCAGGATCTACGGCGCGCGATAGTGGGTGAATAAACGGATGCATGTCTGACGTGTTAAGGTCGTTTTTTTCATACCAAGTACAAGATGGTAGAACGATATCGGAATAAACACAAGTTGTGGACATACGGAAATCTAGCGTTACAACTAGGTCAAGCTTACCTTCTGGTACTTCATCTTCCCATTTTACTTCCGATGGCTTTTGTCCGTTAAAATCACCTAAGTCTTTACCAAGGATGCCATTTTGTGTACCTAGTAAATGCTTCAGCATATATTCATGCCCTTTGCCAGATGAACCGAGTATGTTTGAACGCCAAATAAACATGTTACGTGGGAAGTTACGCGGATTATCCGGCTCTTCGCACGACATTTTCAAATCACCTTTTTTCAAACGATTTACAATATATTCTACAGAAGTTTTTTTCGCCATTTTCGCTTTTTTACTCAGCTCAAGCGGATTTTCTTCTAATTGTGGTGCCGACGGCAACCAGCCCATACGCTCGGATTTCACATTACAGTCAATCAATGAATAGTCTTTCCATTTTTCCTTGTCAGCTGTTGGTGATAAAATTTTATCAATATCTAATTTCTCATAACGCCATTGGTCAGAATGAGCATAAAAGAACGATGTGCTATTCATATGTCGTGGTGGACGATGCCAGTCTGTCGCAAATGCCAACGGCTGCCATCCCGTACTCGGACGCAACTTTTCCTGCCCAACATAATGAGCCCAGCCACCACCAGATTGACCGATACAGCCACACATTACCAGCATATTAATAATACCACGATAAGTCATATCCATGTGGTACCAGTGGTTTATCGCTGCACCCAATATAACCATTGAACGGCCATGCGTTTTGTCTGCATTATCAGCAAATTCACGCGCCACCTGAATAACATTCTCACGCGGAACACCTGTGATTTTTTCCTGCCATGCTGGAGTGTATGGCTCATCATCATCAAATGATGCAGCAACATTTTTTCCACCTAGACCACGGTCAATACCATAATTAGCCACCATTAAATCAAATACTGTTGCGACTAAAACTTCACCTTTTGCAAGTTTAACTTTCTTAGCTGGAACGTTACGTAATAAAATATCTTCATGGTCTGTGTGTTTGAAAATTTCCTGATCATGCTCTTTGTTTGCAAAATAAGGAAATGCCGTTGATACAACTTCATCGCTCTTGTCTTTAAGAGTAACTTCAGACCATATCTCATTACTATTTTCTTGGTTTTTGGATTCAAGATTCCATTTTCCATCTTCACCCCAACGTGAGCCAATTGTGCCGTTTGGTACAACTATCTCACCACTTTTGCCATCAATGACAACGGGCTTCCATTCTGGATTATTTTTGTGTTTTAAATTGCCTTTGAAATCAGATGCTCTAAGTGTACGACCTGGAACATAATTACCATCTTTTTCTTCCAGCTCTACCAAAAATGGCATGTCGGTATACATGCAGCAATAATCATCGAAATAATCACTTTTGCCAGCTAGGTGGAATTCTTTTAAAATTACATGCCCCATAGCCATGGCCATTGCAGCATCAGTGCCCTGCCTTGGGTTTAGCCAAATATCAGTAAGCTTTGCCACTTCACTATAGTCAGGAGTAACGGAAACAGTTTTTGTACCTTTATAACGAACTTCAGCGAAGAAATGCGCATCTGGTGTACGTGTTTGCGGAACGTTTGAACCCCATGCAATAATATAACCCGAATTATACCAATCGGCACTTTCAGGCACATCCGTTTGCTCACCCCAAACTTGAGGAGAACTTGGAGGCAAATCACAATACCAGTCATAGAAACTCATACAAGTACCACCGATTAGTGACAAATAACGACTGCCAGCAGCATATGACACCATAGACATTGCAGGAATTGGTGAAAATCCTATGATACGGTCAGGGCCATATTCTTTTGCTGTGTATACATTTGACGCTGCAATAATCTCATTAACCTCATTCCAATCAGCGCGAACAAAGCCACCTAAACCACGAACTTGCTTATATTCTTTGGATTTTTTAGAGTCACTAACAATAGACTCCCATGCATCAACAGGGTCTGCATAAGTGTTTTTAGCTGACCGCCAAAGTTTCAATAAACGGCTACGAATCATAGGGTATTTTAAGCGTGCGGAACTATACAAATACCAGCTGTAACTTGCTCCTCGCGAACAACCACGTGGCTCATGGTTTGGCAAGTCAGGGCGAGTTCTTGGATAATCGGTTTGTTGAGTTTCCCAAGTAACAAGACCATTCTTTACATATATTTTCCAGCTACATGAACCAGTGCAGTTAACGCCATGTGTTGAACGAACAACTTTATCATGCGACCAACGTCCTCTATAAGCCTTTTCCCAATCGCGATTCTCATCGGTTTTAATGCCGTGGCCATCAGCGAATGGCTCTGGTGACTTACGAGTAAAGAACGTAATCTTATCTAAAAAATGGCTCATAATATTTTCCTGTTTCTTATAATTTTGAAAAGCAGCTAGCTGCTTTTGTTGGTTTATGGATTTTTAACATATGCATCCTTACGCAAGTAGAACCACCAATTAATAAAAACACACACAACGTAAAATGTAGCAAATCCGTACAAGGCGTTTTCTGGAGTAGCTAACTTTATTTGTTCTCCGAGAACTTTAGGGATATAAAATGCGCCATATGCAGCGATGGCTGACGTCCATCCAAGTACAGGCCCGGCCTGTTCTCTATTAAATACCATAGCGATAGTACGAAAAGTTGAACCGTTTCCAATTCCAGATGCAGCAAATAATATTAGAAATAATATTAAGAACGGAACGAAAAAATCCTCGGGTGTCGTTGAACCGTACGCCTGCTTCATGTAGTAAGCCACACCAAGCGCGCTGGCCACCATAACAACAGAAATAATTTGTGTTACTTTAGCACCACCAAGTTTGTCAGCAATAATACCACCAACAGGTCTTATCAAAGCTCCAATGAAAGGACCAGTCCATGCAAACATTAATGCACTAGGGCCATTTGGATTAGTGATATCATGAGTCATAACTCCATCTACCATAAGATGCTGGTATCCAAAAATTACTTTAATAGCCAATGCAAAACATGTGGCATATCCAATAAACGAGCCGAATGTCATTGTGTATATAACAGTCATAGCCCATGTATGCTTGTTACCGAAAATTAAATATTGACGCCTAATATTTTTTTTAAAATCAAGGCCGGCAGGCATGTGTTTTAATAGAAATACTGTCGCCATAACGATTATCGGTAAAACAATCAATTTATCTACGTCAAAACCCGAACCGCCAATACTAGCGGGAAGCATTAACCACAGTCCTGCAGTTACGGTTATAAGGCCAATTGCTAACATACTTAGTATTTTTACAAATGCACCAAGTGTGGATCCAATTTTTGGAGATACATGAGCTTCGGTAATGTTATTCATCCCAAACCATATGATGAAGGATAGTGGCACTAATATTAACAACCAAACAAAACCAGAGTTATGAATGAATGTTTCGGTTCCAGCCGAAATTTTACCGATTAATGTTCCGCTATCGATTAGTAAAGTCATCGAATCGCCACCAAACAAAGCAAATGTCATGACCAGAGGAATTAGGATTTGCATGGTAGTTACACCAAAGTTACCCAACCCTGCATTCATGCCTAGTGAATAACCCTGCACTTTTTTAGGAAAGAAAAAACTTATATTTGACATAGAAGATGCAAAATTCCCACCACCAAAACCCGATAGCAATGCCAATACTTGAAAAACCCATAATGGCGTATCCATGCTTTGGAGAGCAAAGCCAGTTCCTGCCGCTGGTATAATTAGCAAAGATGTTGTCAAGAATATAGTGTTTCTACCACCCGCCAATCTTATAAAGAACGTGCTTGGAATTCTCAGCGTGGCACCGGATATCCCTGCTATCGCCATAAGCGTAAACAGATCTGACTTATCAAAGGCAAAACCAAGATTAAGCATCTGTACGGTTATAATTCCCCAGTAAAGCCAGACAGCAAAGCCGCATAGTAAACTAGAAATGGATATCCACAAATTGCGGTTAGCTATTTTTTTACCATGCTTTTTCCAAAAATGTTTATCTTCTGGATCCCAATGATCTAAATCTCTATTGGTGGCGACTTTTGTAGGTTTATTATAGTTTTTATTTTTGGTCATATTATTTGCCTCTTCAACCTAATATTTTTATTTTTGAAAGTTTTTCGTTCACCTTCTTGTTTTAATTTATTTAATTCAGGTAGAAATTTAGACTTAACAATATCTTTCTCTATAAACAGAATAGAAACATGCATCCAAACTAAAGCAACCGCGGTAATTAGAAAAAGCAACATAAAACAACTGGTGAATACTCCAATTAAATCATTCATAATTCCAAAACAGATTGGTAAAACAAATCCACCTAAACCTCCAATCAAGCCTACAACGCCTCCTACAGAACCAACATTATTTGGATAATAAACGGGAATATGTTTATAAACAGCAGCCTTTCCTAGAGACATAAAAAATCCAAGAATAGTGCTAAGAAACACAAAAATTGGCAAACTTACTCTGATAGTAAAATCGATTGGTCCTTCAATACCTTCTACAATATAATGTGTAGATGGGTATGACATAACAAGGCAACATCCTACACAACCGATAAATGTCCAGTACATAACAGCACGAGCACCAACTTTATCTGACAACCAGCCTCCCGTGGCACGAAAAATAGATCCTGGTAATGCGTAGGCAGCAGCCAATAATCCCGCAGTTTTAATATCTAAACCATAAACTCCTACATAATACCGCGGCAACCATAAAGCTAATGCCACAAAACCACCAAAGACAAAAAAGTAATATAAGGAAAATCTCCAGACCTGAAGTTTCTTCAGTGGTTCCATTTGCTCTAAAATACTTCGCGGTTTTTCTTTTTTTGCTTTTCTTGCCACAAGCTTTGGATCATCTTTAGCAAATAAATAAAAAAGAATTGCAGAAACAAACATGATTACAGCATAAGTTTTTGCTAATCCATGCCAACCTAAAGCTAGCATTATTAAAGGCGCACCAAAATTTGTAATTGCTGCTCCAACATTTCCTACACCAAATATTCCAAGCGCTGTTCCTTGTTTTTCTTTTTCGTACCAAGAAGATACATATGCAATACCAACAGCAAAAGATCCTCCTGCTAAGCCAACACCAAGAGCTGCAACCAAAAACATTTTATATGTTTCAACAGAAGAAAGTAAGTAGGTTGCTATGGCTGATATTAACATAGTTATAGTCATAACAATCCGACCACCATATTGATCTGTCCAGATTCCTAAAATAAGCCGACTCAAAGCTCCAGTTAAAATTGGAGTTGCAACCAAGATACCAAATTGAGTATCATTCAAACCAAGATCTTGTTTAATTTGTATTCCCAAAATTGAAAAAATTGTCCATACGGCAAAACATACAGTAAATGCTAATGTACTGGTGGTCAGTGCATAATTTTGTTGTGCAGATGTAACTTTAGCTAGACTCATGACTTATTTATCAAATTTTTTTAACTCTTTGAAATATAAGTGTCACAATATGAAGAAAAAAGTTTGATTTAGATCAATAATAAACCATAAAAACTCTTGCTAAATTAAAGGAGCAAGTTCATGAGTGCTTTTCCATTCGTCTACAACATAATTTATTATTAAATTTTTTCTAATTCCTTGAATATTTTGTTTTGGTACTCCATGCCATGTATTTATTCCTTGATTAAACATAAGTCCCAAATTTGATCTATAGGGTGCTTTAGAATGAAAAGTTAGATCAGGATTATATATTGTTGTGCCCCATTCATTTGATCCAAGATCTTTTGATAAATAGACAAGAAAAGTTAATAATTTTTCCTTTATATCCAAGTGAGGCTCTAACCAAAAATCTCCTGTATCCATGGTATATTCAATTCTCAATTTACCCTTTGTTAAATCTCTTCCACATATATTTCCTAATTGATCAATAATTTTAGAATTATTAAAAACTTTTACTACATCATTAATAACTTTAAACTTTTCACAATTTTCTTTATTAAAAAAAACCCTTGTTTGGTTATTACTCTCTCTCTTTCCTGTGTAATGCTCTATTTTTGGTTCTTCAAAAGGAAGTTTTAAAAGTTCATCGATTATTATTTTTGGAAAAACCTTATCAAATACCCAGTGATTGAATGGGTCTTTAATTGATAAAGCATTATTTAAATTCTTTCTAACATCATTGTATTCTAAAAAATTTTCACATATTGGTTTGTCTTTTATTTCAGTTTTATTTAGCATATTGTTTTCTCACTAATGTTTAGGTTTAAAAAATTCTGTT
>Ga0233427_10004562_pt1 | contig 11486 bp, 9 predicted proteins | sample SI_118_April2016_5_FD_179885 | JGI IMG/M metagenome (GOLD analysis project Ga0233427, IMG submission 179885) | Seawater microbial communities from Saanich Inlet, British Columbia, Canada - SI_118_April2016_100_MG | ecosystem: Environmental > Aquatic > Marine > Inlet | place: Canada: British...
AATCGCCTTGCCCTTGGCGCCTTCACCGAACAACACCGGTTCGGGTTGGATTTCGTCCAGGTAGCGGCAGATGGCGACGCTTTCAGTGATGATCGTGCCATCATCCAGTTCCAGTGTCGGCACGGCCATCCGCGCGTTTACGGCTTTGAAATCATCACCCATCTGTTCACGCGCCGCCAGATCGACGGTGACGGTTTCCAGCTCAATGCCTTTTTCCGCGGTGAATATCCGCACCCGGCGCGCGTTCGGCGCCATTTTGAAGTCGTAAAGTTTCATGCTCTGTCCTCGATAAATTCTGCGCTGCGAAGTATCGTGGTTCGGACCATTTCAGACAAGTGACGGGGCGGGACTATTTCACTCTATGAACGCAGCGCCAACAAAACCCTATGATGAGGCCCGCAGACTAATCGCCGATGCCTTGGTTCGCCAAAGGGCGGATACGGCGTCGATGATGGCAAAGCCCGGCGGCGGGCGCGTGCTGATCCTGGCGCGGCGCGCCTTGGCCTTGGCGGAAACCGTCATCGGCCAGGTGCGCGACCTGGTGCCGCCACTTTGACCGCCGGTGTCGTTGCCCAGTTGTGTTGGCTCATCGCCATCCGTGCCGGATAATGGCTGTGGCCCGTCAGGATTGATATCCGGTCCAGAGTTCTGACTTTGCTGCTGCTGATCAAATTGGACAGCTGCGGCATCGCCGGCCGTCTCTGCCGCGTTGCCAGCTGCGAAGAATGCGTCTTCCAAGGACGCACCGTTGGCGACGGCTTGCTCGAAGGCGTCCGTGGCTGCGGCAACTTCAGCATCGGTGACGCCTTGCGTGCGGGCCTCGGCTACGGCAGCGTCCAGGGCAGCCTGCTGACCGATTTCGGTGGCTTCTTGGGCGCTGGCGCCCTGGGCCAGGGCTTCAGACACGGCCTCATCAGCAGCGGCAAAACCGGCTTGCTCAGGTTCGCCACCTTCTCCGGGGGCGGGGCCTTCAGGCGCCGGGCCATCAGTGAGTTGCTGTTCGCCCTCTTGGGGGGCCTCGCCATGAAGTTGAGTTTCTCCTTCGACGGGACCTTCGCCTTCGACTTGACCTTCGGTCGGGCCTTCCGTTTGGCCTTCGGGCGTGAATTCGCCTTCTGGATTGTCGTTGGCGGCGGGCTGTTCGGGCAGCGCCTGCGCCGCCTTGGCGTAGAATTTCTCCATCACCGACGGCGGCATGATGACCGGACGGGACGGCGGCAGGAAGGCGCTTTTGATAATGGTTGTCTGGTTGATCTGGCTAAGAATTTGCGTGCCGACCTCTGTTGAGACGGTGGCTTCGCCGACGGTGCCGTCGGGGTCGGCGAACAGTGTGAAGGTGTTGGCGTTGCCTTCTTCGCCGGCCTTGGCGCGGATGCCGATGGTCGTCAGCGGGGTTTTGATCGTCATGGCGTCGACGTCGGTCTTGGCGATTTGACCGGACACGAAGGTGAACACGCCCTGTGCAACGTTAAACACGGAATTGCCTTCCTGGGTGCTGGGGTCATAGATCATCTCATCGATGACCATGCGGCCTTCCTCGGCCAGCGAAAATGTTGAGTTGTCGGCGAAGACGAGGCCGATGGAGCCTTCCGCGTCGGTTTCCACGGCGTCGCCCTGGAAGATCGGTTGGCCGGCCTTGGCGGCGACCCGGGTACCGTCGGCTTGGACGATGAAGACGTTGCCCTTGGCAACCTCGACCTTACCGATAGAGTCGCCGCTGCCCGGTGCCTGGCTCAATTCTGAGCTGTTGGCTGCTTGCGCTAATTCCGTCGTTCCATTTTCAGCATTCATTGCTGCTTAATCCCATTCTGGTGAACCTTTGGCTTTCGATTCTGACTTTTTTATAACACTCTTTGCTTACATACGCTGTGACGGTCGTCATACCTGTGTATGACGCCTATTCATCAATTAAGCTGTTGAAAATGGAGTGTTTTTAGCGCCTTTAGGCGTTATTCGATAATCTTTGTGTCGAGCTTGCCTATCACTGAAAGCAGCTGAAATACGCCGATCGCGAGGTCGGTGTCGGCCGATGCGGCGTCCGAAGACGCATTGATCAGCGCCGTTTCACCGGCCAGCACATCAATCAATGAGCGGTTGCCCAACTGGCGTTCGCGGCGTGCCAGATCCAAAAATTCCGACGCAATATCGGCCTGATTGTGCAATTGGGCTGCATTGGATTGAGCCGTTTGCAGATTGTCCCATGAGTTGCGGGCCTGCTCCTCAACCAAATCGCGGGTGTCGCCGAATTGATTGACCGAGGCGAGGTGTGTCTGTTGCGAGGCCTTCAGCGTATTCACCGCCGTGAAACCCAAATTGAAATCATAGCCGGCTTCAAGCTTGATCAAGGTCTCCTGTTGGGCGCCGGCGGTGCCGCCGTCATCAATCTTCAAGGTGTGCTCGCCAACCACATCAAGTGTCGGCAGAAATTCATCGACTCGGGTTTTGGTCACGTCTTCGCGCGCGATGGCAGCACTAAGGCGCGAGGCTGCCAGTTGCGGGTTGCTTTTCTTGACGTCTTCGATGGCCTCGTCGACGGATTTCGGCAGTAGCTCCAAAGGCAATCTTGGGTCTCTCATTTTGCCGATATCTTCCGGTGCGTCGCCGAACACGGCGCGGTAACGGTTCAGGGTAGTCTTCATCCGGCCTTCATTTTGGATGAGCCGTGCCACGGCGCCGGCGAGCTGTGTTTTTGCTTGCAAGACATCCGTCGAGAAGCCCGAACCGCGCTGCACCTTGGCATCTTCCAATTCCGCCTGGCGCCGAATATTAGCGGCCGAGCCTTTGGCAAAATTGACCAGCCTACTAACCCGTACAACTTCCAGGTACGCTGATATCCCTTCCTGCAAAAGTCCTTGAAGGGTGCCGTCGCGCGTCGCCCTGGATTGGCGGAATGTAAGCCGGGCACGTCGGACGGCCGAATTAGTCGAGCCGAAGTCCCAAAGCTTCTGGGTCACCGAAGTCGATACATTTCTGGCCACAAATGACGTATCGTCCGTGCCCCGTGGTTTTTGCTGTTTCTGGCGGCCGATATAGGCGGTGACGTCGAGCGCCGGGTACCAATCGCCCCAGGCCACCTCGACGTTTTGTTCCGCTGCGCGCACGGTGGCATCGGCCGCAATCATGCGCTTATGCGTCTTGGTCAGTGTGCCCAAAACCTCACGCAGCGATTGCGCAGACGCGGGCGCCGCTGTGAGGGCGGCGACACCGGCCAGTGCAAGGATGAATATCAGTCGCCGGAAAATATTCTTCACCCCAATTCGTGTCCAGGCTATTGGGTGTTTAATTTGTGGGTCACCAAAGCCGTTTGCCATTGTTCTCAAACGATTTTTTAGACTCATCCCAACATACCATGCGCGGCAGTGTAACCGATGGATTAAGCCGTCGCCAGATATTTATTCCCACAACATCTGGCTGGTTGGCAACGGTTTTCCAGACTACATCGTGAGAATTGTGGAAAATTTCGGGATAAATTTGCGCGATTTGGGCGTTCGATTCGGTAACGTGTTTTCCAAGTTATTGGCATGAATATTGCTTGTGCATAAACAGCCGTAATAAGAACCCGATGGGCGGGGCGCGGTTGGACGGAGGAAAATTCCATGATTGCCACAAACACTTTTGCACAGTTCGATGATGCGTTAATGCACGATGTGACGGCCAGTTTTTCGGCACCCTTGCCGGCACCGGGGTTTGATCGCTATGACGATGGCATTCGCACGGTTGACGCCATCGCCACGGATCTGACCTTGGATGCGGGCATTCTTGAGGTCGAAGACCTGTTCAACTAGCGCGCAATGTTCATCGATATGTGCTTCATCGGTTACGGCCCGGCAAATAATGCCGCATTTTCCGGCTTGTCATAGCGGAAATACACGTGCCGGTGACAGAGCACCTGCGGGAACGTCGGTTTGATGACGATCTTTAGCGCGTATTGCAGCCCATCGGCGCCGGTTTCCCCGTCGGCGTGATCCTTACAAAAACGTACCTTGATTTTGTCTGGCCTGGGCATCGACCACGGCCAGCGCACTCATATTGACCAATCCGCGCGCCGAAATCGACGTGGTGACGACATGCACCGGTTTCGCCGCGCCGACCAGCAATGGCCCGACAGGCAAACCATCACCCGCCGCTTTTAACAAATTGAACGCACCGTTCGCGGCTTCCAAATTGGGAAACACCAATAAATTGGCGACACCCGTCAGACACGATCCCGGGAACACCCGGTCCCTGTTGGCTTGATCAAGGGCGGCATCGGCATGCATTTCACCGTCAACTTCCAAATCCGGCACGCGTTCGCGTAATATTTTCACCGCTTCGCGCATTTTGATCGCTGTCGGCGTGGTGTCATTGCCGAAATTCGAATGCGAGATGAGGGCGACTTTTGGTTCCAGACCGAACCGCCGGACCGCGTCGGCGCCCATGATCGTCGTCTCGACGATTTCTTCCATGCTGGGGTCGTGGGTGACATGGGTGTCACACATGAAAAACGTGCCCTTATTAACAATAAGACAACTCAGTGCCGAAACGTCGCGTACACCTTCAGCTTTGCCGATCACGTCAAGGACATGCCCAACATGCCATGCATAATGCCCGTAAGTGCCACAGATCATAGCATCGGCTTCGCCACGGTGCATCATCATTGACGCAATCACGGTTGAGTTGGTGCGAATAATGGTCCGCGCCAAGTCAGGTGAAACACCTTCGCGCCGCATAATTTCATGATATCCACGCCAATATTCGTCGTAGCGCGGATCGCTTTCGGGATTGGTCAGACTGAAATCTCTGCCTTCCTGAATTCGTAGGCCGAGATTTTCAATCCGTTTGGCAATAACGTCAGGTCGCCCGATAAGGATCGGATCGGCGATGCCGTCATCGACGACCACTTGAATGGCGCGCAGCACACGTTCGTCCTCGCCTTCAGCGAAGACTAAGCGTTTCTTCTCCTGGCAGGCGCGCTCAAATATTGGCTTCATCAGCATGCCGGAGCGGAAGACAAAGCGTCCAAGTTTCTCTCGGTAAAGCTCAAAATCCTCAATCGGCTGGGTAGCGACGCCAGAATCCATGGCTGCCCGCGCGACCGCCGAGGCGACCTCGACAATAAGGCGTAGATCGAAGGGTTTTGGGATCAGGTAGTCGGCGCCGAATTTCAATTCCTCGCCTTTGTATGCCTGGGCAACAACCTCCGAACTTTCGGCAGTTGCCAGATCGGCGATGGCGCGGACGGCAGCGATTTTCATCTCTTCGTTGATTGTTGTCGCGCCGACATCAAGGGCGCCGCGGAAGATGAACGGGAAGCAGAGTACGTTATTTACTTGGTTCGGGTAATCCGATCGTCCCGTGGCGATCACGGCATTCGGGTTGGCTTTCTTGGCCTCGTCGGGATCGATTTCGGAGACCGGATTGGCAAGCGCCAAAATTAACGGCTTTGCTGACATCTTCTTGACCATGTCGGGTTTGAGAATGCCGCCTGCCGACAGGCCCAGAAATACGTCCGCATCATCGATAACATCATCCAAGGTCCGGGCGTCGGTCTTTTGCGCGTACGACGCCTTTTCAGGGTTCATTTCTTCTTTGCGGCCCTCGTAAATGACGCCCAGATGATCAACCAACCAAACGTTCTCGCGTTTGACGCCCATGGTCAGCAATAAGTTAAGGCATGCAATGCCAGCGGACCCGCCGCCGGTTGAGACCAATTTGATATCTTCGAATTTCTTGTCGATGACTCTCAGACCATTGAGGATCGCTGCCCCGGTGACGATGGCGGTACCATGCTGGTCATCATGAAATACCGGAATGTTCATCCGTTCGCGGCATTTTTTCTCGACCACGAAGCATTCCGGCGCCTTGATGTCTTCCAGATTGACCGCGCCGAAGGTCGGCTCCAGCGCGCAGATGATATCGACCAGTTTGTCGGGATCCATCTCGTCGACCTCGATGTCGAAGACATTGATGCCGGCGAACTTTTTGAACAGGACGGCCTTGCCTTCCATCACGGGTTTTGAGGCCAGCGGGCCGATGGCGCCGAGCCCCAGCACCGCGGTGCCGTTGGAGATGACGGCGACAAGATTTTGTCGGCCGGTCATGAAGGCGGCTTCTGCCGGATCATCGACAATGGCTTCGCAGGCCGCCGCAACGCCCGGCGAATAGGCCAACGCCAAATCGAGCTGATTGCCAAGCGGTTTGGTTGCCGCGATCTCAAGCTTGCCGGGAATAGGGTAGCGATGATAATCCAGCGCCATGCGTTTTAAATTTTCGTCGGACATGAATATTCCTCCTGCGCCTGCGATGGGGCCCCGTATCAGGCGTCAATTATTGTTTATGGGATCAGGTTGATGGCTAAGGGCTACGGACTCAACCGGTTTTCCGCGCACCCCGATGCGCTGCGCGTCATTGGGCATCGGGGTGCCGCCGGCCACGCCCCGGAAAACACCTTGGCGTCACTCCGCAAGGCTGCCGAACTGGGCGTCAGGTGGGTCGAGTTCGATGTGATGCTCAGTGGTGACGGCGTCCCGGTCCTGTTCCATGATGACAAGCTTGCGCGAACGACGAACGGCCGCGGGTGGCTGGCTGGCCATGATCTGGCGGCCTTGAAACGCCTCGATTCCGGAAGCTGGTTTGGGCCGCGGTTTGCCGGCGAACCCATCGCCACGCTTAGCGAAGCCCTGGTCGTGCTGAGCGAACTTGGCCTTGGCGCCAATATCGAAGTCAAACCATCGACGGGCCTGGATTCCGAAACCGGCCGTGTCGTCGGCGCGGCCCTGAAGGGAGGGTGGCCGGCCGGTATTCCGGCGCCGGTGATCTCAAGTTTTTCGACCGAGGCGCTGCGCACTTTCGCCGACGCAGCCCCGGAATTTTCCCGTGCCCTTCTGGTCTGGCCGGTGCCGCATGACTGGCGAAAGCAGCTTGATGATCTTGGGTGCCAGGCTTTGCATTGCCTTTCCAGGCGGCTGCGCGAAGCACGGGCCCGCGAGATCATTGCGGCGGGTTATGCGCTGAGATGTTTCACCGTCAACAACCCCAGGCGTGCCCAGCAATTGTTCAAATGGGGCGTTGATGGTGTATTCAGTGATTATCCGGACCGTATCTTGAAAATCGCGTAATCTCTATGCTCATGGATACCAAATACATTCTCGCAATCGATCAAGGGACGACCAGTACGCGCGCCGTTCTCTATAATTTTGAGGGCGCCGCCGTAACTTCGGCGCAGCGCGAGTTGCCACAAATTTTTCCGGCTGACGGCTGGGTTGAACACGATCCCGAGGAAATATGGGCTGCGACATTGGAAGTCTGTGCGGCGGTGATTGGCCATGCCGAGGGCGGAGCTGCGGATATCGCGGCGCTTGGGATCACCAATCAGCGCGAGACGACGGTCGTTTGGGATCGCGCTACCGGGCAGCCCATCCACAACGCCATCGTTTGGCAAGACCGGCGGACGGCTTCGGTCTGCGACGGACTTCGCGACCAAGCGATTGAGATTGCCGCAAAGACCGGTCTGGTGGTCGATCCCTATTTCTCAGGGACCAAAATCGCCTGGATATTGGATAATGTTGAAGGCGCGCGGGCACGGGCGGACTTGGGCGAACTGGCGTTCGGGACGATTGATACGTTTTTGCTGTGGCGGCTCACCAACGGCCAAGTCCACGCGACGGATGCGACCAATGCGTCGCGGACGATGTTGTTCGACATCCATGCGCAGGCCTGGGACGACGACTTGCTGGCTTGGTTGACCGTGCCGCCGTCGGTGTTGCCCGACGTCCGCGATTCGGCCGGCGCGTTCGGCGAAACCGACCCGCAGGTGTTCGGCGCTGCCATACCGATCACTGGCGTCGCCGGCGATCAGCAAGCGGGTTTGGTCGGACAGGCTTGCTTTCAACCCGGCATGATCAAAAGCACCTACGGCACCGGATGTTTCGCCATGCTGAATACCGGCGCGAAGGCTGTGATGTCGGCGAACAAGTTGCTGACTACTGTCGCTTACCGATTGAATGGGGAGGTCACTTACGCGCTGGAAGGTTCAATCTTCATTGCCGGTGCCGCGGTGCAGTGGCTCCGCGACGGCCTCAAAGTGATCGACAACGCGGCTGACAGTGAAACCCATGCGCGGGCCATAGCCACCACCGGCGGTGTCTATATGGTTCCGGCGTTTACGGGTCTCGGCGCGCCCTATTGGGACCCTGAGGCGCGCGGCGCAATCATCGGACTGACCCGGGATTCCGGCGTATCCGAAATCGTCCGTGCGGCGTTGGAATCCGTCTGTTTTCAGACCCGAGACTTATTTGAAGCCATGGCCGCCGACGGCGTTCGACCCGCCGCCGTTCGGGTCGATGGCGGCATGGCCGCAAACGATTGGGTGATGCAATTTCTCGCCGACGTCATGGACGTCGCTACCGAGCGCCCTCGGGACACGGAGACGACCGTCTTGGGTGCCGCCTATTTGGCCGGCCTTGGCGCGGGCATTTTTAATTCCACGGATGAGATCGCAAAGAAGTGGCGGAAGGCTGATAGCTTCGCGCCTGACATGGCCGCCACCCAGCGCGCGGCGCTTTATGAAGGCTGGCAGGAAGCGGTCCGGCGGGTGCGCAGTCGACCTTAGATTGGAGCGTCAATCAGGCGGTCTTTTGGCTCAGCCGGTTGAGTGGTTTTTCGTTGATCGGCAGATGTAAAAGCGCGCTCATTAGACCTAGCGCGATCGCCCCCCACCAGACGACGTCGTAGCTGCCGGTATCGTCGTAGAGACGGCCGCCCAGCCAGACACCGCTAAAGCTGCCCATTTGGTGCGAAAGATAAACGATGCCGTAGAGCATCCCCATATAGCGGGTGCCGAAAATTTGCGCCACGAGGCCCGAGGTCAGAGGCACGGTGCTGAGCCACAAAAGCCCGATCGCGGCGGCAAAAATGCTGACGCTTATGGGCCCCACCGGCAGCATGATGAAAACGGCGATAATCATCGCGCGCAGCACGTAGATACCGCTCAGCAAATACTTTTTCGATAACCGTCCGCCCATCCAGCCCGACGCCCAACTGCCGATCATGTTGAAAAACGCGATCAGCATCAGTGCCGTTGCCCCCAATGTGGCGCTGGCCCCCTGGTCCGCCAGGTATGCCGGCAGGTGCACGGCAATGAAGGCGACTTGGAACCCGCAGACATAAAACCCAGCGGTCAGAAAGATGAAACCGCGATGTCCCCCGGCTTCCTTGAGTGCCTCACCAAGACTAATTTCGGTATCTTGTCCCGTGTCCTTGGTCACGGCGCCAGACATGGAAAACGCCATCGGCACGATCAAGCCGGCAAAGAGCGATAACACGATCAGGGCCAATACCCAGTCATATCCCAAAAGTAGCGATTGGCTGATTGGGACAATGAGAAGTTGGCCGCCGGTGGCGCAGGCCGTCGCCATGCCGAGCCAGAGGCTGCGTTTGGCTTCCGGCGCGACTTGGCCGACGATTGCCAAAATTAGCGGCAATCCGCAGGCGCCCAAGCCGGCGCCGGCCATCAGGCCGGCACTACCGAACATCCACTCCGGCGACGTCGCCTGGCTCATCAGGAATATGCCCAAACCGAATATGACGCCGCCCAGTGCCACGGTGCGCGGCGCGCCCCACCGGATCGCCAGCGCACCGGCGAATGGTGCTGAAAGTCCGATCATCAGGTTCTGGGTGGCCAAGGCCAAAGACAACACTTCACGTCCCCATCCCATATCGACACTGACGGGCCGCATGAAAAGCCCGAAGCTTTGGCGGATTCCAAAGGACATGAAGACGATCATTGCCGCCGCGATCAATACGAAAACCGGGCTGCGCCAAAAGGCGTTGGGCGCGGATCGATCGGTCATGTCGGGAAATCCTTACTGCAATGGGCCGAACGATACATGATGATGGCACGGCAGAGAATACCGATGATAAGATTGGGGCATGCGAAAGACCGGCAAAAAAAGCGATTTCACAAGCCCGTGTTTAAGGATTGATTGGACGGTGTTCGGTCGTCCGGTCCACCTTATATTAGAGAATCGAAAAACATATTAGAGAAACCAGCGGCGCGCGGTGAAATCTCGAAACCTTCGCGCTAAAATCCAGGCTAGCGATTGGGACGATCAACATGCCGAATTCTATCTTTGCTTATATTTTCAAATACTCTATGCGCCAGCAGGTGACGGTGTTCGCCGGTACACTGGTTTACTTGCCGCTGTTGTATCTGTCGTTTGAGCTGCCGAAGATTTTCGTCAACGACGCCCTGGACGCCGATCCGAAATCATTCCCGCGCGACATATTCGGCTACACCCTTGACCAACTGCCCTATCTGTATTGGCTGTGCGGCGCGCTGCTTGCACTGGTGATGGTCACCGGCGGGTTGAAATATGTCCTCAGTGTTTACAAGGGGGTGTTGGGCGAGATCATGCTGCGCCGGCTGCGCCATGACCTCTATACCCGCATCTTGCAGTTCCCGGTCTCGCACCTGAAGAAAGTTCAAGGCGGCGAAATCGTCACCATGGCGACCGCCGAAGCCGAACCCTTGGGCCGGTTCATGGGGGTCGCCGCGGCTAACCCGGCGTTGCAGGGCGGCACCATGATCACCGCTTTGGTGTTTTTGTTCGCCCAGGATTGGTTGTTGGGGATCGCCGCCATTTCGCTGTTTCCTGTGCAGGCCTATTTGGTGCCAAAGCTACAGGTCCAGATGAATGCGCTGAGCCGCCAGCGGTTATCCAGTGTGCGCGTCTTCGCCGGTCATATCGGCGAGACCATGGACGGCTACCGCGATATCCATGCCCATGACACCACGGCATTCGAGCTGGCGCGCACGTCCGGGCAACTGGGGATATTGTTCCGCATTCGCCGTTCGCTCTATTTGATCGGCAACGGCATCATCTTTTTGAATAATTTCTTCACCCAGCTGACGCCCTTCATGTTCTATCTGATTGGTGGCTATCTGGTGCTGTCCGGTGAGTTGAGCCTGGGTGCCCTGGTCGCGGTGATCGCGGCGTACCGGGAAACCGCGGCGCCGTGAAATGACTTGCTTGAATATTATCAGTCCTTGGAAGACAACCGGGTCAAGTATGCGGCCCTGGTGGAGAACTTCTCGCCGGATGGCTTGCGTGATCTCCCCGATTCCAAGCGCGATGAAAAACCGGGTGAACGGGAGAAGTTTGCAGGTGAGCTCAGCGTCAACAATGTCTCGGTGAAGGACGGCGAAGAGCCGTTATTGGATGCGGTGTCAATCTCTACGCCCTTGCCGGGCCGTATCGCCATTCTCGGCCCGGCGGGTAGCGGCAAGGTGGAACTGGCGCAATTGCTCTCGGCGCTTCGCCAACCCAGCGCCGGCGCCATCAATCTGGCCGGCCAGGACCTGGCCCAGGTTTCCGACATCACGCTGGGGCGCTGTGTGTCGTATCTCGATCAGGGCAGTCATGTGTTTACCGGCACTTGGCGCGACAACATTTATTACGGCCTGAAGCACCGCCCGGTCCGCGATGCGAGCACTGGCGGTGACCGCG
>Ga0233427_10004565_pt1 | contig 11478 bp, 13 predicted proteins | sample SI_118_April2016_5_FD_179885 | JGI IMG/M metagenome (GOLD analysis project Ga0233427, IMG submission 179885) | Seawater microbial communities from Saanich Inlet, British Columbia, Canada - SI_118_April2016_100_MG | ecosystem: Environmental > Aquatic > Marine > Inlet | place: Canada: British...
AAAATAAAAGAAAAATAGATTAGTACTTGGAACAAGTGTTAATTATGAATTTACTTTCAATTGGAGGTTCTGATCCATCATCAGGTGCAGGTATCCAAAGTGATCTTAGAATATTTTCATCAAATGTTCATTGGTTAACAGTGATTACAACAGTTACAGCACAAAATACTTCAAAATTTGGAATAGTAGAACAAGTATCAGAGAAAATTTTGAAGAGTCAATTACAATCAATAATTTCTGATTTCAAAATTGATGGGATTAAAATTGGAATGGTGTATGACTCACAAATAATTAAAACCATTTATCAACAATTAAAAAAATTAAAAATTCCAATAGTAGTTGATCCGGTTATCAAATCAACCACAGGTGGAGAATTATTAAAAAAATCAGCTATCAAAGATTATCAAAAATACATAATTCCTCTTGCAACAGTGATTACACCAAACAAATACGAAGCAGAAATTTTATCCAAAACTAAAATTAATTCAAAAATTATGCCTGAAAAAACTGCAAAAAAGATTCAGATAATGGGTGCAAAAAATGTGTCAATTACAGGGATTCAAACACAGGGAGGTAAAATATCAGATTTTGTTTTAGAGAAAAATAAAAAATACTTTATTTCAGGGGGAAGAATTTCAAAAATTAATCATGGTAGTGGTGGAAATTATTCATCAGCGGTTCTGGTTTCATTGGCAAAAAACAAATCAATCAAGGAATCACTTAGGTTTGCCAAACAGTATACGTATGATTCAATCAAAAATGCAAAAAAAGTAGGAAAAGGAATCGCAATTACAGATATTTACAAAAAAGATAGTATAAAGACAGAATTGTCTGAATCAATTCAAAAATTCACAGAGATTAAAGATATTTACAAAAATATTCCAGAATGCCAAACAAATTTTGTATATTCTAAAGAAAACCCAAAGTCAATAAAAGAAATTCTAGGAATTTCAGGAAGAATCATCAAAGCAGGAAAAAGAGTCATAGTTGCAGGAGATTTGGAGTATGGAGGTTCAAAACATGTTGCAACAGCACTGTTAACAGTAAATAAAAAATTTCCACAAATACAGTCTGCAATAAATATCAAATATCAAAATACAACCATATCAAAAATAAAAAAATTAAAATTAATTGTTTCAAAATACGATAGAAATCAAGAACCAAATAATGTAAAAAACAAAGGTTCAACCATACAATGGGGAATTAAAAGTGCAATCAAAAATATGAAAGAATCACCAGATGTAATTTTTCATGAAGGGGATTTTGGAAAAGAACCAATGATTATAATTTTTGGAGATACACCAAAAAATATTTTAAAAAAAATATCAAAAATTTCAGGATGAAATTCTAGTCTAAAATCATCCTTGAACATAAATAGTCAGCAGATCAAATAGGATTTGTGAAGGCAGTAATTCTAGCAGGAGGATTAGGTACAAGATTACTCCCATTAACAAAAAAAACACCAAAACCCATGTTACCATTAGGTAAAAAACCAATTTTAGAACATCTCATAGAGTGGAATAAAAAAAATGGGGTAAAATCAATTGTGTTGTGTGTAAGTTATCTTCGAAAAACAATTGAGGATTATTTTGAAGATGGAAAAAAATTTGGTGTCAATATAGAATATGCAATTTCAAATAAACCACTAGCTACTGCAGGTCAACTTAAAACTGCAGAAGAATTTATCGATGACACTTTTGTTTGTGTGTATGGAGATTCAATATTTGATTTTAGTCTTAGAAATATGATCAAACAACACAAAGCAAAAAAATCATTTGTTACTATGGGATTAAATGAATATAAAACTAATTTAGAATATGGAGTAATTGATACTTCAAAAACAGGCAAAGTGGTAAGTTGGGAAGAAAAACCAGAGATTAAAGCAAATATCAATATGGGATGTTATGTAATGGAGCCAGATGTTTTGAAATACATTCCAAAAAATAAACCATATGGAATGGATGATGTGATTAAAAAAGCCATGAATAAGAAAAAACTAGTCAGTGGTTTTATTACAAAAAAAGGTTTTATGGATATTGGAAATAAAGAATCATACAAACAAGCAAGTCAAGAGTATGTTGAAAAATTTGGAAAGAAAAGATAATAGAAATGACTAAACCAATAATAAGAAAATTAAAGAAGGATGATATTCAAAATGGATTTCTCACCACATTGGATTCATTAAGACAAGCAAGTAATATTGAAACAAAAAAAGCTGAAGAGATTTTTGAAAAAATCAATACCAATCCAAATCACATAATTGCAGTTGCAGAAGTGGAAGGAAAAATTGTAGGAGCAACAACACTCCTAATTGAACCTAAATTCATTCATGATGGAGGATTAGTTGGACATATTGAGGATGTAGTAGTAGACAAAAATTATCAAGGTCAAAGAATTGGAGAAAAAATTATGAAATATCTTCTAGAAATTGCAAAAAATCAGGGCTGCTACAAGACAATTTTAGATTGTACTGAAGATGTAAAGTCATTTTATGAGAAATTAGGCTTCAAGCATGTTGCCAATGAATTAAGATTCGATCACAACTAGAAATATTCTTTTTTAGGTCGTGATTTTCTGGTTTTTGTCAACCAAGATCCAACTCCTATTACAGGCAAAGACAATACAGCAAACAAAACAGGGCTGAATTGTACAATATCTGTACGATAAACATCATCAAGATTTCCCAAGAGAGAATAGCAAACCAACATTCCCAACAATAGAATTACACCACCTGCTACAATCAAACCACCAATTGGTCTTGAACCATAACGTCTTGTCATGATAAAAGGTACTGCAGCTAAAATTCCAGCCGGAGCTACACCAATTGAAATAAACTGGAATATTTTTGGATCTGCTGAAAATGCTAATCCAAATTCAAAAGCCTCTGGAACATTACTCATAAAATTATAAATCGAAATCATTTCTCCTGCAAACATTGCAAACAAAGCAGTACTAGTAAGTGCAAGCCATTTTTCAATTGCCATGATTTTAACAGATTTTAGTTGATAAATAAACTATTCAAAAAATTATACAATACCAACAAGGTTGGCTAATTCCTTTCTACAAGCAGCACCGAGTTTTTCTGCAGCTTGTTCAGGAGATACATCATTTAAGAAAATCCCATATCCACGTTCTAGACCAGACCAAGATTTAGTGATAGGGTAAATTTCAATGTGCCAATGAATTTGTCGACTATTTTTCTTTTCAGGAGAAAGATGAAAGACCAAATTATATGAAACATTTTTGACAGTTTTTGATAAACCTCCAAGAGTAGAACGTATTATCAATGCTAAATCATTAATTTCTTTTTGAGTTATTTTTGAAAAGTGAGTGGTATGCTTTTTTGGAGAAATCCAAAATTCATAAGGATATGAAGGAGCCCATGGGCAAAATGCAATAAACCCTTCTGTTTGAAGAACCTGCCTAGGCCCACCAATTTCTTCATTGACAGTTTGACACATATGACATACACCCTTTTCATTTAGGATTTTATGAGATGCCTCAGATTCTTCATCAATTACTGGAGGAATGGTGGATAGTGTTAAGAGATTCAGATGTGGGTGTGGATTAGTATTTCCAGCCAATTCCCCATGATCAGCGTAAATTGAAACATACGTTACACCTTTTTGAGTATAAAGCCATCTTAGTCTATCTTGAACAACAACAAGAACGTTTGACCATTGATCAATATCGATGGTTGCAAAAGTGTCTTTTGGGTTTGGAGATGCAACAACGATGTAATGATATCCGTATGTAGGTTCACTGTAGAATGGTTTGTCACTGTAAGAGTTATCAGCATCAACTGAAACAATAGGATTTTTACTTTCAAAAACTCGAATGGACCAATTTTTAACATAATCGCCATCATTATCTTGAAGACGTTGTAACATACCTTCCCTTGCAACAAGAGATAGAACAGACGGGTTTGTCATTTCTTCATTGCCAGGAGCATATGGAGATTTTTTTGGATCAATTACTTTATCATCTTTTTTTGAAACAATCATGAAACGCTCAGAAACATAATCTTTGCGCATATCTCCCATAATGGTAACTCAAAGTAAATCTATGTTAAAATGTTTACTAAGATCTAACAAAAAATAATTTGAAATAATTTTTCTTAGATTAGTAAAAAAATACTTTAATCTAAAAATAATATTTGAAAATAAAAAATAATTTTGATCGCAAATATTGTTGCAAGACTTAAAGCAGAGAATCAGATCTGAAATAAACAGTGGTTAGTATGGATAACTCAGATGTTCATATGATTTATGTTCTTTTAGATGGCGTGGGAGATTTGCCACATCCTGATTTGAATGGAAAAACACCACTTGAAGCTGCAAACACACCAATTTTAGATAAAATTGCAAGTAATGGTGCAATTGGAGAAGTGATTTCAGTTGGAAAAGGAATAGCTCCAGAATCAGACATTGCAGTATTCAACATGCTAGGTTACAAATTCAAACATGAAGGTTATGCAGGTAGAGGAGTGATAGAATCAGTTGGAGTTGGAATTGATTTCAAAGATGGTGATTTAGCACTTAGAGGTAATTTTTCAACATTAGATGATGAGGCAATAATCATAGACAGACGAGCAGGGAGACACATAGAAAAAGAGGATGCCGATGGAGTGGCAAAAGAAATTGAAGAAAAAATAAAATTTTCAAATCCAGATACAACAGTTGTAGTATCTCCAACAATAGGACATAGAGTAATTGTTAGAATTAGAACTGATTCTAAAAAATTATCTTCAAAAATAACCAATACAGATCCAGCATATAGTAACATTGGAGGTATGGGAGTAGCAAAAGCAGTAGGAGATTATTTAAAAATTGAAAAGTGTTTACCGTTAGAAGATAATGAAGATTCTAAATTTACTGCAAATTTAGTAAATGAGTTTTCAGAACAAGCAATCAAAATTTTAAAAGAAAGTGAAATTAACAAAAAACGTAAAGAGCAAGGAAAAAAACAACTTAGTTGCATATTACTTAGAGATGCAGGAAATAAAGTTCCAAATGTAGTTCCAATTAACGAAAAACATGAGATGCAATTTTCATGTATTGTAGATATGCCAGTTGAACTTGGAATCGCAGATATTCTTAAAATGAAAACATTTGAAGCTGGAGGATTAACAGATTACGAAGAAAAAGCAAGAGTTGCTGCAAAAGCAATGGAAACTCAAAATTCAATATATGTTCACCTTAAAGGCCCAGATGAATTTGGACATGATGGAGATGCAATAGGAAAAATGAAAAACATAGAAGAAATTGATCAAAGATTTTTCAAAACACTTCTTGAAAATATTGATTCAAGTAAAGTTGCAATTATTATTTCAGCTGATCACTCAACACCATGTATTAACAAAGGACACAGTGATGATCCAGTCCCAGTTGTAGTTTCTGGAGACTTTGTTAAAAACGATGGAACAACAAGAATGACTGAGGAGCAAGCAAAAAAAGGCAGTATTGGTTTAATTCAAGGTGCAGAAGTTGTTCCAAAATCTATAGAATTAATCAAATCTCAAAAATAGTCAAACTACCAGTACGTTGCATATCAACTGCTTTACTTCTCATTCTATCTACATCAATAGAGTGGTATTGAGAAGGAGATGTTCCCAGTTTTTCTAAAACTCTTCTCAGCATGCCAATACCAATACTCAAATCATTTTTTTGAGCATGGGCAAAAGCAACAGCTAATAAAATAATTCCTTGAACAATTTCTTTTTCCCGACCATAGCATTTTTTCCAAACACCTTCAAAAGATTCATGACTTTCCCAAAATCGTTCGTTATTAAAATAGAAAATGCCATCAACAATTCCTTGTTCTTTTTCAATATCTTCTTCAAAAACATGTCGAATGTTATCTCTAGTTCCAATAGGAGACAATTTTTTGATTAGAATATCCAAATCTTTTTTTTCTGCAGCAACATCTAATTCTACAAAGTTTTGAGCAATTCTTGCAACTCGAATTGAAACATTCAGATCAGTTGTTAATTGCCTAGCCGTGTGAACGATCTCACGAGAATCTTCAGGAGTATAATTAAGATTTTTCAAGTGAATCATATATCGTTCCATAGAATTGGTTTGGAGTAATTTCATAAATCTCTTATTCATTACAAGGTTTATATGAAATATCCAAAGGATTTTGGGTAATATGTCTATGATTGAGACGATAACAGATGTTAACAACACCTTCTTATCAAGAAGAGAATTAACATGCGATTTTAGAGGATTAGGTGGTAAGCTCAAAAGTCTCGAAGCAGTAGATATGGTTACTAAAGAATTCAAGTTAGACGGTAAAGTTGTAATTCCAATGAGATTAAAAACACAGGTAGGAAAACCAACAGTCACAGGTACTTTTTACGTTTATGAAGATGAGGGATTAGCAAAAAAACACATCAACCCAACAATATTCTCAAGATTAGAAAAAACTAAAGCAAAAATTGCAGAGGCAGCAGCAAAAGATGCTCCTGCTGAAGAAGCACCAGCTGAAGTAAAAGCAGATGATGCACCAGCTGAAGTAAAAGCAGATGATGCACCAGCTGAAGTAAAAGCAGATGATGCACCAGCTGAAGTAAAAGCAGATGATGCACCAGTCAAAGAAGAGGAGAAAACAGAATAATGCCTGTAGAAAAAAAAGGTAAGAAAGGTTCTAGTCCTATGGTTTCAAGTTATTTCAAAGTAGATGGGGATAAAGTAACTAGAATTAAAAAAATATGTTCAAGATGTGGAAAAGGTGTTTACATGTCTGAACATAAAGACAGACACACATGTGGAAAATGTGGATTAACAGAATTCAAACAGTGATATTTTATCAGTTAAATTTTCAAGACAAGTATAAAATAATTATTCAGATTTTTCGTAATCTTGTATAGGATTATGAATTAGTATATTTTAACGAGAATTGTTATGATCTTCTGCTACACGTATTATTGAATCTTGAAGTTGATTTAATTTTTCATAGATCTCATCTGATGTGAAACCATCTTCATTATTTTGAGAATGTATTGAAATTTCAGGAATGAACTTTGTCAATTCTTAAATTTTAGTACATTAATAATGAATATTGGGTAAAGCTAAGAAAATAGGAATTGGAATTGGAATTACGGTTCTATTCTTTGTTATTGTGGGTATTGTACCCGCCTTTCAGGGTTCATCAAGTACATCTAATTCCTCACAGTTTGATCCTGAAATTACACAATTTGCATTAGAAGAACTTGATGTAATGAATGAACTATTTGGAGGCCTGCTAAATGTTTGCAAAGCTGTGGAATCTAATTCTGATTATGAGTATCTCAGGGGAGAAATGTATAAAATTGGTGATGACAGTTTTGATGAATTAAAAGAGATAAATGAAGATGTTTTTAATTTTGTAGAATTAAGTTATGATGATCATCCTACTGTAGGACCAGTGATAAATGAATACTTCGAAATAGTTGATGATTTTAACAACTGTATTGAGAAGAAAGAATTGCTTTATGGATAATCATAGTAAAATTATACAGGGAAAGGTCATATCAATTTTGAAGAATATATCTTTACGATAACCGTATAAAATTTACGTAATCTATCTAACGATTACGTAACAATACAAGTAAAATATACGCATAGAATTCTACGATAATACAAGCTAGTATAATTTTTTTTTATTGATTTTAGAGCTTTTTTCTTGTAATTGATCTATTTTAGAAATAAATGCAGGATCTAATTTGATTTTAGAAAGAGATTCTGCAGATAACTTTACAGTGTTAGCATCCAAAGAAACATTAGATTTTGGGAGGTTGTTATCTGACCAAAATTTCATGACTTTATCTTCAAGTTTATAATCACGAAAACCAGCAGGGAATTTTTTGGTAATATGACCCAATAAAACACGATCTTTGAAAACAGCACGTGGTTCAAACAATCTAGTTTCATCACTATAGACATTTTCAAAAAGATTCCCTGAAACTTCATCAGAAAGTAAATCCATCTTAGATATTTTTCGAATTAACTCTAAAAAATGTAAAAATTCATGAGCCAAAATTGCATGAATGGTACCCTTTAACCCATAGGCAATCAAGGGTGCAGAGATTTGAATAACGACTTGGAATTTTTCATCAAACAATACGGGAATAGTCCTTGCAAACAAAATACCATACTCGTATGAATTTGGATTAGGAGATGAAATTACAAGTGAAGGTTCCACATATGCGACAGGATATCTAATTCCAGATGCTTTTTCAATTCGATTTATTCCTGCAACAACAATAGGAAATCGTTTTACTACAAGATCATACACGTTATCAGGGATTATTCCTTTAGAATGTGCATCCTTAAAACGTACTAGTGGATCCAATATTCAATATCGACAACTTTGAAGGTAAAAAGGTTGATTTGATTAGGATCTAGGTTTTCCGCCTTTTGCTTTCTTTACTCTAAGTCTTTTAGCACTTTGATCAGCACGTCTTGAATGCTTACCTTTTTTTCTCACGGGCATAGTATTTTGGCATAAACAGAGCTAGTTAATTGTTATCATTGACATGTACGTCAAGGAAATCAAATTCTAGACATTTGCATGTAGTATCAAGGATATCAGCAACCCCAGGAGAAACATTATCCCCATCCACAAATCGCTTAATGGGTAACCCGCCATCAGATTTGAGAAACAAAAAGAATTCATTATTAGAGGTTTTTTTGGATTTTACAGAAAAAATATTCTTCTCAGAGCGTTTCTCAGAGGCATCATAAACTACAACAGGTTGTTTCTCTAGTTCTTTTAATTTTTTGAGATTTTTTGTATCGATTTCTGATTGGGTAGCAATTTTTATTTTAATTGATGAAGTAAATTTAAGAGGTTTTTTTGGAGACTCATTAACAATTTTGAGATTGTTAATTTTAAGAGATTCAAGAGTTTTAGAAGTTTGTTTTAAAATTCTATTATGAGGATTTTGGATTTTGACAAAAAATGGTCTCCCAGTACCTAAAACTAAACTAGGTTTATCCTCACCGCCAATCCAAGTGAATTTAGCAGTGGTGCCACCTATTTTTTCAAAAAGGAATTTAGAAATCAGGCCTTCAACACTATCAAATTCAGAAATTCCATGAAAATCACATAACCGGCATCCTTTCCCAGAACAATTTTGGCAGGGTTTTTGTTTCTGAGTAAGACCTCTCAAAGATTTAACGTATCTGCCAAAAACAGTGATAGATTTTGAACGGATTTGGCAAGATTCATCTTTTAAATTTATAGTAAAAGTGAATTCAGGATTCAAAGTATCAACAACATGTTTTGTTTTTTTAGAAAATGATTTTGCTAATTCTTTTGTAAAGTCTGTTTTTATGCTATCAATTCCTCGTAATTTGTATTGAGAACGAATGTAATCATCTCTATCAATTACAGAAGGTTTGATCATTGCTCCCACACTAAAAGAAACAAAAGAGTAATTTGATGATGCGTCAAACATCATTTTTAAAAAATAATTTAAATTTTCAAAAATGTTTTTACAAACATAGCATTTTTTAGTTAACGGTTTATCTTTTTTTAATTTTTTACCTAAAAGTTTATTCGATGAAAGGCGTAGTTGTTTCGAAAATAATCTACCTAAACAATTATCACACAAATCATATTTTTTTAATATTTTATTTGCAATGGGAGCAATTTTTTGATAATCAGACATACTAGAAAAAATTAATGTTATAGGTTATCCAAGACCCATTTTTCTAAGAGTACCTTGCATCTGACGTCCTTTAGATGCCTTCATCATACTCTTAGAATTTTTATAATTTTTGAGGAGTTCTTTTACTTCACTTTCAGGCCAACCTGAACCACGTGCTACTCTTTGAATTCTGGATCTATTAAGCAAGTCAGGATCAGATTTTTCATCTTTATTCATACTTTGAATAATATATCTCCATTTTGAAACTCGTCCTTCCATTTGGTTCACTTGATCTTCTTTTACCATTCCTGAAAGACCAGGCATGCTTTCAACAAGTCCTTGTAATGATCCCATCTTAGTAACTTCTTCTAACTGATAAAGAAAATCCTCCATGTTCATTTTCCCACTAGAAATTCTTTTCATTCTTACATCATCACCTTCATTTTCCAATCGTTTTGCCAAATCCAAAATTGCTTGAACATCACCCATTCCAAGTAATTTTCCAACAAATCTAGTAGGAGAAAATTTTTCTAAATCATCAATTCGTTCACCGGTACCTATGTACATTATCTGTGCACCCGTAGCTGCAGATGCTGCAAGTGCACCTCCACCTTTTGCAGAACTATCTAATTTTGTAACAATCACACCGCCAACAGGAATAGTTTTGTGAAATGCTTCAGCTTGATTGAAACATTGCTGTCCAATAGTTCCATCAATTACAAGTAATGCCAAATCAGGTTCTGCAATCTTGTTGATTCTATCCATTTCATCAAGCAAATCTTGTTCTTCTTTATGACGACCAGCAGTGTCAATCAAAATTACATCTAAAGATTTGCCTTCAAAATGTTTCAAGCCATTTTTTACAATACTTGGAGAATCTTTGTTATTTTCTTCACCATAAACTTCAACATTTGATTTTTCACACATTGTTTTGAGTTGAACTAATGCACCAGGTCGATAAGTATCAGCCCCAATGACTCCAACAGTATACCCTTCTTCTTTTGTTAAAAATTTAGCAAGTTTAGATGCAACAGTAGTTTTTCCACTACCTTGAATTCCCACTAGAATAATTTTATTTTGTTTGCCAGATTTAAAGTCAAAATCAGACTCATTTCCAAGTAATTTTGAGAGTTCATCGTATAGGATTTTTACAATATGATCCTTACGTGAAAGACCAGGCGGAGGCGTCTCATTTAGTGCGCGTTCCTCCAAATGTTTAGTGATTTCAAGAACTAATCGTACATTAACATCAGATGTTAATAATGCTCTTTGAACGTCTTTGGAAAGATCTTTGATAAGTTCCTCATCAATACCAGAAGACTTTACAATTCTTTTGATTGCATCACCAAGGCTATTTTTTAAACCATCAAGCATTGTAATCTAATCCAGCATCCACTATTTCAAACCTTCCTCGATAGCCATCCCAAAAAAGTTCGCTTTGATTAATTTTAATAGGATTTGAGAAAAGAGGGCAATCAAGAACAAATGTTTCAGCTTCGCCACCTTCAAAATTTAAATTAAATCCAAATTTTTCGGATAATTGTTTTAAAGTATTAATTTCAGATTTTGTAATTGGATAGCCCAACCATTTGTCATCAAGACCATCAGAGGATACAGTAATCATTATAAAATTAAAATCATTTTCAATTAAATCATTCATGTATTGTTCAGGATTAGCATCCCAAAGAGGTGCAACTGCAATCAAGTCTAGTTTAGTACATAATGATTCAAATTTTTCTTTTTGAAATACACTTTTAATTCCACCATGAACTAATCCTTCGATTTTAAATTTTTCTTTTGCTTGTAGTAATAATTGTTCCAAAACTAATAATTCATCTTCAGTG
>Ga0233427_10004568_pt1 | contig 11477 bp, 9 predicted proteins | sample SI_118_April2016_5_FD_179885 | JGI IMG/M metagenome (GOLD analysis project Ga0233427, IMG submission 179885) | Seawater microbial communities from Saanich Inlet, British Columbia, Canada - SI_118_April2016_100_MG | ecosystem: Environmental > Aquatic > Marine > Inlet | place: Canada: British...
ATTTACCCCGACAAGATGAAGTATTCCCTGATCGAGAGCATTTTGGTCGAATTTTTTTCAATCAAGCCAACATGTCGGCTCAAAATATTCCACAGATAGCGGCAGTCATGGGCTCCTGCACTGCTGGTGGGGCATACGTGCCGGCGATGGCTGATGAATCGATTATAGTTAAAGATCAAGGCACTATCTTTCTTGCTGGACCACCTTTGGTAAAAGCCGCTACCGGGGAGGTTGTCACCGCCGAAGAATTGGGTGGCGCTGATGTCCACGCACGAATCTCAGGAGTTGCCGATCATCTTGCCAATAACGATCATCATGCTTTAGATCTTGCTCGCAGAGCTGTGGCGCGGCTCAATCGGACTAAGCCTGTTAATGGCGAACTAATGGAAGCCATAGAGCCTCTTTATAAAAGTGAAGAGATTTATGGCGTTATACCGGCAGACTCTCGGAAATCCTATGATGTTAGAGAAATCATCACACGAACTGTCGACGGTTCAGATTTCGATGAGTTTAAAGCTCTATATGGGACTACATTGGTCTGTGGGTTTGCCCGTATTTTTGGTTATCCCGTGGGTATTGTTGCTAATAATGGCATTCTTTTTAGTGAATCAGCTCAAAAAGGTGCCCATTTCATCGAGCTCTGTGCCCAACGTAAGATTCCTCTCGTATTCTTGCAAAATATCACCGGGTTTATGGTCGGCAAACAGTCTGAAAATGATGGCATTGCAAAACATGGCGCCAAAATGGTGACCGCTGTTGCAACTGCCAATGTACCTAAATTCACTATATTAATTGGCGGCTCTTTTGGTGCAGGTAATTACGGTATGTGCGGCAGAGCCTATGACCCTCGCTTTATGTTTATGTGGCCAAACGCCCGTATTTCAGTAATGGGCGGAGAACAGGCGGCTGGTGTACTTGCACAGGTGACTCGAGATAAATATGAAAGAGATGGAACAGACTGGAGCACCGAGGACGAGGCTGCTTTCAAACAACCAATCATCGATGGTTATGAGCATCAAGGTCACCCCTACTATGCCTCCGCGCGACTTTGGGATGACGGTGTTATTGACCCTGCAGATACTCGCATGGTTTTAGGACTGTCAATTTCAGCAAGTCATAATCGTGTCATTGAGGACACGAAATTTGGCATCTTCAGAATGTAAGCGAACACAACAGCCATTGAGATTTGATTATGGAAAAAATAATCACAGAAATTGATAGTCGCGGCGTGGCCAAGGTTACTTTGAATAACCCAAGCAAGCATAATGCATTCGACGACTATATGATCACCCAACTTTCCAATGCTTTTACAGCCATTGCAGAAAACTCTGACGTACGGCTAATGATTTTAGCTTCAGAAGGACAAAGCTTTTCAGCGGGCGCTGACCTCGACTGGATGAAGCGCATGGCCGCATATTCCTATGAAGAAAACTTAGAGGATGCAAAAGCCTTGGCTGGAATGCTAAAGATGCTAAATGAAATGCCCCAGCCCACTATCGCTCGCGTACAAGGTGCGGCCTTTGGCGGAGCTCTTGGATTGATTAGCTGTTGCGATATAGCGGTAGCCGCAACAACAGCAAACTTTGCTCTTAGTGAGGTTAAAATTGGTTTGGTACCAGCAACCATAAGCCCTTATGTAATAGCGGCTATTGGAGAACGCTATGCAAAGCGTTATTTTATGACTGCAGAACGCTTTGATGGCAATACTGCACTGCAAATGAGCCTAGTTCATGAAACAGTTGAAGAGCAGCAATTGGACAAAAAAATAGAACAGCTTGTTACTTCGATACTGAGCAATGGTCCTGAAGCCGTCGTTGCTGCCAAACAGCTGATTTCCAAGGTGAGCGGCGAGGTTATCGACTCTACCTTGATTGAACACACCTGTGAGGTAATTGCCGGTATTCGAGTAAGTACTCAGGGACAGGAAGGCTTAAGTGCCTTTTTAGGTAAACGAAAGCCCAACTGGTTAAAGGACTAATGCCCAGAATGTTTAAAAAAATACTTATTGCCAATCGCGGTGAAATCGCCTGCAGGATTATAAAAACGTCAAAAAGCATGGGGGTTGAGACAGTAGCTGTCTACAGTGACGCTGACCGTGATGCCCTTCATGTCGAAATGGCGGATCAGTCTATCTATATAGGCCCATCTCCCGCCAGCGAGTCTTATCTAGCGATTGACAAACTCATTGCCGCCGCACTGGAAAGTGGCGCTGAAGCAATCCACCCTGGCTATGGGTTTCTTTCCGAAAACGCCGACTTTTGTCGTCAGTGTGGGGAACACAACATTGCATTTATCGGCCCACCTCTTGAAGCTATCATGTCTATGGGCTCAAAGTCGGCAGCCAAGACAATCATGGCAAAAGCTGGGGTACCTCTGATACCCGGCTACCATGGCGATAATCAAGAACCCAAGACTCTAAAAAAGGAAGCAGATAACTTAGGCTACCCTGTTTTACTTAAAGCAGCTGCTGGAGGCGGCGGCAAAGGAATGCGCACAGTGCAGACTGAGGCTGACTTTGATCAAGCACTGGATGCGGCCAAACGAGAGGCTATGAGTAGCTTTGATGATGACATTATGCTGGTCGAGAAGTTGGTACTTCAGCCACGCCATGTGGAAATTCAAGTATTTTGCGATAGCCATCAAAACGCCGTTTATCTGTTTGAGCGAGATTGTTCTCTTCAGCGACGTCACCAAAAGGTCATTGAGGAGGCCCCTGCACCTGGAATGACTGAAAAGCTTAGGCAGAAAATGGGTGCTGCGGCAATAAAAGCCGCACAAGCTATTAATTACGAGGGTGCGGGCACGGTTGAGTTTTTACTTGATAGTCGTGGTGAATTTTTCTTTATGGAGATGAATACGCGCCTACAGGTAGAGCACCCTGTCACAGAAATGATTACAGGACAGGATCTTGTCGCTTGGCAACTGAGCGTTGCAGCAGGTAACCCTCTGCCCTGCTCTCAGGACGAGTTATCCATTACTGGGCACGCCTTTGAGGCACGAATTTATGCCGAGGATCCTACTAATGACTTTTTGCCGGCAACTGGCACACTTGAGGTTCTTAATCCTCCAGCAGAAAATAACTATGTGCGCATTGATACTGGTGTCCTTGAAGGAGATAAAGTCAGTATCTATTACGACCCAATGATTGCTAAGTTGATTGTATGGGGCAAAGACAGAGCTCAGGCTTTAAATCGCTTAACTGATGCACTTGCAGAATATCGTATTACTGGTGTAACAACGAATATTGGCTTTCTGTACAACTTAGCGACCAGTAGCGCATTTCGCGCCAGTGCAGTAGACACCAGCTTTATTGAAACAAACCATAACGAGATATTCCGTCTGCGCGATGCTGATATTGAGTATGCCGCCCCTCTAGCCGCTTCAGCGGTAATGAATTTACGTCAGAGCGATGCTTTAAACGCCTCACAACGGTCTTCAGATCCTAATTCACCATGGCATCTAACCACCAGTTGGGGACTACCCAAGCCTAAGCTCAGATTACAGATACAACAGTGTGAACGCTACTTAGCGGCGAATGATCTCAATAATCTAAGTAGCAGCACGCTGGTGGTTAAGGATGAGGGATTTGATCTGTTCACCCCGAAAGGTTATTTCAACTGCAGTGAAATAAAACCCGACTTGGGTACGGACGACCAAAACCCAGACAACGCAAGCCTAAAAGCACCAATGCATGGCTCTGTTGTTGATCTTTTAGTAGGCGTCGGTGATATGGTTAAAAAAGGTGACACCCTAGTCATCATGGAAGCAATGAAAATGGAGCATACGATAGTTGCTCCAGCAGACGGCGCAGTCAGAGAGTTCTTCTTTGAGAAAGGGGATCTAGTGGAGAGTGATGCTGAGCTTCTAGCATTTGAGGCTAATGATCTATGAGCTATCCTGAGACAGTAAAAGTTGTCGAGGTTGGCCCTCGCGATGGGCTACAAAACGAGAAAACAGCTCTTGATACCGAGACTAAACTGCACCTGATCAGTCAGTTAGCTGATGCAGGACTAAAAACCATTGAGTCTGGTAGTTTCGTCAGCCCCAAGTGGGTACCGCAAATGGCAGGCAGTGAAGAGGTTTTTGAAGCTATAAACAGTCATATCCAACCTATTTACCCAAATACGATCTTCAGCGCCTTAACACCCAATGATTTTGGGATGGCTCGAGCCATAGAATGCGGAGTTAAAGAGGTTGCAGTCTTCGCTGCGGCTTCAGAAAGTTTCAGTCAGAAAAATATCAATTGCTCTATCAAGGAAAGTCTAGAACGCTTCGTGCCTGTGATGATAAAAGCTCACCGCAGTAAAATCCCTGTTCGTGGCTATGTCTCCTGTGTTTTGGGCTGTCCCTATGAAGGTTCAATTGATCCACATCAGGTAGCAATAGTTACACAGGAGCTTTTAGACATGGGCTGCTATGAAGTCTCTCTTGGTGACACAATTGGTATTGGAACACCCGCATCTACATCTACACTTTTGACTAGATTATTAAGCAGTATTCCAGCAAGCAAGCTAGCGATGCATATGCATGATACTTACGGCCAGGCTCTGGCCAATATCTTAATATCTCTACAAATGGGTATATCAGTCTTTGATAGTGCAGTCGCAGGATTAGGCGGCTGCCCCTATGCTAAGGGTGCGTCAGGTAATGTCGCCACTGAGGATTTGATCTACATGCTTGACGGTTTGGCAATTGAACATGGTGTGGAAATGCAAAAATTATTGAAGGCAAGCACTGCGATTTCTCTTAAGCTAAATCGAAATAATGGATCCAAGGTTTCTTGCGCTTATTCATCTGCATAGTTAAACGAACTTTTTACTCAATCGATGATGGCATATACTCAACTTCAACGAGCACAACCCACGGTCTACCAATGCGCACTTTAGTCATCTACTTACGATTGGCCTTAATTACAGCAATTGTCATAACCTTACCTCTCTTAAGCCAAATGGCATACGCTAAATCTCTATATAGTGAAGGGGATGGGGAGGCTATTTTAATTGAGGGATCAGGGACCTATCACCGCAAGATATCCACCGATCAGCCAGTCGCACAAGACTTTTTCGACCAAGGGTTGAGGTATGCGTGGGGGTTTTACTTCCCAGAATCCATAGCGTCCTACCAGCGGGCCGCTAAGAACGATCCCAATCACCCAATGATTTACTGGGGGCTAGCCCATGCAATGGGACCAAATCCAAACAGTCGATATTCAGGAATGCCTGATGATCCGAAATCTGAGGGTTTAAGAGCCATAAGAAGAGCACTTAAATTAGTCCAAAATGCCAGTCCAATCGAGCAAGACATGATTAAAGCCTTGTTTGTCCTCTACGATAAAGACTCCATAGACGATGACCATCAACGGGATCTGGCCTATATCCAAGCGGCCAAACAATTACAAAAGAAATACCCTAATGACCCCGACATCGCATCACTTTACGCTGCCTCATTTATGAATGTAGGTCGTTGGAATTACTGGAAGCACGATGGATCACCTGTCGGAGACACGGAGAAGATTGCCAAAATGCTCGAACGAACTCTAGAATCACACCCAAACCATCCTGGTGCGAACCACCTTTATATCCATCTTATGGAAGCCTCAAGGGAGCCGCAGCGTGCATTAGATTCTGCTAATCGGCTTGCGGCGACCATGCCAATGGCCGGACATATGGTACATATGCCATCGCATATTTATGTCCGAGTAGGCCAGTTTGAAAAAGCCGTAGCGAGTAATGTTGAATCTCAAAAAGTAGACAAAGAATTCTTAGAAATATGGGGTGATCGACCTTTACCTAATCTTGGAACCTACCCTCTATCTGCCAAGATTCATGCGCCTCATGCTATCGACTTCATTAAGTATGCTGCGTCTTTTCAGGGTAATTACGAAACTGCAATTAATGCTGCAACTAAACTTGCGAGCAAAATTAAATCTGAGAATGCCAAATATGGACGAAACCAGAAGCGCCTATCAGGTGTTTGTTTAGTCAACAAAATGTTTGGCCGATGGGACAAAGTTATAGGTAGTCAACGTATCGTATCCGGCACACCCTACCTCGATGGTATCTGGAGCTACTGTCTTGGCAGCGCCTACCTTGCAAAAGGGGACGTAGGTTCAGCCCGTCAAGAGCTGGGAAAAATGTGGAGAATAATTTCGCTATCAAATATCGATCAATATCAGATTGGTCCAACACCAGTATCATCCATCCTTCGAATCGCGGCCCTGGGACTTTCTGGTGAGATTAAACAAGCCAGTGGCGATACCAACTCAGCAATTCTAGATTTCGAGGCTGCTGTAGCGATAGAGGATAACAATGGATACATCGAACCACCAGACTGGCCCCAGCCCATGCGCCATTATCTTGGTGCCGCTCTTCTAGAAGCAGGCAGAGCAAATGAAGCTGAAGTAATCTATCGCGAGGACCTCGAATGGCATCAAAATAACGGCTGGGCGCTATTTGGTTTATGGCAGAGCCTGGCTGCACAAGGTAAGAGTAAAGAGGCTAAAATTGTGTATGAAAAATACGAGCATGCTTGGCGCAATGCCGATACTAAATTAGTACGGTCACGCTTATGATCGAAACAGATAAAGCAACCGCTCTTACTTATTAAACCATTCATTACTATAATGACGACCCCAATACTCACTTGGAGTAACGATATTGACTGCATTTCGACCCTGTATTGATCTGCATGAAGGCAAGGTTAAACAAATTGTCGGGGGCACCCTTTCAGATTCAGGCGCTGATACAAATTTTGAAAGCGAATATACAGCCGCCCATTACGCCGATCTCTACAAGAAACTTAATCTTCAAGGTGGTCATGTAATTTCTCTTGGCGCCAATAATCAGCAAGCCGTGCTTAACGCTCTATCTACTTACCCTAAGGGGTTACAAGTTGGTGGTGGTATTACTATTGACAATGCCCAGACATATTTGGACGCAGGCGCATCTAAAGTTATCGTAACTTCACATTTGTTTGAGAATGATGAGTTATCTTGGGACCGTCTCTCTAATTTAAGTTCTGAAGTAGGAGCCCATAATTTAGTTATAGATCTGAGCTGCCGTCGGACCAACACGGGGTGGATGGTCGCAACCAATCGTTGGCAGACCATTACGGATACTCTTATTGATGCTCAATTGATTAACCAACTGCAGCCATACTGTGCTGAATTTTTAATTCATAGTGCCGATGTGGAAGGTCTACAAGCCGGAATAGATAGGGATCTAGTCAGCCTGCTGGGTCAAATGGTCTCTATACCCACAACATATGCTGGGGGAGCAACATCATTAAATGATCTTGATCTGGTAAAGATCATATCTGAGGGCAAAATTGATCTCACCATTGGCAGTGCACTGGATATTTTTGGCGGAACCGGAGTGGCGTTAAACGAATGCGTAGAGTGGAACTTGAACCAGCGCACCTCAGACTAGGTCCATAGTATTTTTACTCAGAATCACCCAGGTTTTTGCGTATTCGCCTGACCAAAAGTAAAGTTGAAATAAAAACTAATGGGGTGGTAACCGCGACCACAAGTGCATCTCCAAAGGGTAGATAAGTCTCTAGTGGCAGCGGATCCACCATCAGTTTAATCAAGCTCATAGAATAGTAGGTAATGGCCACTACTGAGAGCCCCTCTACCGTTTGTTGCAAGCGCAACTGCAGTTTGCTGCGATTGTTCATGGAAGCAAGCAAGCGCTGATTTTGATCTTCCAGCGACAGCTGCAAGCGAGAATGAAGTAGCTCACTTGTGCGACCGATGCGTTGTGATAGATTCTGTTTTCGTTTAACCACAGATACACAGGTATTGTAGGCCGGAATAAAGCGCCGCACATGAAACTGTTTCAGGGTGCGGATTGTGGGGATTTTTTCTTCACGGAGCATGTCAAGACGTGTTTGAGTGAGGTTGAAATAGGCCTCAGTAGCAGAGAAGCGAAAGCTGTGATCAGCAATGAGTTTTTCCACCTGAGTGGCCTCTGAAATTAGCTCAGCCATGAGATTTTGCTCGTCTTCCATGGTCTTAAGCTGCTTAAGTTTTTCGCTGGTCTCACTGAGGCGTCTCTCTAGAGTGCTAACCTCGGGAAGCAGAGATTTAGCGGTGGGTAGAGCGAGAAGCGTCATTGATCTGTACGTGAAAATTTCTAGCAAGTTACGCACTGCCCTGCCCGCTTGGCTAGCATTAATACCCTCATCAATGACTAGAGTTTTGGTGAAACCATCGCTATGGCTGCGCATGGATGTCCAAACGGTAGCATTGCCATCGTATATCTTACTGCCAATTAAACGCTCACCATCAAAGTATCCCCGCAAAGCCTCGCGACCAGAGGGAGCCTCAGCCAATGGCAGTAATTCGATATGGTTGGCGCTGATGATCTCACCACTAACGGACTGTAGCCAATCTGAGCCTAGGAGTGCCAAAGAGCCCTGCTCTTTGTCTTTTGCTGAATCTCGACTAATTACTGTATAGGTGGAAAACTCGTTGTGCCGTTCCCAGCGAATATTAAAGCAATCACAACTTTGATAAAAACAACTGGCACCCTTTTGTGGTGCAGGCATGCCCCAACTATTGGCCAAATCGGTCAGCCGTTCAATTTCAGTCTCCACTGGCGCAGGATTAAGCACCGCAATGCTCGATACCTGCGCCGGCAAACTGATGACCGGGAAGGGTCTGGTATGCAACTCATCTATTAGTGCATCTTTTAGAGTATGGAACTGCATGGTATCCCCTTATCCTATACATCAGTTGTAACTGCTAGTTGAGCTGCAGCCCGAGTCTTAACTTTCTATGGTAAAGGTTAATCCAGCATTTGCTTGTAGTCTATCAATTAGCTCTGCACCCATAGCTGGGGCTGTTGTCCAAATACCACCAGATGCTAACTGCGGATTTTTTACTAGGCAAACTGCACTCTCTGCAATCATTTTTGACGTAGACCCGTAGCCTGGATCTCTATCGCCTTTAACGCTAATACGCACAGACCTGCCATCCGAATGCTCTCCCACCATTAATACGTCATAAAATCCGTTTTCGCGCTCTTCTTTACTGGGCCCTTCTCCAGGTTGAAGCGTACTCTTTGCCATTGAGTTATCTTCTGTAACCGCTTTAGCTATAGCCTCTCCCTTTTCACCTGGGCCCGTAACCATCATCTCATCATAAACAAAGTCTTCTCCATAATGATGATCAAGTAGCATATTTGAGCGGTGAACATTTTTAGTATTAATGCTTGCCATGACAAAAGGGGCAATCCAACTTTCTATGGCCTCATCATATTCAGGTTTATTCCCCAAGGGTTGATCCGCACCCTGAAACCCTGATGTAAGAGAGAATGGGTTGCGTAATACTGAAATTAAGTTTTTGTCCCTACCAGCGGCCGCCATAGTCTCTCTGAAGCTAGCTAATGTACCCCCTGACATTGTTCCTTTCATGGCTCTAACCCGCCCTTTCACTCTAGACACTGTGCTTCCCAGCTCTAACTCAGCATGCTGCTGCAAGAACAATACGCCCAGATCAAAGGGTATAGAGTCAAAACCACATGAAAATACAATACGAGCACCGCTCTCTTCGGCCGCGGCTGAATGTTCAGCAATCATTTGGTGCATCCATGCTGGTTCGCCACACAGATCGACATAATCAGTTCCGGATGCAGCACAAGCTGCCACAAGCTCATTACCATAAAGTTGATAGGGCCCAACCGTTGTTAACACAACCGAAGTTTTATTAACCATATTATTAATGGAATCTAAATCATCGGCATTAGCCACTAATAAAGACACATTCTTGGCAATACCCAACTCATCTCTGACTGCTACCAATTTATCGATACTGCGTCCGGCCATGGCCCATTTGACATCGCCATCCACACCATACGTTTGGTTTAAATATTCAGCTACCAAACGTCCGGTAAAGCCTGTTGCTCCATAAACTACGATATCTATGTCTCTATTAGTCTTCATAAAAGTCCTTTATTAATAGTCGAATTAATTGCTGAGCGGAATAATCTCAAAGTGGGTTAAACTATGCAAATAAACAGAGCTTTAAACCAGTTTTTTATCAATTTATGTTCAATGCTCAGCAATATTAAGCTTGCATACTAGAATAATAGTAGGTAATCCCTAACACTAGCGCTTACCTCACTAACTGTGTAAAAATTGATCTGAAACCTTAAGGGTATCTCATGATGGGTCAATTAAATAACAATTTAAATTCTGAATTCTCCGATTATATTCAGGACAAACCTACTATTTCTTATGTGCAGCCGACCGATCCTTGGTTAGTACAAAAGTTTATCTCTGGAGTAGAGATCCTTTTCGGGCGTAAAAAACTTGAGTCCATCTACGATGACCTAAAGAAACAGCCATTTGATGTTCTGTCATTTTTCACGTCGGCACTAAAAGCAACTCAGATTGAAACTTGTTACGATACTGAAAAGTTGAATGTATTTCCAAAAAGAGGCCCCTTGGTCTTCGTGGCCAATCATCCTTTTGGCGTCGTGGATGGCTTAGTTCTTTGCGACATCGCTATCAAAGCGCGAGGCAATTTTCGAATCCTAATTAACTCATTGCTGTGTCGCGACCGGGATCTTGCGCCCTACTTTTTGCCCATTGACTTTCATGAAACAAAAGCCGCAGTTAAGAATAATCTTCGCACTAAAAAATTGGCACAGGAATGCCTAAAAGAAGATATTCCATTACTCATCTTTCCCTCTGGATTTGTTTCCACTGCAGATCGCAAAGGTTTTGGAACAGTAGTAGACGCACCCTGGACAACTTTCGCAGCTAAGTTAATTCGCGATGCTCAGGCCACGGTGGTTCCCGTTCATTTTGCGGGGCAAAATAGTCGCATATTCCATGTAGCCTCGCATATTAGCGAGCCCTTGCGTATGGCGTTATTATTAAAAGAAGCAAGCAATAAATTTGGCTCTAAAATCGATGCAGAAATTGGTAATCCCTTGCCTTGGTCAGATTTAGAGAATATTGGTGATCGTCAGGAACTTACAACCTATCTGTATAACCAAGTTAAATCCTTAGCCTCTCCACAGGAAATTACTAGATAACCTGTACGATTAAAGCGATTCCTACGGCAAGACCTAAAGAGTACAAAAATATTTTAAGAATAGAGAACTTTCGAGTGGACCAATCAATCCGGTCATCTCGGTCGGTTTGCCTTGATGATGCCTTAAACCGACCAAGATAAAAGAAGACGGCCAATGAAATAACCGCCATAGAACCAAAAATGAGAGAGTTTGCATCCACTAGCGGCTTCTCAATTTCGCCAATAATCGTAACATTTCAAGATATAACCATATGAGCGTAACCATCAAAGAGAATGCGCCAAACCACTCCATGTACTTAGGTGCGCCCATCTCTGAACCCTGCTCTATGAAATCAAAATCTAAAACCAAATTAAGAGCAGCTATGGCCACCACAAACAAACTAAAGCCAATCCCAAACAAGCCGTTAGAATGAATAAAACCAATACTACCTGA
>Ga0233427_10004569_pt1 | contig 11477 bp, 6 predicted proteins | sample SI_118_April2016_5_FD_179885 | JGI IMG/M metagenome (GOLD analysis project Ga0233427, IMG submission 179885) | Seawater microbial communities from Saanich Inlet, British Columbia, Canada - SI_118_April2016_100_MG | ecosystem: Environmental > Aquatic > Marine > Inlet | place: Canada: British...
GTGACGACACGTACGCCGGTCTCGTTGCGGAAAAGAAAACGCTGTTGCAGGGATCGAAATTGCTGGAGTTCTACGCCTTGGAAGAAGGCTTGGGTGACATCGGCGGATTGGACAACCTGAAGGAGTGGCTTGCCGGTCGCGCGGTTGCTTTTGGTCTTGAAGCACGCGAAGAGGGCGTGCCGATGCCCAAGGGCGTGTTTCTGCTCGGTGTGCAGGGGTGTGGAAAAAGTCTGACATCGCGTGCGACGGCGCGGTTGCTCAGTTTCCCACTGGTGCGCCTCGACGTATCCCAGTTGTTGAGTTCCGATCGCGGTTCCTCAGAGCAAAACATGCGCGAGGTGCTGCAAATTGCCGAGTCGATGGCCCCGGTTGTCTTGTGGCTGGATGAAATCGAAAAGGGGTTCGCAGGCTCGTCGGAGGAAGGAGATTACGACGCGACCATGTCGCGACTGATTGGCCAGTTTGTCATCTGGATGGAAGAGAAGCGAGCGCCGGTGTTTGTTGTGGCGACGGCTAACAGCATCGCAAACCTGCCGCCCGAATTGCTTCGCCGCGGTCGTTTCGACGAGATGTTTTTTATCGACCTGCCGAACTACGCCGAACGCAAGCAGATTCTTCAGGTCCACCTGAGCAAACATGGTTGGGAGCCGAGCGACTTCAGTGTTCCGCAGTTGGCCGAACGGACCGACGGCTACAGCGGTGCCGAACTGGCCGAGGTTGTGAATGCTGCCACTGTTGATTCGTACGTTGCGGGGAAACAACTATCGCAGAAAGCGTTGGACGACGTGCAGCAGCGAACGGTGCCGTTGTCGGTCACGATGGAAGAGAAAGTGTTTGCACTGCGAGAGTGGGCGCGCGACCGTTGCCGTCCGGCGACACCCGATGCCCGCATCGCCGAAATGATTGAACGCGACAAACGCGATGAACGCCTAAAGCAAACCGCCGATGATGAAGGTCACGTCGCAGCCTGGAAACAATTGGCAGACGCTGGAAAGTTTCCTGAAGCCGTTTGCGAATTTGTCGGCAGCCAAACCGATGTTGCTTTCTACGAACTACAGGCGACGTTTTCTGATTTCCTGCAGACCGCCGGTGACCAGGGACTCGCATTGCGGTCCGATCCCAATGCCGTCATCGGTAGCGGCATGAGTGGTGAACTGGCGGGCATGCTTTCAAAGCTGTTGCGGGCCAATCGTCTGTATGTCTCGCCGGTCGCAGAAAAACGTTATACCGGCCACGCGATCAAATTGCCGGTCATTCCCCAGCTTCCCGACGAACTCCTGAAACGGCCGAGTTGGCTGCCGGTCTGCCTGTGTGCCCGGCCTCCAAAGGACCTCGACAGCCGTTTGGGCCGCGTTGCACGAGTGAAGTTGAAGTCGTAGGGAGATGTGGAAGGCGGGGACTGCGGACACCGACCGCTCGTGGATATTGCGTCTCAAAGCCCACGGGTCGCGGCCCGTGGGACCGGGCGGCCCATCCACCTTCCATCCCATGTCAAACTGGGGCGAGTTTACCGGCAAATGAGTTGGGCCAATTTGTGCCGCGACTTCCGCCCACTCTTTCCGAACAGATCGCTTAATTGAGAGAACCCTCAAAGTTCGATCGCCAGCTGGATCGATATTCAGCTAAACGAGTCTGTTCTTGTTGTGCGGCAGCAATGCGCTTTGGCCGCATCTCACAGTGTCCGGCACTTCGTGAAGGCGTACGATGATGGCAATTCTCCAACGGCGGCTGCTCTTGCGCGGACTTGCGGTTTGTCTACTGGTGGCCGGCAGCCGCACAATGGCTTCGGCGCAGGATGCCGCTCAGGCGGATACGCCCCCAGAGCCGCCGGCGCCGATGGTTCTGCCGTCACACCCCTTGGCAACGGGAGCGTTTCGCGATACCGAATACGGAGACGTGCCACATTACGGCGAGGCGGACAGCCCCGGTCGCGGATACCCGCACTACGATCACCCGAATCAACGCTACGGCCAATGGTATCGGCCGCGCGCGTTTGGCTTAACTCAAACCGAACGCTGCCTGCCCCGGCCGTTTCGGCCGCGAGGTTACGGCAACTTGCAGACTCGGCCGTCAACCTGCTATCGCGTTGACTACAATCCGTTTGTACTCAAAGATCCAACCAATGAATACGGCCCGAGCTACTACCTGCGGCAGGCCGATGGACGCTGCGGTGGCGACGAGTTGATCTCCATCGGCAACGACGTGCCGTGGTATCGCTTCAATGTGCGTCACCAACTCCAACGTGTCGGTAGCAGCGTGAAGTCGCTATTCACACACTAAGCGGCACGCTGCTAACGGCCGGCCGGGCTTTCGCCAACGATCAATTCATTCTTGATCGAACGAACGCCCGGTTCCAGGCGGACCATAATTGCGGCAAGGCGTCGCGTTTCGGGTGAGTTGACTTGCCCGCTCAATGTCGCGGCACCCTGCTCATCGAGAACGACCAACACGCTTCGCAAAGTGGGTTGTCTCAACGACACCATTTTCAGGCGAGTGTTGACCGCCGAACTAATCTGCTTTGTCGCCGGTCGGGAATAGGTGAAGGCGATTTCCTGTCGCGGTCGAACAATCCGTCGGGCTGCGCCTTGGTTGCCTCGGCCGCCACCTTGGCCGAAGTCGCCAAATGCCCGTCCGGTTCCACCGTTTCCATTGCCACGATTGCCAAACTGTCTTCCGCCCCCTTGGCCTCCCGGCGATTGTTGGCCGAGCCGTTGGTCGCCCACAAATCGCCCGGTGTTGTCATCGCGGCCAACAAAAGCCCCCTGTGTGGCGGTATTCGTCCCACCCAACTGGTTGCCACCAAGTTGCTGTCCACTCAAAGAGCCGAACGTTGACGTGCCACCGGTGATCGAACCTCTTAAGTTGGAACCAATCTGGCCTGACGGCCCGCGATTACCGAACAGACTCTGTGTTTGCGCCGACACCGCACTCGCCCACGTCAGACAGGCGGTCACCAAGGCAGCCGACAAGAGCGTTTTGTAAAAACATCGCTGGGACATCTCATCACTCCATTACGAATGACACGCACGACCTGCTATCAGAAGAACGCAAACGATCAACGAAGCAAACCACGTTGATTATACGTATTTTCGGCGCAGTTGTCGCGAAAAATTGCGGGGAGTTGATGTAAAGTCTGAATTATTCGAGCCGGAAGCGGGAGCGAAGCATCAACTGCTCCTTCGCTTAAGCATCAGGCTTCGATTCGGGTCATCATGTCTGGGCCATCAAAATCCTTCGAGCGGGTGCGGGCTGCTTTTTGACTCGTCGAGGGGATGATTCGTCGCTGAGCGACGCTGCTGGGGCGGTACATCGACTGCAGTTGTTGGTGATAGTTGAAACCGTTTCACTTGCGGCAGCTTATCCGTCGCCGCATGCGGGACGGCGGGGCGTTTGGTTTTTTGTCGCTGCTTCTGTTTTAGCTGTTGCAGCATTTGTTCGATGTGTCGAATCTGCGCCCCATCGTCTGCTTCGGGGACAGAAGAATTTTCGGCCGGCTTTGCCAGTTGTTGCGCAGACGTCAATCGTATTGGGCCTGACGCCTTGTTGGGGCCGGTCAGGTCCTGTTGATCTGGGGTGGATGCATGCAAAGCCCTTTCGATGATCGACGCTCGTTCCGCTGCTCCAATCGTCCGGCTCTTTCCAGCGCCACCTCGATTCAGCGAAGCGCCGAGTTGAAATTCCGATATCTCAGGCGATGCTCCGGCCAATTTTGGTTTCGCCGGTGCGGTTGTTTGTTCGTCAGAGTTCTTCTCGACCGGGCCGTCCAGCCGTACGTGAACCATTTCCGAATAGATAACCGGGCCGCCGTTGGGGGCAGTCAATCTAACACGGAGTGAGCAAGTGGTTTGCCAGGGATGTTTCGCAACGTAGGGAATGAAAATGCGATAGGAGGGACCGGGCATTGATTCCTGCAGATGAGTGGCCCATGCGTCTGTCGGGAAGACGAAGTGACGCAGCGGTTTGACCTGCTCCTCCTGTGTTCCACGATCGTGGTAAAGTGTGACGCGAACGTCGCCGTCTGACGTTGCCGGCAGATGCGACTCGTGCGTGAAGAACATGATCTGTCCCGCGAAACCCCGCGTCGGCAATCCGTCAATCCCCTGGCCTTGGACCGGTTCCCAGATGCAGACAATCTTACGAACCGGATTGCTTGCGTCGGCATGCGGAACGGCCTTCCCATTCCAGTTGAGCAGGTTCTTTCCCGCGCATCCCAATTGGGCGACGAGAACGATTCCCAGAATCAGCAGACGCGACGTGTTGAACGAATGACGTATCATGGCAGAGTGATCCGTATCAGGACTGCTTGAGAGGAACGCCAGGGACGACGTTCATTACGGTGTTCTTCATAAACTCAGCACTACTTCGACTTCGGCAGGAACGGCAAGCGACGGTACCACTTCTTTCGTTTCGGCACGGAGCCCCGAACCGTTTGCTGGTTCATCGATTGCACACTTTGCCGACCGACCGCGTTCCCGTCGATCGGCATCCCCGCCGGAAACTGATTGAACGAGGATGACGGCCCGGGCAGCGGTGGAACGTTACCCGGCATAATGGTGGTGGGAACATCGTCTTCGCCGGCCGGAAAATCACCGGGCGGGATCGTCAGCGAGCCGGGCAGATTGTTGTACGGTCCATCAGCCGGAACGGCGAAAATCGGACCGTGAACCTCTTCGGCGACTTCTTCGACATAGTGAAGCCGTTCGGCTTCAACCTGTTTGATCAACTCGGAGTCGGCGGCGTTGCGGATGATGCGGGGGGTCATAAAGATGAGTAGTTCCGTCCGACGGCTCTTTGTGGAGTCGTATCGGAATGCGGTGCCGAGCAGGGGAATATCTCCCAGCCAGGGAACTTTGCGTTCGACGGTGTCGTCCAACTGCGTGATCATCCCGCCCAGCACAACGGTTTGGCCATCGGGGACGGCAATTGTCGCCTGGGCTTCTGTAATGTCGAAGATGGGCGACTCGACGACTGCGCCTGTTGTGGGATCGGTGATCAGCGGCACACCCTGGCCGGCAATCGCACTCTTGTTGGCAATGGTCTCCATGACGATGGTGCCGTCGGGGGTGATTCGCGGCGTGACCTGCAGAATGATGCCGACCTGCTGCGGTTCACCAAGCGTTGGTGTGACGCCACCCAGGTTGTTGGTTGGGGCGGCCGTGATGACCGGCACCTGCTGACCAACCTGAATTGACGCCAGTTGGTTATCGACGGTCCGGATTTGAGGGCGACTGAGAATTTGGACGTTGCGCTGCGACGCCAGTGCGCGAACCAGCACGCTGACCGATTCGGAACTGGCCGAAAGAACCAATCCGCCGAACCCGAGGTCGCCGTTGATACGCCCCAACGAGAAGTTGCTCAGCCCCTGCTGACCCACGCTGGCGGGCTGAATTGCGGTGTTGTTACCAAGTTGCGCGTTGTTGAACAGAAAACCGGGAAGCCCTTCCTGGTTAATAATCTGCTCGGTCGTCGTCTGCGTGCCGTTGGGACTGGTCGTGGTGTTGGTGATTGTTTGGAAGGTCTCTTGGTTGAGCAGCCCGCGATTGAACAACAGTGAATCCTGGAATCCTAATTCGACACCGAATTCATCGGTATTATCCAGCAAGACTTCGAGGATCAACACCTGAATGATGACCTGCGCTGGTGCTTCATCAAGCTGATGGATCATCTCCTCGATTTCGTCGAAGTATCGCGGGGTGGCACTTAACAACAGGCTGTTGCTGACGAGTTCCGGCTCGACGATGATTTCCTGTTCGAGCAATTCCACGTTGCTGACCAGTTCGGGATCGATCTGCGCCAGGTCGCCTTGTGCTTCAAGGAATCGATTAATGGCGTCGGCAACGGCATCCGCGGGACTGTTCTTTAACTTGATGATTTTGTTTTTTCGTTGTCGGATGTCGCTTTCGTCGAGTCGTAACAGAATGGCTTCGACGACGCGCAATGCCTCGGCACCGCCAATGGCGATGATGGTGTTTGTGCGGACATCGACGGAGAAACGGAGCGGAATCAGCCCGCTGCTGGCATCTTCGGCACCGGCTACGTTTACGCCCAGTTGATTCTGTGCGTCGTCCGAGGCGAACAGCGTTTCCAGAAGTTCAGCCATGCCGCTGGCATCGCTGTTGGTGAGTTCAAACACTTTGATTTCCGCCACATTCGACGTCGGTAAATCGAGTTGTTTAATCAACTCCGCCATCAACGGCATGCTTGTTTCCGGGGCAGACACAATCAGGCTGTTCACGCGGGGGTCGGCCGTCACTCGAATGTCGGCCAGAATTCCTGATCGGATTATGCGGCGGGCGTCGCCGTCGTTCGTCAGAAATTCGAGCACGACGGACTTCGCGTCGCTCAGCTGCTGCGTCGATTGACCTGCACCACCGCCTTGACCGCCGCCTTGTGCGCCGGTTGTCTGTGCGGGACTCAGCACGCTTTGAATCGACTCGTTGATCACCTCGACCAGTTCGTCGGCGATGGCATTCTTTAACGGGAAGACTTTCAAACGGCTGACTGCTGGGGAAGCGTCGCGATCGATCTTGCGAATCAACGCTGCCACTTCGATCAGATCGCCCGGCGAAGCCTGCACGATGACCGAATTCGTCCTCACATCGGCAACGGCTCGAACCCGGGCACTCAATCCACCGGCCGGTTGTTGTTGCCCCTGTTGTTGCTGCTCCGGGTACATTGTGTCGAGCGTTTCAACCACCTGCGTGGCGATGGCGTGCTTCAACGCAAACACCTGAAACTCATTACTCGGATTGATCGGCTGATCGAGGTCTATGGCCAATTCACCAATTTCGCCCGCAACAGCCTTCGAAGCGATAATCAGGATGGCATTGGGTCTGACGACCGGAATGATGGCCGCCTGCGACTGCTGCGTTGTGCCGCGAACCTCAGTCAGCTGTTCGTAAACGGTACTCAGCAGTGCGGCAAGTGCTTCGGAATTGACGTGTTTGAGCGGCAGTAACTCCATCTTGGGGACCACGCCGACCGCCAGTTGCTCGAGTTGGCGTAATAGCTGCACGACAGCTTCCACGTCCCGCGGGTCGCCCGTGATCACAGTGCCGACGCCGGGAATCACGTTGATGTTGACCGGTCCGTGAAGTGCTTCGACGCTTAACAGCGGGTCACCGCCTTGCGGCGCATTCGCGCCAAGTTGTCCCTGCGGTTGATTGCCGGCGTTGGGCTGATCTCCCGCCTGGTTAGGACCGGCGTTTGCCTTGGGATTGGCGTCAGCCGGCTGTGGCCCAAATCCTTGTGCCCGATTGTTGGTGTTCTGCGCCAACATCATCTTCAGCACCGGCCGAAGTTCTTGAGTGCTTCTCCGCATATCCTTTTCACTGGCGACCAACCGAATCGCGCGGCCGGAGCCCCTTTCGACGGCATCGATGGTGCGGATCAACTGCACGATATTTCGCTGCTGATCGCGCGTCCCGGCGACAACCAGCTGTTCGCGGTCCGTGTCGATGCCGACAGCAAACTGAACGCTTGGGGAATTCGGTGCACGTTTCGTGCGGCGGGCAGTCTGTTTGTGAAACACCTGAAACGCCGGCAAGTGTCCCGGCCCATCGTGAATCAATTCTGCTCGATCTTTCAACGCGGCATAAATAACTTGCGCGACCGCTTTCGCTCCCCGCCGACGTGTGGGAACAGTCACCGGCGACAAAAGAGTTGCAGATTGTACGGTTGGCGACTGTGGCGAACTCACCGCGCGACGACCGGCAGGTTCATCCGACGATTCGACTGGTTGATGCAGCCGCGGTGTTGGCGGAAAATCGTCTCTACTGCCTGTTCTGACGAGTGGCTTCCGAAAACCATCGCTGCGTTCTGTATTCGGGAAGGGCTTTCTGGCCGGCGTCGCGACCTGTTCGGCTGCTTTCGCTTGCCGTGGTTCGTCTGGCTGACTGGCCGGAACGCTCGGACGCTGATAGCGCGTCCGTAGCGAATCGAGATGCAGCACAACCAGGAAGTTTCCCTGTTCCAGCAGGCGAAATCCCTTGGGTTCAATTTCGCGATTCAGCAAACGAACGGCGTCGGTTCGCGAGTATTTGTTGCGGTCGGCGCGGGTCAATCGGCCGGCAGGAGCGCGTTTCATGACTAGTTCAGAGTTCGTCTCTTCGGCGAGTTTGCGGAACACGCTGGGCCAGGTGGAGTTGAAGAAATTCAGGCGAACGGTGTATTCGCCCTCTTCCTCCGCGTCTCCTGCTTGCAGACCTTCCTGAAACGGCTCTTCGTCGGCCAGAACGGGGGCGTTCACCGCGAAGCCTGAATCCAGGACGGTTTCAGAGGTCAATTGCAGGCCAACCCAGCCAATTCCCAGCAAGAGAATTCCGCCAGGCCAGCGAAACTTCTTCCAACATCCTGTCGGGGCATTTTTCATCGGGCAATCCTGCGCTTCCTTGCTGTGCAAACCGCTATCAGACGAACGTCCGACGGAACGGCTGCGTTAAAACCGGCATAACCGGCATCATCATTATTATCGGTACAGAGTGCCGCGCAGGTGAGGAGATTATTCACCTGGACGTGAAAAGATGGGGGGTAACCAAGGTTGTGGAGAGAGGGCGGCGTGGGGATGCAGGCGCAGAGTGGGGGGCGTGCGCAGCGTCGGCGCGGTGCGAGGGTAGGGTGTCGCACCTTGCGGCTGCTGAGAGCAAATCGAGAACCGATTCGCAACTGTTCCTGCAATGCGCCGCTGCAATGTGACAGCAAAACGCAGAAAAAAGGCGAAATGTTTACGCAGCGAGTTTATGTCGCCTTTGGCGTATTGGACGGAGGTTCCCCGGAAGGCGGATCGGACGGTGCTTTGACAGTCGGTGTCTCTTTGGCCGGTTGCCCCGGCTTCACCGCGTCGCCCCGTTTCTCGTCAATCTCAAATTCTTCCAGCAATTCCCGTCGTCGCTCGGCGACGGCGCGGTCGAACTTCGATAGCACGTCGAGCGCTTTGTCGCGCGTTGTCACCAACCCAATAAACAGGTATTGGGCAAGCGCCATGCCGTAGCACAACCAGCCAATCCATCCGGAAACGATGGCCGACAGAATGGCAAACACCGGCGACGAACGATTGAGGTGCTGACAGATAATGCCTTTGACGATCAGCCACTTCTTCTGCCAGATCTCGCCGAACACGTGACGGTTCCAGGTGAGCGATGGCGGACCGGGATGAATGACCGCGAACAGTTCCTGGTCGGGCATCATTTCCACAACGCTGACTGCCAACATAATCCGCAGCCCCATGCCGATTTCATCCCCCTGATTGAAATGTTCAAGGAATGGAAACAGCGCGTCTTCCATGTTGCGCGTGGCGACGAGCAGCACCAACGATGCGCGAAACCATTGTTCGAGATCCTTCTCCAGTTCTTCGTCCATCTCCTGCAGTCGGACAACCTTCTTCAGAAACAGGCGAAACAACGGGATCGCGATCATACCGACAACGAACCGCGCCAATGGGCGCAGAATCGGCCTGAGCAGCGGCAATCCCATCAGAGCGCGAAACACGCTTCCCACCGTTTTGACTCCCTATCTGATTCGACAGCGTGTGGCCATCTTACCGTTTCCAGTCGATCGCGTGGTACAGTTCCCGCAACTTGTTGCCACGGTGTGGATTTAACTGAACGGCATGCGCAACGCGCCCGCGCAGGTGTGCGGAGAAATCGGCGTGATGTTCGCGGTTCTGCGATGCCGGTCCGTGCCGAACACAGTTCGTCAGAATGGCCTTCAGCCGATCAAATTCGCGTCGCGGCATGTTGGTGTGCGCGTTGACGACGACCCCGGCAACCACTTGCTGCTGGTTATTACGAACGACCTTACGCTTGTTTCGGTTCACGCGAAAACGTTCGTCGCGAATGATCTGTGATGTTAACGGAATGAAGACGGGCAACGCACGAATGAAACTCTGCGGACCAGAGAATGTCAAGTCGTCGGCGTAGCGGGTGTACTCGACGGAATAGGAACGCGCCAGCCCTGACAATCGCACGTCTAATCCATAGGCCGACAGATTCGCCAAGGCGGGTGACGACGGTGCGCCTTGCGGCAAGTGACGTTTTAGGAATGGGAAGAATGCCGACGAAAACCTCTCAGGATATCTCAAATTCGACGGCACCTTGGACGTCGTCAGCCGTCCCAGCCAAAGCGCCGCCTCGCGCGAGTAACCCAGCCCGCGAAAGATTCCCACCACCCGCGAGAAACCAACGTTCGCATAGAAATCTTCCAGATCCAATTTCAGTATCGCGCGTTGGCCAACGTGTCGTCGGGCATTCGTCACAATCGAACGCCGACGCACAAAACCGTGTGCGCAATTATGCGGCGGTACGCGGTCGAGAATCTCCCGCAGAATCTGAGTCTGCACCTGCTTCAATTTCTGCTTGGGGGCTTCAATCAGTCTCCAGCCGCCCGACCGCTTCTTGACCCAACGAAAGTGATAGTGTGCCTGCTGTTCGTTTTCGGGCCGGTAGCCGTCCGAAAAGCGTTGGGTCAGCCATGCCACCTGACCCAACGGCATCTGAAGCCATTCGGCCAATTGTTCCGGCGTGTGAATTACCGGCAGATCGAACGAATCCAGCAGACTTTCATCGCCGTCACGGCTGAGGTCGAGGAATCGCCCGTCCCGAATGCCGTACTGAGCGAACCGGTAGGGAGGCGTCTCTTCCTCAATCGGCTCAGACCAGGGCCGCTGGCCGTGACGCCGGCGCAACGGAGTGAGCTTCACCCGTCTTCGCGGGGCGCGTTCTCGCCGCCGGTGGGACGGGGAAGCAACGTCGCGTGAGGACGGAAGAAAGAGTTGCCGCAGGAAGTCGAACAAACCCATAGTGTCGGCGTCGGTCACGCGTTGAGAAGGAAAGAGCGATTCTGGTTAGCCGCGACTCGAAGAGGAGCGCTCCTCTTCGAGTCGCGGCTAACCAGAACCTGAGCAATCGGTCGCTCAAAACGAGAAAACCATGCCCGGCGGGTCGCACAACCGATCCTGTGGCGAATGTCCGTCGGTTAAAGCTCTTAACCGAAGGACATTGTCGCGGCGAATGTCGAACAACGCTTCTTCCGCGGGGTAACCCCGCAGCGTCCGGAATCACCAATCAAGGTGACTGCGAACATTCTTGTGCGACCCACCGGTCATAGTGCGTGTATGGTAGTCACCCAGCGCAGCCGGTCATAGGGAAAACGCTGTGACGCGCTTTTCTTGGCATCTCAATCTGACGCAAGGTGCCGTGGCGGTTTGCTATGTCGAACTTGCAAAGATGCGGTCCATTCGTTGTGAGATGTCGGCCAGTCGCGCTTCTCCTCCGCCGCCCACCTCGGCTGTTGCCCAGCCTTTGAAGCCGATGTCGGCCAATGACTGCATGACCGCCGGCCAATCGCAGTCCCCGTCGCCCAACTTCACGCGAAAACCGGCTCCCGGACCTTTGGAGTGCTGCAGCTTGCGGCTGTACTCTTTGATGTCGAGTTTACCAATGCGGCTGCCGAGCGCCTGAATCCAATGTTCGGGCCAACCG
>Ga0233427_10004570_pt1 | contig 11474 bp, 11 predicted proteins | sample SI_118_April2016_5_FD_179885 | JGI IMG/M metagenome (GOLD analysis project Ga0233427, IMG submission 179885) | Seawater microbial communities from Saanich Inlet, British Columbia, Canada - SI_118_April2016_100_MG | ecosystem: Environmental > Aquatic > Marine > Inlet | place: Canada: British...
GATGTTGTTCCTGTTCCTGTCCCTGCTCCTGAAGTAGAAGATGGTGATGTTGTTCCTGTTCCTGTCCCTGCTCCTGAAGTAGAAGATGGTGATGTTGTTCCTGTTCCTGCACCTGTTCCTGCACCTGAAGTAGAAGATGGTGATGTTGTTCCTGCTCCTGAACTGGATGTTGTTGCTGTTGGGTCATAATTAGGATTAAACATTTTTCTTATATCATTTATAATATTAGTTGTATTAGTTGTATTAGTTGTTGTATGAGTATCATCATATAATTCTAATATTGAATATTTAGCATTATTTGATGTAATTAATAAATTTTGATATTTCATTAAATTATCAGGTAATGTATATTCTTCATTACTAAATGTAATTTTTTTTATTGTTAATGGTTGTGTTAAATCAGTAATATCAATGTATTTTAAGTTTATTTGTCTTGAACTAAAATCAATATCATATATATAAAGTATATTATTATTAAAATAAAATTTAGGAGATGTGTATGAACTTACTAAACTTAATTCGTTAAAATCACTAATTAATATATTATTACTATAAAATTCTATTTTATTATAATGTATTTTATAAATACCATTAGTTAGTGATATTATAAATAAATAGTTATCATTTATAAATATATCTTTTATATTTTCAACCATTACATTACCTATTTGTGTTGTTTTCCAATTAGAGGCATCATTTGTTTCAGGTATTCCATCTGTTAATTTACAATAATATATAACTTGAGTAGTTTCATAACATCCTACAGCAAATAATACATCATTATTTACAGCCATATATTTAATAGTATCATAAGGAGCGTGAGGGTTATCACCTGGTTGTGTTGTTAATGGTAAATTTGAAAGAAGAGGTAAGCGTAAGCATTTTAATACAACTTTATTATTATTTAATATAGGTTTTCCATCTTCATCTAATGTAGAATAATATAATCCATCTATATTAATATTTTCCATATCATTTAATATATCATTATAATACCATAATACTTTAGTTAAAACATTTAATAAAAGACCAGAACATGAATCTCTATTTTTATAATCAGGATTTTCTATTCTAGAACCATCACTAGTAGTAGGTAATTCTAACATATATTCAAATTTTTCAATTGTTGTAGTTTCACTATTTTCGGGATTATAATAATATATATTTCTATCAGCATTATTTTTAATACCATAAAAACCTTTATTATTAGAACATAAAAGTTGTAAAATACTAACACTATTAATATTATTATTAATAGTATCAAAAGTATCAACAATTAAATTTACTGTTTTATCATCGTTAATTTTTGGTTCTCCAGTAATAGTATTAATATCATCCATTGTTCCAGTTAATGATACAAAAGGTTCATTGTTTGTAGTTATATAATTATATAAATAAAATAATGCTAAACTAATTATAACAATTACTATAATAATAAGTAGATACTTTAATAAGTTATTATTTTTCATTTTAATAATATTTTCTACTAATACTATATTATAATTTATATTTATAATATATTTACAATTTATATTTATAATATATAAATATTTTAAAAAGATAAAAACAAATAAAAATATATAAAAAAGATGAAAACAAATAAAAATATATAAAATATTAATAAATAATGTTATTTATATGTTATAGTTTAATTTATTCAAATATTTCAAAAAATTTTTTTTTATATAAAGAAAATTTTTTTAATGAGTCTCCCATACTTTTACTATTATTTTTAAATTTTTCTTTATTAAAAGATTTTTTATATTTATTAAAAGTATCCATAAAATCAGGCATACTAGATTTTTGTTTTGTAAAATCTTCACTACGTTTCATTATATTATCAAAAGTTTCACTTTTACTTTTTTTATCTTTTTTATTTTTTTTAGATGATGATGAATTTAATTTAGACAATACACTTTCAAAATTTTCAATTTGGTCTTGAGATTTAGTATATAATTTATATAAAATAATTACGAATACTATAATTAATAGTAAAATATATAATTTATGAATTGGTGATAGATTATAATTCATTTTATTTTATATTAATTAATTATTATTTTAGTTTATTATTAATTATATATTTTTTATTTTTATTTTAATTATAGTATTAAACTATTTAATAGAGAATATCAATAAAATTAAAATTATCAATAAAATTAAAATTATAAAAATAATGATGTAATTATAAATATTACCATAGTCTATAAAAATAATGCTATTATAATAAATAATAACATACCAACAAATGCTTTCATAAGAACTCCACCAATACTTACTTGTCCAGATTCAAGTAATAATCTTGGCATAAAACTAAATAGAAATCTATTAAATTCTGGTAGTGATATTATAAAAGATAGTATAAATACTAAAATAGGATATTTAAAATTTTTCATAATTTTGTCTTTTAATGATTCTCCACTAATATTAATACCAATTTGAGATAATAAACCATTATTATTTAATTGTTGATGAACCATTTTTTCAGAATAGTTATTATTAGGGTTCATAGGTTGTATATGTTCATTATTATCCATTTGTTTATAAGCAGGTACTTGTGATGAATCCATAGCATATTGTAATGCTTGAGAATTTATATTTGTTTGTTGTTCCATTCCAGGACTATCACCCATTTCTTTTAATATATCTTCAACTAATTGACTTTCACTTGGTTGATTAGACATATTAACATTATTATTATCTAATATAGGCATATCATTGCTATTCATAGAAATATTTGGCATAGAATTCATATTTTCCATACCATTTGTATTTTCATTACTATTGCCATTACGCCTGAGTAAATTAATAGGAGTTGATTGAGACATTTATAAATAAAAAATTTAAAAGTTTTATTATATTAAAAGATATAATATTATTAAAAAAAACAATTATAAAAAGTATTATTAAAAAACGAATTTATTATTTTACTAGTTTATATTTTATTATTTTATACTTTATAGTTTATTATTTTCAATATTTTTACAACTTGTATTTACTGTTTTATATGTATAACATTTATTATCAAAACTAAATATTTTATCTTGAACTTCTTTTAAAGGAGGACCTTCTATAAAAACCATATTTGCATTTTTACAAGCAATTTGTAAAATAGATGCTAATCCAAAGGCTAATATAATTGAAAAAATTATATTACCTTGTTTTGTTTTAAAAAAATCAATTAAATACATTTTATATTATATTTATTTTATCTTTATTTATTATATCTTTATTTATTTTATCTTTATTTATTTTATCTTTATTTATTTTATCTTTATTTATTATTTAATTCTATTATTATTTAAATCTATTATTATTTAAATCTATTATTATAAAAGATTATATTTTAAATTTATTTAATTATTAAAGGATGTTCTAGAATTAAATCAGGATCACTGGGACATTTTACTTCTGTTGCTTTGTATTTATAACAATTTTCATTTTCATCTTGGTATGTAAATTTACCTGCGTTATCTGGATTAGGAAATCTCATTACTTTTATTTTTTCGGGTTGTAAAACATATACACATCCAACACCTATAATAAATGCGATTAAAAATACAGTTGGATTTATAAAATTTTTTAACATTTTATTATATTTATTTATATTTATTTACTATATTATATTTATATATTTATATTTTTATTATTATTATTTATAAAGATATTTATAAAGTGTTTCTAGAGATAAGTTGTAAAATGTTTCTAGAGATAAGTTGTAAAATGTTTCTAGAGATAGATATATATTATTCATCATATTTGTCATCATTAGTAATTGTTTTATCAATTTCTTGATATTTTATATTTAAACTTAATTTAGTATATTGTTGTTTTACATCATTATAGTCTCCATTATTACTTTCTTTATCATTATTTTCTTTATAATTATAATATTTATTAGCATTTTTACTAATATATGATTTATAATAATCATTTCCTTTCAAAAGAAATCTTGATACAGAACCTATTCTATCTAATAAGTGATAATAATTATTATCATATTTCTTACTAACTTTAGAATTCATATAATCTATTGTTTCATTATAATATGGTATATCTAAATTAATATTTTTATTATCTTTATTATCTGTATTGTCTTCATTTATAATTTCTTCTAAATTAGTATTATCATTTATATTATTTAAGACTTGTTTATCTTTGTCGTCTCTATTTTTACTTGCATATAACCCTTTTTTCCAATCTATTTTTCCTAACCAATCTGGACTGAACATTTTTTACTGATTTATTTATTTTTATAATTTATATCTATGTAAATTAATTTATAAATTGATTATTAAAGAAAAATAATATAAAAAATAATAAATACTAACGAATAGTATTACTTAAAATAGTGATTTTACTATTATTATTATAGTTATATGTTAAAAATAGTTTTTATAGAGTTTAACACTTAAATTAATTTTATATTTGATGATAAAATATAATGAGAGAAACCAAAGAGTAATGTATATTGTATAATCAATAAAAATATTGAGAATATAAGACCTAATAAGTAAATATGCCATCTTCCAGGAACAATACAATCGGGTCTATCAATAGGACAAAATATAGACTCATTTATTTCTCTAATAAAGTAAGGTAATATTTGTTGTGCCATTGGAAAAGTAATAGCAAATATAATTAATCCTGATACTAAACCAAGAGTGATACTACTAGTATTCATTGCTAGAGAGATAGAGTGTGCTAAAATACCTACAATAGCAAGACCATTAATAATGTTTGTTGAAAGAAAACCGCTAAATTCAGTATTTTTAGAACATTCGGTTGGATATAAATTTGTAAAAAGATCTGGCTTACCTCCTTCAGTTAATGTCACTGCTGTCATTACGAGAGCAGGTAAATAATATTTTAAAGTTTCATAATCACCTGAAGAAAATAATATAGCAGGAACTGTAATTACAAATATAATATAAAAAAATATAGTGTCTAGATTAGGAATACTTAAACATAAATTAATAAATCTCATTTTTATTAGTATTTATAGTTTTACTTATTATACTTATTATATATTATATTATATAAATATTAAATATTTTATATATATTATTATTTTTTTATTTTTATTTTTTATTTTAATTATATATAATTTTTTATTTTAATTATATATAATTTTTTATTTTAATTTAGTTATATTTAATTATTTTATTATTTATTTAAATTTGTTTTTCACAATATTATAATAGTTATTTAAGTAATCTTCTTGATTTACACCTAATATATCAACTTCAGTTTGTTTATTAATTTCATACTTATTTATTAAATCATTTTTATAATTATTAAAAAATAAATCAAATTCTTTTAAAGAGTTAAATTTTGTATATAATAATTTATCTCTTATTAATTTATTTCTTAATTTATAAAAAAATTTAGAACCATAATTTTTTTCATTCATTATTGCATTTATATCTACATTTTTTTTATAATTTAATATAGTTAAGTTATTATATAATACTTTTATTGAAGTTGAATTAAGTAATGTAAAATAAAATAAATATGTTTCATTAAAATTTTGTATTTTATTTGGATTATATTTTAAATTTATACTATTTTTAAATGATTTTAAATTATATGTATTAATATTATAAAATAATAATAATTTTTTTATATTAATACCTGTTTTTGTTTGAAACCAATTATATAATTTAATAGGTAATATATATTTTCTAAAATCTATTTTATTATTATTTATATTAATAGTAATATCGTATTCTTTATTTTTTATTATAATAATATCAAAAAAAGTATGTTCTGGATATTCTTTATTATTAAAAGTAATTATTTTATACATATCTGTAGGAACATTCATTTCTACTTTTTCTAATAAAGCATTATAATAAGTTTTAACTTTATTATCTACAATACACCCTGTAAATATATTAATATTATAAATATTTGTATTATAATATAAACTTTTTTTACACCAATTTTCTAAAATATTCCATATTCCTATATTCATTATAAGATTTTGTGGTATTACATTAGAAAATAAAAATGTTTCATAATAATCATCTACATTTAATTTATGAAAACTTGCTGGAGCCATATGACCTTCACTACCTCCATAATATTTATAAGTTGTGTAATCTTTTATACTATATTGATTTTCTAAAGGTATTTGTGTATCATTCTGCCAATTATCTATTAACTGACTTCTTATTATATTTTTATCAGCATTTTTTAATAAATTTAAATCTTCTCTAATTAACAATGGATATTTATATGCTTTACTAAAAAATACATCAAATGATATTTTTTTTAAAAAAACTATATTTTTAGCAATTTGATTATTATTTGAAAACACATCTTTATAGTCTATTTTAGAATTACTTAAACTTGTTAATTTAATTGATGAAAGAGTATCTATTTTTTCTGTATTTTTTTTTGTATATGTTTTAATTTCTTTCTTACTTTGTTTTTGACTTGTATATTTCATTATAAAATTTATTATTACTTAATAACTTCAAATATAAAAAATAGAAAATAATAAAAGAAAAGAAAATATTAAATTTTTAATATTAAATTTTAATAATAAATGTTTAATATTAAATAATATAAATTATTTATTTAAATTTAAGCAAATCTATAAACAGTATGCTTACATTCACCCATACCTACTAATTGTTTGCGACCATTTTTAGTAGTTTTAGTTTTAATGTCTGACATTTTAGTTTGTTTTCTACATCTTAAACAACAAGCGTGATCTTTTGGCATAGGAGATACACATTTAACACCATTCTTACGTTTAGTTTTAGTCTTCATAGTCTTTTTAGTCTTCATAGACTTAGAACTTTTTTTAGTTCCTTTGGAATGTTTAGATGCTTTTTTAGAAACTCTGGAAGTAGCCATAATAAAGTTGAGATAGTTAATAATAAAGTTGAGATAGTTAATAATAAAGTTAAGATATTTATTAATATATAAAAAGATTTAAAATAAAAATTAATTAAAAAATTTAATTAAAATAAAATTTAATTAAAATAAGTTTTTAAAAAAAACTTAACCAAAATAAGTTTAACAAAATAAGTTTAACAAAAAACTTATTTAATAAACACTACTTGTTAATGATTGTGTATATGGATTTTCATTAAAGGCATTTAATATTTCAGGGTTCATACGTGCTCTATTCATATCTTCAGGTAATTTACTTTTAACTCTAGTTAAACCACAGTTATTTTTTTGAGGAGGGGCATTATAAACAAATGTTTCAGCAGGTTCTCTTATATTAATTTGGTCTGCTTCTATACGACGATGATTAATATTAACTAAATCACGACCTGCACCTAATTTTACACTCTCTTGAGTTGGTTCTCTTCCTAAAGAAATTTCTTCTTTATTTGGGTTCATACGAGCATTATACATATCATCATAACTTTGAGGTTTATTCATATAATGTTTAGCAGGACCTTCCCATTCAAAATCATTAAGAAACTGTCTATTTGTATTTTTGGCTTCATATCTTGCTGCTAAATAACCACGACCTGGACCAGTTCCAGTTTCACCATCAGCAATACCTTGATAATACCAATCCGTTGTAAATTGACGATTTGTATTTTTCATATCAACACTAGTGCTTGTATAACCACCTGCTTTAAGCGTTTCTTGAGCACCTACAAAACCAATGTGTTCATTATCAACTGTAACTTCTTTTAATGTTGTTTTAGCAATATCTTCGGGGTCATAAATACGAATAGAACGTGGTTGTTGAGGATTAATATTTATATAAGGTGTATTATTATCAATGTTTTGTTCTTTAATGGTTGTTCTAGCAACATCATTTGGATCATGAACTTGACTTTTCCTTTCACCTGTAAGTTGACCAATATAATTATTATCAATATTTTGTTCTTTTATAGTTGTTCTAGCAATATCACTTGGATCATAAACAGTTTGTTTAGAAGGCATAGCAGCATTCATATTACCTTCGGGACGAATATTACCAATGGCATTTTCTTTTCTTGTTCTACGGAAAAAATCTGTAATTGGTGTAATTAATTTTTTAACAGAAGTTGTTAAATTATTTAAATGAATTCTATCTTGAGTTGTATCACGTTCATTTGCCTTATTTTCAATACCGTGCTTACCATAATCACCTACATTATTAGTTACTTCAGCATTATTTATATTCCAACCTGATTCGCGATAAGCATTGCGAGGAGTTGGTGCCATATAATTATTTTTAGTAGAACGACGATATGCTCCTTCTTTACGTGGTTTTCTTATTTCACTTTGACCAATACCACCAAAATATTCTCTTTGATGTTGTTTTTGAGTTGGTTTCATATAATATTTTTCACGAAGTTGAGATGCTTTAGTAGCAGAACTACGATTACCACGCTCTTCTGATGATTTATAAAATTTCTCAGGTTTATGCTTGACAGGTTTTGCTTGTAAACCGCGTTGTGCACTTTTAAGACCATTTATAATTCTTCCTTCATAAGTAATATTAGGATTTGTAACTGATCTTAATTGGTCTGTTGATTTAGGTAATATATAATCTCGTGTATTTGATTGTGTAAGCCCACCAATAGGTTCAGCAGTATAACCTGCTGCTAAACCAGGACCGACACGAATGTCTTGAAATGCTTTTTCATTTGTTCTTTTTTGACTTGGAATATAACGATCTCTTCCTACAGAATCTGTAAATGATGGGCTCCCATAAACATAACTATTATTTGGTGTCACATCAAAAAAACTTTTAACTTCTTGTTTCTTGGGTCTATATGTTTCATCCGCACCTGTATGTCTACCTAAAGTATTTGAATAAGAATTGGCAGATAAATTTTGTTGATTTTTATTTTTAATAAAAGGAACCATATTATCGTGGAAACCTTCTTTATTAATATTTTCACCACTTAAAGAAGATACAAAAGAAGAACCATTATTAAATTCACGACTAATGTTATCTTGAGGAAATCCAGTATTATTATTATTTAATATTTTTTGATTAAATCCTGTTTGTGGTATAATATTAGTAGATGTTGCGTTTCTAGCATTATTATAATTAGAATTTGCTAAATTTGTTTCTGTTCTATAAACATTATCTAATATAGATGCCATTTTTATATTTTTATATTCTGATATATATTAATATAATAATTATCTAAAATAAATTTACTAATTTAAAACTATTTTATAATATAAATATTAATAATATTAATATTATTAATTATTATAATTATAATAATTATTATATTTATATTTATTATAGTTTCTATTTATTATAGTTTCTATTTATTATAGTTTCTATTTATTATAGTTTCTATTTATTATCTACTATAATATAAACATATTATCACTATATATAAAAAATGAGTTTATCAATTACTACTTTTTACGAAACTCGTAAAAATTTATTTGATATTTGCGGAAATATAACAAATAAAGATAAATATCAATTTATTAATATTTTATCAGATTATTTGAAAGATATTGTATCATCCATTGATAATGAGATACAAAAATCTACTCGTAATTCAATGATTAATTGGAAAGAGAAAAAAAATCCTAAATTATTATCAAAAATTATTAATAATGATGATAATATTAATCTCATTAATAAAAGTATGAATAAAATAACTCATTCTAATTATTTAAAAATTGTAAAAGAGATTACAACATCTATTATGGAAGATACATTTAGACAACTACAAGAATATAGTCATTATATTTTTGATATTGTTATAAAAAAATGTTTAATTGATGAACATTTAATAAGCGAGTATTTATATTTTGTAAATAGTTTTGAAAATGAGATTGGTAATTATATTTATGAGTATCTAGACAACTATATTAATTTAACATTTGGTTTATTTGATAAAAAAATTGGATTAAAAGATTATACTTATAATTTCTATATTAAAGATATTTTAAATTATTATAATATTGGTAAATTATTTGGATATATTCATTTATTACAAGAAAATGAAACAATAATCAATAAATCTTTTTTTACAAAAAATTTATTTTATAATAAAATTAAGTCATGTTTAACAATTATTAATGATTATTTAGATTGGGAACCAAGTAATATGGATGAACTTTATAGTAGAATATATTTAGTCTTTGGAATAATTGATATTTTAAATGATAAATTATTTAGTATCTTTACAGAAACTGATATATCTTTATTAACTGATATATTAAAACAAATTTACAATAATAATACTATATCTAATAAAATAAAATTTAAAGTTCTTGATATTCAGGACATGATTTCAAAATTTGAAAAAAATAATAAAAAAAAACCTATTGAAAAGCCTATTGAAAAGCCTATTGAAAAGCCTATTGAAAAGCCTATTGAAAAGCCTATTGAAAATATTAATAAACATAAACCTATTAATTATGCTAACACTTTAATAAACAAAACTATTAATAATGAAATTATAAATAATAAATATACTGAAACTTTAAACACACAAAATATAATTAATGAACCTATAGGTAATAAATTAGATAATAAATATACTGTAAAAAAAAATACAAATAATAATGACAAACAACTATATAAAAAAAAATATAATAAAAATAATAACTCACATAAATATAAAAATAATAAAAATATAGAACAAACTACAAAACATAAACAAGAAGAAAGTAATATTGACGATGATGGATTTATTAAAATAGAAAGAAAAAATAAAACTAAATAAATAAACTAAATAAATAAACTAAATAAATAAACTAAATAAATAAACTAAATAAATAAACTAAATAAATAAACTAAATACATTATATAATTTATATAATTTAAAAAATAATTTATTTATAGTAAGTAATACTTATAAAAACTAATAAATATTTGTATTTAACTTAATTTATTTTTTATTTTACTTATATAAAATGAGTGAGGAAGATATTAATAAATATCGTCAAATTTCACTTAAATTCATAGAGTTAAATAAATCTAATTTAATTAATATCTATCTAAAACATCTTAATGGAACTGAAGAAAATGAAGGTGAAGGTGTATTATTTATTAATTTAAATGAATATGAAAAAAATAAAAAAATAGATGTTTCTTTTGTTGTATTAAATATACTGTCTGATGAATTAATTAAAAAACTCGATGAATGTAAAGAGAAAAATGATGAGTATATTATTTATTTTATATTAATAACTCCATATGAAGAAAAAATTATAGAAATTGATAGTAGAACACTTAAAGACTAAATAATTTATATATTTAATTTTTTATTTTATTTTATTTTATTTTATTTTATTTTAATTTAATATAAATAATTTACTATTATAATTTTTAATAGTAATATTTTAATATTGAGCAATAACATCTTCTCTTTGCCAATTAACACTTGGAGGCATTGTTGGAGCGTGGCATACAGGAACAATGGTTTCACATATAGGAACATTATTAGGCATAGGAAGCGCTAATTTTTGTTCAATAGGTCTAGGGACACATGGACGGTGATTATCTTTGCTAAGTATTTTAGTATTTATTT
>Ga0233427_10004574_pt1 | contig 11468 bp, 13 predicted proteins | sample SI_118_April2016_5_FD_179885 | JGI IMG/M metagenome (GOLD analysis project Ga0233427, IMG submission 179885) | Seawater microbial communities from Saanich Inlet, British Columbia, Canada - SI_118_April2016_100_MG | ecosystem: Environmental > Aquatic > Marine > Inlet | place: Canada: British...
TGGTTGGTCGCACAGCCATTTCAAAACCAACAATACACCGAGACGTTCCAAGAGACGTTCAACGTCCGAGCGAACCTGGAGCCCATCAAGTATCTCAAAATCGAATTGACCGCGAACCGCAATTCTTCACGTAATTACACCAGTTTCTTCCGCTTCGATGAGGACTTGAATGAATTCGTTTACGAATCGCCCAACGAAACGGGTCAGTTCTCTGCAACGGTATTGAGTTGGAACACCGCGTTTGAAAAGGACGATGTGGATGATGAATTTAACTCTTCTATTTGGGATCAATTCCTGCAAGTCAATCGCTTAGAAATATCCGAGAGATTAAATGCCGCAACGCACAACGATGAGGTTCCTGAAGTCACAGGATATTATGCAGGTTGGGGAGCGATGAGTCAAGATGTTGCGATTCCCGCGTTCGTAGCGGCGTATTTGGGGATGGACGCTGCGAGCGTGCCCTTGGATGTGTTTAAAACACCTGTCGCCCCAAACTGGAGGGTGACGTACGACGGTTTGACCAAATCCGATTTCTTCAAGCAGTATTTCAAGCGATTTAATTTGAGCCACAGTTACCGCTCAACGTTGACCACGAATTACGTCACCAATTTGAACTATGAAGATGATGATTTGGGCAATCCTGTTGGCATCGATCAAAGTGAATTCGGAAACTACATTTCCGAGCGCCAATTCAATGTGGTGAGTTTGAGTGAGCAGTTGTCACCGTTGATCGGCGTCGACATGACCTTCAATACCGCGTCTGAGAATGAGCCGCAATTAAAGATGGAGCTCAAGCGCGATCGAAATGTAGCCTTTGGCTTAACCAACTATCAGATTACGGAAACCAAGAGCAATGCATTGGTGGTTGGCCTTGGATATAAATTTAAGAATGTCCCCAACCCTTTTATCAAAACATACGGAAAGCTGCCGATTAAGATGTTGAAAGAAACGGATTTGGTCTTGCGTGCGGATTTAAACATTCGAGATAACCGGACCATCATCCGAAAAATAGAAGAGCGACAAAACCAGGTGACAGCGGGACAGAAGTTGATTTCCATCAAGGTTTCTGCTGACTTGGAAATTTCGGATAAGATTACCATGCGGGCGTTTTACGATCATCAAATAACGGATCCATATATATCGACATCTTTTGCAACGTCGAATATCCGTTCGGGAGTAGCTTTGCGCTTCAGTTTGAATCAATAAGAAGATATTCCGCATGAATATTCCGCAGGACCTCCGTTATACCAAGGAGCACGAGTGGGTGCGTTTGGAGGGTGATATCGCCACCATTGGTATTACCGATTACGCACAAGGCGAATTGGGAGATATCGTATTTATCGAAGTCGAGACCGTCGGGGACGAAATGGCGGTAGATGAAGTTTTTGGTACGATTGAAGCGGTGAAGACGGTGAATGATTTGTTTTCACCCCTTGACGGTGAAGTCACTGCCTTCAATGAAGGGTTAGAAGATGACCCAGAGGCGGTCAACAATGATCCGTATGGCAACGGTTGGATTATCCGAATGAAGCTTAGCAACCCATCGGACTTCAAGGGGTTGTTGACTCCTGAGGAATATGCGGATGTGATTCGATAATTGGGATGCGAATGGGGCAGGACCTGAACGCTACAGGCATTGATCGTGCATTTCCTTGGCGGGATGCTCTTACTCCCTTGGTTTTGAGTCTTCTCATCTTTTGGCTGCATGCTGTTCCGGGCACGGATTTGGGTCCAGTTAATTGGTCTTCGTTTTTTCATTTAGATAAATTGGTCCACGCGCTGATGTTTGGCATGTTGTCAACCAGTTCCTTCATAGCCCTGGGAAAGTCTGGAAATGTTCGACGGTATAAAGTGTACATGATGGTTGGGATCATCTTGTACGGGATTGGTTTGGAGTTCGCTCAGGGACTTTGGTTCGTCGATCGCTATGCCAGTTGGGATGATATCCTAGCAGATGTAGTTGGCGTATTTATTGGTCGTGTGGCGTTCCGATTGATCTACGGAGTTTGGAATTGAATGGGTGAAACTGTTAATTGTACATGTGTTCGCTGAGATAAAGGTTCTTACCTTAATTTCGAAGTCCAATTAGGGAATCATATGCTCAGTAGGAAAACTCCAGAAGCAAATCTTGAAAATAAGCGCTCGGCCTGGCGGGCCTTGGGCTTCGTAGCGTCGTTGTCGTTGTTGTTGAGCGCGCTGGCTTGGACTTCGTACGATGTCGCCATTACCCGATCGTTGGATTTTGAAGCGGACTTGCTCGAAGACGAGGAAATCCCAGTGAATATTGTACAGCCCCCACCCCCACCCCCACCCCCTCAGCAAACGACGGTCATTGAGATTGTAGATGACGAAGAGGAAATCGAGGAGGAGTTGGAAATTGAGGACATCGAGTTGGATGAGGACACTGAAATCGAAATCATTGATGATTACGAGGAGGAGGATGATGATGTGCCTTTCATGATTGTGGAGAACATGCCTGCGATGGGTGATTGCAAAAAAATGCGCGGAGATGAACGTCACCAGTGTACGCAGATGGAAATCATCCGGTACGTTTCGAAGAACACGAAATACCCGCCGATTGCAAAAGATGCGGGAATTCAAGGAACGGTTTTCGTGTACTTCGTCGTGGGAAGAGATGGCAAAGTGAAAGATGTCCGTGTCCTCCGAGAGGTGGATTCAAGATTGGACAAGGAAGCCGCGAGGGTGGTAGCGAGCTTGCCGGATTTTGAACCCGGAGAACAACGGGGAAAGGCGGTGAGTGTTCAGTACACCATCCCCGTAAAATTCATCATTCGCTGATCACGTATTTACGTTGTCCGAAAGGACGAGCTCTATGGCTCGAACAGCTTGCAGGAAGCGCTCATCATGGGCGCTTCCTTGCGTTTGGGCCCACCGATGTTGCCTCGTCGTTAAGCATTGCACATACGCTTGATTCAAGCGCACCCGATCTTCCAGATGGGGCAATGAACGCAATGCATCTGGCTCCCAGGGGATTTCCGGAGTGCAAAGAAGGTGCAAATCAAACCAAGATTGTAGGGATAAGCATCCTTCCGGACGTTGCTTGAACACTTCCATCCCCCACATTTCTAGCACCAGACCCCCTGTATCTGAAATCATCCCTCGGGCTTCGGTCTTCAAGGCAGATTTATAGGCGTCCATGGCAGCGGCTTGTTGCTCTATGACCAACCGATTCAAATCGGAAATCGCCAAATGTCCCTGGGCGACCTGCACATCAGACCGAGCAATTTCAGCGGCAAGTGGGAAATTAAAATGCTGGGCAAGTCGTTTAGATAAAGTAGACTTGCCGGTCGATTCAACACCGGTCATGACGATGCGTAATGGTCGACTTAGATCCATGACAAAAAGTCAAACCAACCTTCGATGGCTAGAAGGGTGTAAATGAAGTAGAGTCCTGCACCCCAACGAAGAAATTTGCGCGCGTAGAGCACAATGGCCACAGCGTTGATGACCATCCAGTACAACCAATTTGCTTCAACAAACGCGAACATCCAGTAGGTCGCAACCAAGCTGCCAATGGTGGTGAATGAATCCATCCAAGGAGAAGTTGCATGGGAATATTTCTGGAGCAATCCGGCAGTGATCATCCACACTCCAATTCCAATTCCAATCGAAATACCATGAGCGAATACCGTTGCTGTTGGAAGTGGGTTGGGCCATGCATCTTGAACTACCCAAGCTCCGTACGCGGCCATTCCTACATAAAAAAGCCAGAGCGCTGATTCAGCGAGAAGCCTTCTTTGCCAGCAAATTTGGACGAGTATAGCTGCCCCCAATCCTCCACATGCGAATGCCCACCAAGCTCCTTGCATGTAACCAATGGTGTATGCAAGACTCAAGGCAACGGCCAAGGGTTCACCCCAAGCATGCCAGCGCTGCATGGCGGGTCGGAAAACGGTGGATGAAGAAGAGTTAGTCATCGAATTCACACCGACACGGAGGGGAAAGCAACAATTCCACGCCGGGAGAAATCCAAGATTGCAAAGTGGATTGCTCGTCTTCTGTCATGTCATTTTGTTTGAGATCGAGCAATTCTAGTTGCTTCAGATTGCTGAGCGATGCGGGGTATTGGGCAATCACATTCGACCATAAAATGAGCGTTTTCAAGTCTGACAATTGATCGATGTGAAGAGGAATGGCGTCAATGAGGTTGTCACCCAAGTCGAGGTAGGTCAGGTTGAGCCACCCCAGGATGACTTGCGGAAATTCATCGATCTGATTGGATTTCGCTGAGAAATGCTCCAACTGCTTCAGTGCACTGAGGGACGCGGGTAATTCAGAAAGCTTATTTCGATCTAAAATGAGTTCCTTTAACTCCGGGAGATCACTGATTTTTTCAGGAAGGATCTTCAGTCTTTTGCGGCTTAGATCAAGGCGCAAAACAGGCATTCCACTTTCCTGAGCTGTGACAGCTGCATCCAAATCATAGAAAATGGAAGCATTGACCCATGCAGGATTGATTGAATCGTTCTGGTTGAACGCACAGGTGTCTGAGGAATTCCACAGCATGGCAAAGGCGGCAATTGCTTTCAGGGCGAATGGGTTGCTCCAACGTGCCATCAGGAAGCTGTAGGTTTTTCGCTGGCACGAGCCTCCAAGACTTGTACTGTATGAATCGCATCTTGTTGCAATTGCAACCGCAGGTTGTCTAAGTTGGCAAAAGCCTTTTCATCACGTAGACGTTGGACGAAACGGATCTGCACTTTTTCACCATAGCACTTTTTGCCGCCTTCTAGAAAATGCACTTCCACTTGGGTTTCATGAGAAATCGGCTGAACTGTCGGGCGGGTTCCGATGTTGACCATAGCAGGGTGCCAAGTCAAATCCGACTCCATTTGAGCAAAAGCAGCGTATACCCCTGTTCCTGGGATCAACTTGAGGGCATCGGAAATAGTGAGATTGGCAGTGGGGAATCCCAAGGTGCGGCCTAATTGCTGGCCTTTTATGACCGTTCCAGTGAGGGGGAAAGGGGCTTCCAACCAACGATTCGCCTGGGCTATTTGTCCTTGATTCAAGGCCTCTCTTACTTTCGTAGAACTGACCTGGGTTTCTTCAAGGGTATGCGCTGGGATTGATTCCACACTGAAACCAAAAACCTTGCCGAGGTTTTCCAAGCTTTCGAAAGACCCTTCACGATTTCTGCCAAAACGGTGGTCGTATCCGATAATGACCGCTTGTGGTTTAATTCCTTCACCAAACAATTCCCTCACGTATTCGAGCGGAGTCATTCGTGACAATGCTTCGGTGAATGGATGGACAACCAAGTGGTCTAAACCGGCATCTTTGAGTAACATTTCACGCTCCTCTATGGAGTTGATCAAGCGCAATTGATGCTGGTTGGGATGTAAGACTGTTCGAGGATGTGGGTCGAAAGTAAGGAGTACAGTCGTGCCATTCATTTCCTGCGCTCGCTGCTTCAGTAATTTGATCACGGCGCGATGCCCCACATGCACCCCATCAAAGGTGCCAATGGTTAATACCACAGGAACATCAGCTGAAAATTCAAAAGCGTTTTGGTAGACTTTCACTTTTACAAAGATAGGATGGGAACATAGGGAAAATGATTGTACTTTTGCGCGGAAAATCATTCGGTCAAACTGCTACTTATCGCATGTCACAACACGGAACTATAGCCCAAGTCATCGGCCCAGTCGTTGACATTAGTTTTCCAGCGGGCGCACCCCTTCCAAAAATTTTGGATGCATTGTGTGTCGAACGCGAGGGAGGCGACCTCATTCTTGAAACTCAAAAACACATTGGAGAAGACACGGTTCGTGCCATCTCGATGGATTCAACAGAAGGCCTTGCGCGTGGCACACAAGTGATCGCAATGGGCAAAGGCATTGAGATGCCGGTTGGAGAGCAAATCAAAGGACGCTTGTTCAATGTGGTCGGAGAGGCCATTGATGGCATTGGACCGATGGATGATTCTGCGGGAAGAGAAATACACCAGGATGCTCCTCGATTTGAGGATCTGTCTACAGCCACGGAAGTCCTGAATACGGGGATTAAGGTGATCGATTTGATCGAGCCGTATGCCAAGGGAGGAAAGATTGGATTGTTTGGAGGAGCGGGCGTGGGCAAGACGGTTTTGATCATGGAGTTGATCAACAACATCGCCAAAGGATACGAGGGGATTTCGGTTTTTGCTGGCGTGGGTGAGCGTACCCGTGAGGGAAATGACTTGTTGCGTGAGATGATTGAATCAGGTGTTATCAAGTACGGCAAGGCCTTCGAGGAAAGCATGGAAGCCGGCGGATGGGATCTTTCGAAAGTGGACACCAAGGAATTGGCGAATTCTCAAGCGACGTTGGTTTTTGGTCAGATGAATGAGCCTCCAGGAGCTCGTGCTCGAGTGGCCTTGTCGGGTTTAACGGTAGCAGAATATTTCCGTGATGGGGATGAGGAGTCTGGAGGTCGTGACATCTTGTTCTTTATTGACAACATTTTCCGTTTCACACAAGCAGGATCTGAAGTATCGGCCCTGTTGGGACGGATGCCTTCGGCGGTAGGTTATCAGCCCACGTTGGCTACGGAAATGGGAGCGATGCAAGAGCGGATTACATCCACCAAGCGGGGTTCCATTACTTCCGTTCAGGCGGTATATGTGCCTGCGGATGATTTGACGGATCCGGCACCAGCGACGACGTTTGCTCACTTGGATGCCACCACGGTATTGTCTCGGAAGATTGCTTCTTTGGGGATATATCCTGCGGTAGATCCACTCGATTCGACATCTCGGATTTTGTCACCAGACGTGGTTGGGGATGAGCACTACAATTGTGCGCAGAACGTGAAGGAGACTTTGCAGCGTTACAAGGAATTGCAGGACATCATCGCCATTTTGGGTATGGATGAATTGTCTGAAGAAGACAAGCAAACGGTTTACCGTGCGCGTCGGATTAGCCGTTTCCTTTCTCAGCCATTCCACGTAGCGGAACAATTCACAGGGATTCCGGGTGTGTTGGTTTCCATTGATGAGACCATCAAAGGATTCAACCGAATTTTGAGTGGAGAGTTGGATCACTTGCCAGAAGCGGCTTTCAACTTGAAAGGCAACATCGAAGAGGTGATCGAAGCGGGTGAGAAAATGCTTGCAGAAGCGGAATAACTGAAGCGATGACGGTTCATATTTTAACTCCCGATGCAACCTTATTCTCTGGGGAGGCCACGTACGTTGGTCTGCCAGGCTCTGATGGAAGCATGGGCATCATGGATCGCCATGCTGCGTTGATTACGACCTTGAATGCAGGAGATGTTTTGGTTCGTGTAGAAGGAGTCGAGCAAACATTTGCTGTGACAGGAGGCACGGTGGAAGTCCTACACAACGTGGTGACTATTCTGGCAGCGTAAGGAAAGCACTTGAGAAAAAAAAAGCCTGGCGATTGTGCCAGGCTTTTTTTTTGACATCCTGCGATCTCTACTCGTGGTGATAGGGCTCTCCCCTCAAAATGGTGTGCGCCCGGTACAATTGCTCAAGAGCGAAGGGTCGAATCATTTGGTGAGAAAAGGTCATGGGGCCGAGGCTCCACAGGGCATCAGCACGGGCTTGGATGCGTGGGTCGAAGCCGTATGGTCCCCCGATTACCCACACCACATGCCTCAAACCCCGGACCTGGAGTTTTTCAATGTGTTTGGAAAAAGCCAAAGAATTGAAGGACTTTCCGCGCTCATCCAAAAGCACCAAATGGTCAACACCTGACAGGTGTTTTTCCAAGATTTTCGCTTCTTCTTGCATGACCCATTTGGGGTCTGGCTTTCCGGACCGAGATTTGATATCGGGCGTTTCAATAAATTGAAATTTTCCATAGTGCTTCAGTCGGCCAACGTATTCGTCAATGCCTTCTCGAATCCATCGAGATTGCGTTTTTCCCAGAGCGATAAGGGTCATTTGCATACCACAAAGTTAGTAGCACAAATGATGGGCCCTCGAACTATCTTCGCAACATGTTGACCAGTGACATGCAGCGGCTCATTGTTTTCGCTTTGGAAGAAGACCTGGGCAACGGTGACCACACGTCAGCCTCATCTGTGCCGGATGGATTGCAGAGAGAGGGTTTTATATTGGCGAAGGAAGAAGGGTTGGTTGCGGGATTGGAGGTGGCAACAGAAGTTTTTCGCCGAGTGGATGCCGAATTGAACTGTGAACTTTTGATGAGAGATGGGGATCGGGTATGGCCCGGAAGTCAGGTGATGCGCATCTCTGGTTCAGCGCGTAGGATTTTAGAAGCAGAACGTTTGGCTCTCAATTTCATTCAACGCATGAGCGGCATTGCGACGAGGACAGCTGAGGTGGTTGAATCCTTGAAAGGGACGAATTGTCACGTGTTGGATACACGGAAAACGACGCCGGGAATGCGTGCTTTTGAAAAATGGGCTGTGCGAATTGGGGGTGGTGTCAACCACAGGATGGGCCTGCATGACATGATTTTGATCAAAGACAATCACGTGGATTACGCTGGGTCGATGCTTCGAGCATTGGAAGGAGTCGCGCAGTATTTGGAATCGAAGTCACTCAATATTCCGGTGGTCGTTGAGGTACGCGATGCCAATGAAGCGATGGAGGCCATGGAAGCGCAAGGGTTGTGGAGCAAGCCGGCAGGGACTCCATTGATTGATCGTTTGTTATTGGACAATCATTCCCCAGAAGAGACAGCGCGTGCGGTGACAGATTGGGGGGCTAAAATCCCTCTGGAGGCTTCAGGAGGCATTCATCCGGGCAACGCAAGAGCCTATGCAGAAGCTGGGGTAGATTTCATTTCCATGGGATGGTTGACCCACAGCGTTCCAGGATTGGACTTCAGTTTGAAGAGTACGGATCAAATTCATTCGGTGCATGAGTGAGTTAAAACCGCCTCCGGTTCCTGATGGCCCTTTGTTTAAATGGATTCAGGGGCTCCATATTTTTGATCGGTTCAGAACGGTGCTTCGTGGGTTCAAGCCTTGGTCGAACAAGGAATTGAACATGTATGATGTTCTTCGATTTTTTGTTTTGGGGTTGGTAAATGGGTCGGTGGCCACCCGCTCTGCGGCCATCAGTTTCCGCTTATTTGTGGCGTTTTTCCCAGCGATGATTTTCTTGCTGAGCATCATTCCCTTTACTCCATTGGAAACGGAAGAGGTGCTCGCCAGTTTGGAATTGTTCTTCCCGAGTCAAACCGTAGAGTTGTTCGAACAAACTGTCTCAGATTTAATCGATCAAAGGCAGGGGACCCTACTTTCGGTAGGTGTAATTCTTCTCTTGTATTATGCGTCGAGTAGTGTGAATAGCATTCTCATTGGGTTTGGAGAAAGCCCGCATGTCCCAGGAAAGCCAAATTGGCTCCTCGATAGGTTTTTGTCCGTTGGTTTGATGCTCGGCCTTTCCGTTTTGTTGGGCCTAGCGGTGTTTCTGATTGGATTTGCGGGGGACGTGATCATGTGGGCAGATTTGCAAGGCTGGCTGGATTCTGAAGCCATCCCGTGGCTTACCGGTGCACGTTGGGTTTTGTCCTTCGCTATGATCTATTCTACGGTGAGCATTTTGTACAACATAGGGCATCGCACAAAAAAATTATGGGCTCTTTACAGCATAGGCGCGACCGGCGCGACTCTCTTATTGATTTTAATGACTTGGGGGTTTTCCTGGTTTATCGGCCAGTTTGCGTCGTACAACACGCTCTATGGATCTCTTGGAACATTAATGGTCACCTTGGTGTGGTTGAATATTAACAGCTCTATTCTATTATTGGGATTCGAATTGAATGCTGCGGTGAATCGCGCGCAAATGGATGTCAATAAAACAATCGTTTAACTCATGAAGATTTTTACAACCCTCTTTTCACTTTGCATCTTAACGGCTTCGTTGCATGCACAAACGAGCGCAAACCCCTTGTTGGGCCAATGGCGAACCATCGATGACGAGACCGGACGTGTGAAGAGCATCGTAGAAATTACTGAACGCGATGGAAAGTTCTTCGGTCAGATCATTGAGTTGTTCCGGTTGCCCGATGAGGATCAGCATCCTATTTGTACTGAATGCAAGGATGACCGAAAGGATCAACTTAGCTTGGGAATGGAAATTGTCCGGGATATGGGACAGTCTGGAGAAAAGTGGGAATGGGAAGACGGGACTATTTGCGACCCTAAAAACGGCAAAATTTACGACTGTGAAATGTGGATTGAGAAGGATGAACCTGGCGTGTTGAAAGTGCGGGGATACATCTATTTCTTGTTTCGTACTCAGACGTGGAACCGCGTCAAGGGTTGAGTCATCGTAGGCCTATGGCCACCAAGAGAGCTGGCGTTTGAGGCCCTCTCTTAGTTCGGGGAAACAACCCAGCGCATAGCACAACCCAAAAGTTGTCGTCGACGCTAGAATGCCTTGTGAGATCGCACCGACTATTGGATGCCCCATGGTCCCGACGGGCCAGTGAAAGGAATAGGCGCCAATGATGCTGATGGCTGAAATCAGCAATAAGTTCCATGAAAATGGATGCGTTTGAAAACGTCTCCAAACAATCCAAAGGCGCCATGAGTTGTTCCAAATAGCCGTGCCAAGGGTTGCCAATGCTGCACCAAGAAGCCCCCATTCAAATACCACAAGAAAAAGGTAATTGGTCGCCACGGTGACGAGGACTAAGCCCAAATTTAAAGGGAGCACAATTCGATAAGCATCACTGTATCCGAGGATTTGATTGTTGACCAGATTGAAGCTGGAGATCAAACGGTGCAAACCGATGCAAATAAAAATGGCTTCAATTCCGCGATAACCAGCGGGTAAAAGCATTTCAAAGGGTTGGAATCCTGCCCATATTCCCGCCATAATTGAAGCGGAGAGCAAGAAGTTTACCCGTGCGCTTGCTCGGTTCAAGGCTTTCAATTCGCTCTTCTTGGGAGAGTGGATTTTGTCGGCGGTTACGGCACCTAAAATTTTCTGCGTGGCTCTTGCCGGCATGCCAACGACGGATCCCACAAAGTAACCAATGGTATATATGGGCACCTCGGCCAAGCCGAGAAACATCCCAATCATGACGTAATCTAGGTGCGTTGCAATGATGGCTGCTGCTCCGGCAAGAACACTGAAGCTGCTGAAGTTGACGATACTCTTCCATTGATCCCATCTATATTTCCCTGCGACTCGCAGGGGCATTTGAAGAGCTTGGACGAAGAGAATAATTGAGCTAATCCCCCAACTGGCGATGTACCCCCATAGAAATAATTGAAAATCAATGATTCTATTTAACAAGAGGACGCCAAGAATGAGGTAACTCCCTTTTTGCCAAAATTCATCGACCCAAGCGATGATGGCAGATTTTAGTTGCTGGTTGACGATGGCCCGGATTATGTGCAAGCAGCACATGCTGGTGGTGATGGCCATAAATCCGAACAGATGTTGGCTCAGCAGTTTGCCACGTTCGGCATCCATGAGCGGCAGTATTCGGTCTCCTGCAACCAGCATGACCGATAGC
>Ga0233427_10004578_pt1 | contig 11462 bp, 10 predicted proteins | sample SI_118_April2016_5_FD_179885 | JGI IMG/M metagenome (GOLD analysis project Ga0233427, IMG submission 179885) | Seawater microbial communities from Saanich Inlet, British Columbia, Canada - SI_118_April2016_100_MG | ecosystem: Environmental > Aquatic > Marine > Inlet | place: Canada: British...
GTTGGGATGAATTGCAAACAATCTTTCCAGAATTGAAATGGTTCGGCTGTAGTTTTCTTTTTTATAGTTGGCAGTGGCGGTATTAAGCAGAGTGGTGAGGTTGGTGGGGTCCATTCTCAAAACCATGGAATAGATTCCCATTGCTCGCTGATACATGCCAAAATGCGCAAAAATCTCCCCTTTTCTGTTCAATGCTTCGGTAGGATCAATGAACAAAATATTAGGATCCAGGGGTTGCCGTTTAGTCGATTCGATTTTTTCAGGAAATTCATCGAGAGAGACCTTGGCGATTCCATTAGGGTCGCCCAGTTTTCCGGCTTTTTCATAGAGCTCCCTGGCTTTGCCCATATGGCCGCGAAGGACCTCTATGTCTCCCCACTCCTGATATCCCCGGCTCTTCAGCTTTTCATCGTCCTTGGCGAATTCAATGAACTGCTCGACGGATTTTTCTGCCTTATCCAAACGCAAAAACATACTATGAACTCCGACAAGAATTTCCTGGACTTTTAGGTCATTCGGGCTCAGGCGGGCGGCTGTCTCCGCCTCAATGATGGCTAAACCGAATTGCCTGGATTGGTAAAGGGATTGGGACCGGCTCAAGTGATATTTTCCTGGAACAACTTTCAGGGGCAATTTATCTGTGGCATCTTTATATATATATTCCCTGAGCAGTTTAGCCGAATTTGCCTTGGGCTGGTCTTGATGGTTGTCCAGAATATGGTTGATATATACCTCCGCCTGTTCCTTATTCTTTCGGGTGGCGTAAAGGTAAGCAAGCTGGTAGGCCGCTTCGATATTGGCTTTGTCGAGTGAAAACGCTTGTTTGAAAGATTTTTCAGCCTCACCATTCTGGTTCAGATAATTAAAAACCATTCCCTGTTCATAAGAGTATTTGGAATTTTTCGGGTCCAACCTGATGCTTTCCGCCAACTCCTTGTTGGCTCTTTCTGCTTTGCCTCTGGCCATCAAGGTCAAGGCAAACTCATAATGCGCCAGAGGATCATTTCGATGTTGTTCTGCGGCGATGATGCAGGCTTTTTCCGAGATCAGGCCGTTGCCAAGTTTCCGGTGGATCTGGCAGAAAGCAAAATGGAGGGCAGGGTGCTGGCGCTCCTTTTTGAATCCGATTAGCAGAGCCTCCAGAGCTTTCTTGGGGTCATCTTTTTCGTTTAAAACAAACGCCTTTAGAACGTCAGGAGTAGCTTCTTTAGGTTGGTTGGTAATTTTCCCATCAAGAATTGAAATGGCTTCGTCAAATTGTTTTTGGGTAACCAAATCCCGAACCTTCTGGTAGTCCGGGTCATTCCTTTCATCAGAGAGGGCAAGGCTCCAGTGTGCGATATCCGGCGGAGGGTAGGTTGCGTTTGCGGAGCCTGATAAGGCTGTTGCGATGCATAAAACGGTTACTGAAACCAAATTTTTGAGAGAAATCATTTTTTTTATTTTCACCTGAAGAAAATTGCTGTGTCAGTTTGTGTTGATTCGTACTGCCCGAGTGGCTTTTCGGGATCGGGATTTCTTATTGCTGTTGAATACCGTACCGGTATTAAAAACTATCCCGAATGCATTGTAGCTCCCGTTTACTTCGTTAGACCATAAAGAGCCGGACCCGTTTTTCTCAAATATGGGGTCTATGTGAATTTTCATTTCACTTCCCGCCTGGGAACTGTTTGTTTTTTCCGGTTCGTAAAGGGTCTTCAATTCTGCTCGGCTAGGTACCTGCCAATCGCTGTGTTGAGCGAATCGTTCATCATTGAGTTGCCGGACATAATCATGAGCCGCACGCCAGTTGAGCCAGTGACCAGAATGAAGATAGGAATCCTTTTTCATCCACATCAGTCCGGTCTTGGTGTCGGTGATTGTGCCATCGTCATTATCCAGATAGCGTTTGTCGCTGGATTCAACAGGAACCGCATAAACGCTCGAACTCAGAACTCCTAATAAAAGAAAGAGTGCTACCAAGAAGACGGTTTTAGATGGATATAAGATTGATTTTGCCATCACCCCATTTGTTCCTTAAGTAATTTGTTAACCATGCCCGGATTGGCTTTCCCTTTGCTTGCTTTCATTACCTGGCCTACCAGAAAACCGAGGACTTTCTCTTTGCCTCCCTTAAACTCTTCAACCTGGCTGGGATTGGCCTGGATCACTTCAGCTACTATTTTTTCTATGGCAGAACTATCGGTGATTTGTTTCAGTCCTTTTTCTTCAACAATACTATCCGCGGATTTTTGTGTTTGATACATTTCCTCAAAGATTCCTTTGGCGATATTGCCGCTTATTGTTCCCGATTCGATCAGTTTAAGCATATCTACCAGTGCAGAGGGTGAAACCGGGCAATCCACGATATCCTTGCCATCCTTTTTCAATTCCCGCAAGAGGTCGCCCATTATCCAGTTGCTGATGGTTTTAGGATGGGGGAACAGGGTCGTGCATTGTTCAAAATAATCGGCCAGAGGTTTAGAGGAAGTCAAAACTCCTGCGTCATATTCGGGGATTGCGTAACTGTTGGCGAAACGCTCGCGTTTTTGTTCGGGAAGCTCGGGAATTGTTTTGCGTAATTTTTCCACCCATGTCTCATCGATCATTATGGGGACCAGGTCGGGGTCGGGGAAATAACGGTAATCGTGTGCTTCCTCTTTGCTCCGCATGGGAAATGTTTCGCCCCGGTCCGAGTCGTAAAGACGGGTTTCCTGTTTTACGGTGTCACCCTGGTCGACCAGTCGGGTCTGTCGGTCCACCTCGTATTCAATGGCTTTCTGGACGAATTTAAAGGAGTTAAGGTTTTTCAATTCTGTTCGGGTGCCAAACTCTTTTTGCCCAACAGGACGAATGGAAACGTTAGCGTCACAACGCAGGCTCCCTTCTTCCATGTTGCAATCGCTGACTCCGGTATACTCCAAAATAGATTTCAGCTCGTTCAAGTAGGCTCGGGCTTCTTCCGCGGAACGCATGTCGGGCTCGCTGACCACCTCGCACAGAGGGACACCGGTTCGGTTAAAGTCGACATAGCTTTTTCCCGGGCTACCTAAATTTTCCCCGTGGATCAATTTTCCAGCATCCTCCTCCATATGAATGCGGGTCAATCCAACCCTTTTTTTAGTGCCGTCAACATTGATGTTGATGTGTCCATTCGTTCCTAAAGGAAGTTCGAATTGGGAGATTTGGTAACCCTTGGGCAAGTCGGGATAAAATAGTTTTTCCTCGCGAAACGATTCATCGGTTCAATACTGCAATGGGTCGCGAGGCAGGCCCTCATGGATGACTCAAGAAAACGTTTGTTTAATACGGGGAGTACTCCCGGCATTCCCAAACAGACCGGACAGGTGTTTTCGTTCGGGCGAGCACCAAATTCTGTGGGGCAGGAACAAAAAATTTTTGTTTTGGTTTTGATCTGGACATGAACTTCCAGTCCAATAACAGTCTCGTACTTCATGTATGAACCCGCATATTTTAACTTGTTGCCTGCTAAGGGCATTTTCTGAGGTTTTTCAATGGCCCTGATTTTAATCACCCTGAGGGGTTCCGTCAAGCACTGTCCTCACTGGGCTGTGAAACCGCCATCCACCGGAAGAACTGCCCCTGTAATAAAAGACGATTCATCGCTGGCTAGAAAGAGGCAGGTGTTTGCCACATCCTCCGGTTTCCCGAACCGACCAATTGGGTAGGCTTTGCTCCACTCCTGCATCAATGCCTCATCTTTCATGAGATCGGCGGTCATGTCGGTCTCTATCAGGCCGGGGCAAATGGAGTTGGAACGAATGCCCTGACTGCCGTATTCCACCGCGATGGAGCGGCTGAATTGATTCAGGGCTCCCTTAGAGATGTTATAGGCCGCCACCTGGGGAACGGCAATGATACCGAGGATGGAACTGATATGGATGATATTTCCGCTTTTTTGCTCCATCATTACAGGGAGCACCCTGCGGGTCAACCGGAACACAGCCTTCATGTTGATGTTCATCATTTCGTCATACTGTTCATCAGAAATTTCGTGTAGAGGGGCCCCCTTGAAGAGGCCGGCATTGTTGACCAGTATGTCGATGCGGTGGAACTTGTTCAGGGTTTCCTGTACCAGCCGGTCCAGATCTTCGCTTCGAGTCATATCTCCCGAGACCGTCATGGCTCGGGAACCCAGTTCCTGAGCTGTTTCCTTCAGCTTATGTTCTCTTCGACCAAATAAAACTACATTGGCACCCTCCTGATAGAAAGCCCAGGCGCAGGCTTGACCAATTCCTGATCCCCCGCCGGTGATGATTGCCGTTTTGTTTGCGAGTCGCATTTCACTCTCCAATATTTAAAAAAATAGGACAAAGGTATGTATAATAAGTCGTTGGTGTTTTTACCATCATAATCCAAGTCTTAATGTCTTTGCCAGTTGAATCAGTGTTTTCCATTAGCGGGAATCAATCATGAAATACGCATATTATGGTTTTGGGGCTTTTATCGGGTTTGTCTGCGGAATAGGCCTCAACCTTATTTTTTACTGGCTGGACCAGTCTGGGGTGAAATTTGCCGGTTTTCTGATCCAGAACTTCGGTTTTCTGGGAAAATATCTCCTCGAACTGATCAATGCCCTGCCGGTTATCGGGGCGGCATTGGGGATTATTTTGATAAAACTCCTGTTCAACCGGGAACTGACCGACCACCACTAGGCCAGCGTGACGCTGGACCCAATGGGCCATAGCTCTATCTGGTTAGCAGTGACTCATCTCGGCTCAACGAGCCATTGCCCAGTTGCCTCCCCTGCTATAAGGGGGTCAGCGGCACGCTGGCGGCTAGCAGTGAGTGGGGAATTAGTGATAGAATGAAGATCGGAATAACTATCAGGTGGGATCAAGATGAGTCAAAAGTTTAACGAAAATATTTTAAAGGCTATGGAAGGCGCCCAGGAGGCGGTGAAAATATGCAAGCAGGCTATGGTTGATGCCAATGATGAAAGTTGCCGGGCCATGTATTCTGCGATCCAAAAGGATTGCGAGAAACATATTGAAATGTTGAAAGGAGAGATAGAGCTTCATAAAGTCCAAAAGAAATGGGATGGCTGAATGCGTATTTTGATTGTAGAAGATGAGAAAAAAGTTTCCGGGTTCATTAAAAAAGGCCTTGAAGAAGAAACGTACGCTGTAGATGTTGCCATCGATGGGGAAGAGGGGTTGCTTTTTGGCGAGCAGAATCAGTACGACCTGATTATTCTGGACCTCATGTTACCTAAAATTGACGGACTGGAAGTTTTATCCACTCTGAGAGACCGGAAGATCGAAACCCCCATCCTGCTTCTCACAGCTAAAGACTCTGTGGAAGACAAGGTGACCGGTCTCAATAAAGGAGCTGATGATTACCTGACCAAGCCTTTTGCGTTTTCGGAACTATTGGCCAGAATTCGCGTCCTGCTTCGAAGGGGAAAGGTCGAAGCCAGGACGACACTGGAGATCGCCGACTTGACCCTGGACCTGGTCAGTCACAAAGTGAAACGCGAAAACCAGGAAATTGAACTTACTGGAAAAGAATACAGCCTGCTCGAATATTTCCTGCGCAATCAGGGGAAGGTGCTGACGAGAACAATGATCGCCGAACATGTATGGGATTATAATTTTGATACCTTTACCAACGTGATCGATGTTTACGTCAATCATTTGAGAAAGAAAATCGATAAAAATTACTCCCAAAAGCTTTTGCATACCCTCCGGGGCGTTGGATACATCATGAAAGAATAGTCATGGCTTTCAAATCCATTCGGTCCAGGTTGACCGCCTGGTACGTCACATTACTGGCTATCATCCTCATTCTATTCAGCGTTTTTCTCAATTATTTCCTTTCCAAACGCCTTTACGAAAGTGTCGATAATTCTTTGACCGTTTCGGCCACCGTTGTGGCCACCTCGGCGGTGATGAAATTCAACCGTTCGCCGTTGCCCGGACTCGACCGGTTTTTCGATCAGTTTATGGGGGCCGGGAACCTCAACAAGTTTTACAGAATCTATGATGGTTCCGGCAATGTCGGGTCTCGATCCAAAAATATTGATGCCTCCAAGTTCCCGCTATCCCAGACGGCTTATGCCGATGCGCTTAAGGGATTAAACTCCTACGAAACATTTCTCGTGGATGGTGATCATCCTATTCGGGTTATCACCATGCCCATCATCCGGGAAAAGAAACTGATCAACCTGGTTCAGGTAGGGACTTCGCTGGAAGCGGTGCAGGAAACTCTGGGAAACTTGAGGATATTCCTGTTTACCGCCGTTCCTTCGGTACTTATTCTGGCGGCGTTGTTTGCGCGGTTCATGGCCCGGCGGGCATTGAAACCTATATCCAGAATTATTCAAACCGCCCGGGATATCGGGCAGGGGCAGGAGTTGAACCAACGCATTCCTGTGCTTAGAGTTCGAGATGAATTGGGCCAATTGGCACTTACCTTTAACGAAATGATGGACCGGCTGGAAAACTCCTTCGCCCAGATGCGCCAATTCAGTAGTGACGCTTCGCATGAGTTGAGAACCCCGTTGACAGTTTTAAAAGGGCAAAACGAACTGGTGTTGAGCAAACCGCGTGACCCGAAGGAATATCAGGAAGTGATTGCCAGCAACCTCGAAGAGGTCAACTATATGTCCAAAGTGCTGGAAGATTTATTCATCCTCTCCAAGTCCGATGAGAACCAGATTCATCTGAACTGCAAGCCGATGGACCTGAGAGACCTGGTGGAGGAAGTGTGCAAACATGCCGAGGTGTTGGCCGGTGATAAAGACATCCGCATCATCATTGCATTTCTTGAGTCGGTGAAAATCAACGGCGATGAAGTGCGGCTCCGGCAAATGGTCTGGAATATTTTGCACAATGGTATTAAATACACGCAACCGGGAGGCGAATTGAAAGTTTCGCTGCAGGATGAAGGAGAGTTTGCCCTGCTGTCGATACAGGATACGGGTATCGGAATACCAGAGAAAGACCTGCCTGCTATTTTTGACCGGTTTTACCGGGTGGATAAAGCCCGGTCACGGGATGAAGGGGGTAGCGGTCTGGGACTCAGCATCTGCAAACACATTGCCGAAGCTCATAAAGGTAAAATAGAAGTCGAGAGCAAATTGAATATCGGTACCCGTTTTAAAATCCGTATCCCCAGCACTACGCGTGCGGCGAATATGGAATAGCCCGTTAAGCGACCAAACATCTTTGCGCAGTTTGAAGCCAGTCTCTTGGCAGGGGAGGCAAATAGCAAGAACTCATCATGCCGAGACAACTATTTGCTAGCAGATTAAGCAATTGCTCATTACCACCGGGCGTTGCCCGGCGCCTAGTGGAGTTGGAGGATGACGTTTTTGACCTGGGTGTAGTTTTCCAAAGCGTGGATGCCCATTTCCCTGCCAAACCCGCTTTGTTTGTAGCCCCCGAAAGGTGCCGCAGCATCGAAGATATTATGGCAATTCACCCACACCGTACCGGCCTTAAGTCCCTTTGCAACTTTGTGGGCCTTGTTGATGTCTTGAGTCCACACGCTGGCCGCCAGGCCATAAATCGTATCATTGCCACGGGCGATGACTGAATCGAGATCTTCAAAAGGTGCGGCCACCACCACCGGACCAAAAATTTCTTCCGCTACGATTTTCATATCCGGTGTAACATTTTCGAAAACGGTGGGAGCAACATAACATCCCGATTGCATTTCTCCACCGGGAGCGTTGCCGCCTGCTCGGGTTTTGGCTCCTTGCTGTTCACCGGATTGGATATAACTCAATACCCGTTCCTGTTGTTCCCGGGAAACCAGGGGGCCCATATCGGTATCGGGACACATCCCCGGTCCGACTTTGATATTTTTAGCCAGTTCGGAAACGCGCCCTATCAGATCCTCATAAATATTTTCATGTACCAGCAGGCGAGAACCTGCTGCGCAACACTGCCCATGATTGAAAAAGATGGCGCCTGCTACTCCCTGGGCGGCCATTTCCAGATCGGCATCGGGGAAAACGATACTGGGCGATTTGCCTCCCAACTCCAAAGAAACCCGTTTTAAGTTTCCTGCGGAAGATTTGACGATCTCATGTCCCACTTCGGTGCTTCCGGTGAAGGCGACTTTATCGACATCTTCATGGCGGGCAAGTGCCTCACCCGCATCGCCGAATCCAGTGACGATGTTGACCACTCCATCCGGAAACCCCGCTTCAGCGAACAGGTCTGCGAGATACAAAACGGATAACGGTGTCTGTTCTGCCGGTTTCAAGACCACGCAATTACCGGCGGCCAGGGCCACCCCTAGTTTCCAGGTAGCCATGAGCAGGGGAAAGTTCCAGGGAATGATCTGGCCTACCACGCCCATTGGTTCGCGCAGAGTGAAATCAAGAAACTCGGCACCTGGCGCATAAGGAACACTGATGTCAATTGTTTCACCATGAATCTTCGTCGTCATTCCGGCGTAATAACGAAAGTGGTCTACGGTGAGCGGTACATCGGCGGCACGGGCGATGGCCAGGGGTTTTCCATTATCCAGGGTTTCCAGTTGTGCGAATTCTTCGGACCGTTGTTCGATCAGGTCCGCCAGCTTCCAGAGCAGCTTGCCTCTTTCCGAAACGGTTATTTTCCTCCAGGGTCCATTTTCGAAGGCGTTTCGCGCCGATTTAACGGCCCGGTCGATATCTTCCTTTTCCCCTTTGGGTGCGCGGGTCAGGACTTTGTTGTTTGAAGGGTCCAGGACCTCAAAAGTATCTCCACTGGCAGAGTTTACTCGTTTTCCATCAATCAACAGTTTTTGTGGAGAGGAGAGAAAATCTTTTATCGCTGAAAGCGGTTCCGGTATGGTTGCTATGGTCATGGCTGTCTCCAAACAGGCTGGAAAATTAATACAGGGCAATCCCTATTTAATAAACTTTAACTATATTCCAATTATTATATTGATCGGGAAGGAAATAAAGAGTTTTTTGCAATTAAGAAGAGATGTGGGAAACCCGGATTTTGAAGAGCTCAGAATTTTGACTGAAGAAGTAAACCGAACTCTACAGATTTTTCAGCCTTTGTGATCGGGCAAGGTCGGTGGCTGACCGGGCTTGTGAATTCCCAGTTTCATTTTCAGACTCGGATTGGACTTCAACGTCGACGCCATCGATTCCCGCGAAAGCGGAAGCGGAGAAAGACGAAGGGTTGTTGGCTCCGCTGATATTTGTTGCCGGGCTGGAATCGTTTGACTCTGAATTACCCTGTTCCTGGGTATCCTGCTGGCCCGGAGGGGTGAAAGTCTCACTGCGAATTGAAGAAATTGGGGAAGAGTTATCGCTGGATGTGGTGCTGACCCCACCGAGTCCGTTATTAGTTCTTCCACTTGAAGGTTGTGTATTGAAGTTCTGTGCCAGTTCTACACCACCGATATTGTTAGCGTTTCTTGCAAAGGAACCAACCTCAGGGACAGACGGTTTTGGCTCGGCTTTAGCTTTCTGTTTAGGCTCTGATTTAGTTGTCCGCTTGGATTGTGGTTTGGGTTTGACGGCGACGAGTTTGAGAGTCATCTTTTTGCTTTTGACTTGCACCTTCATTGCTTTTTTAGGGATGTTCATTTTGTTAGGGGACGGCAATTCCATGGTTTTTGGCGGGATCACTTTGCCGGGGTTGATATCAACGTTTCCGCCTTTTGCGCTCAAGGTTCCATATACGTTTGTGTTGGTGCCCCCTTTAACAACTATTTTTCCACCGCTTGCCCAACTTGAGATGGCATCCGCGTTGACCCGGGAACCTTTGTTGATGAGGGTGCGGTAAGAGTTTTGTGCGTTGCCTTTGGCGTCGCCACCTATATAAGCACTTCCCTGACCGGAGTGCGCGGAGACATCAACCAGTGCTCCATCACGTAATTCAACATTTCTACCCGCAACTCTTACAACACCCCCCTTTTGTCCCATCCATTTTCCGGAAGCATCGAGTTGGCCGGAGACATTCACTGTTCCTTTGTCACCACCATCCAGGATGATAGACCCTCCCTTGTTGGTGGAAAATGTTTTAGCCTGGATGATGCCATCCATGTTGACGATCTGGTCGAGAGCATTTTGCGCTGTTGCTACCTGCAGGGTGACGATACCGCCATCGGCATAAATTTTTCCACTATTGGAAACCAGGGCATCGAGTTCTTCCCCATACATTCCGGTGGCCTTTTTAATTACAGTGTTATTAACACCCAGGTTAATCAATTGGTCGCCATACAGGTCCAGAGTGAAAGTATTTCCCGAAACCAGGCTGACCTTTCCCAGTCGAGCATTAATGATTCCAGAGTTGGAAACGCCCGGTGCCACCAAAGCCACCAAGCCTCCATCGGCAACCGTGATGTTTCCCTTGTTGATGACGACACCCGATGAGCTGTTAGAAGGACGGTTGAAATCTATCTTCCCATTCATGAAATCCCAGTTTGAGATGTCTGAGGTGGTTGCGATAAGTCCTCGAACATCGACTCTGGCCGTATCCCCGAAAATCACACCATTAGGGTTGATCAATACAACGCGTCCGCTTGACTTCAGTTGGCCCAGTATAGAGGACGCCTGATTCCCGGTTACCCGGTTCAGGGTCAATCCATTTGAAGACGGTAGCTTAAATTCAACGGTTTCATTGGCCTGAATGCTAAATGATCGCCAATCGATAATTGCCTTATCAGAACCCTGAATGACATTGAGCTGCTGGGTATTAGGTTGGTTTATTTGGACATCGCCTGCCTGCACGGTAGGGTCTGTTGGTAATGCTGATGATGAATGAGCAAAAACCAGTGTAAAGCTGAAAAACCCTATGAACACTGTTAATATTTTTCTGTAGTTCTTTTTAGTGTTAGTTCTTTTTGATTTCACTTTGCTCATTGTATGAATTCCTGATCAATTTTCGTATTCATCGAAATATCAGTACAATATTTATGCCATAGTCTGAGATTGCGGCAAAAAATCATACAATTGCTTATTTATAATGGGGTTAAATAGGCTATCGAGAGGAGGATAATTTTTCCAGGCGTCTAAAATATGTGTATAATAGTAGACGATTTGTGGAAGTTATTAAAATTTTACTACTTTGGGGGGGTGTTGGTCCGGTATCGGTCAAATTGCCAGCGGCGGCTTGCCCACTAGCGTGGGAGGCTGATATCAAGAGCTCGGTGGGCCGAGACAGCCCTTTGTTCGCCAGCAAAGTTTATTGCGCACGGGCTCTCCGCCCTCTAGCGAGGGAAGCGGGTAGCAAGGGCTCGTTGGGCCGAGGTGATTTTGCTAGCTAGAGAGGCTATTGCTAGTTGCCAGCGGCAGTTTGCCGCTATTGGATCCAGACGAGGGGACGGTAGATCCAGGCTTTGTCGCCTGATGCGTCTTCGATGTGTACCCAATTGTTCTCGATTTTAAGGACTTTCATGGAAAAATATTTGTCTACAGGTGCCCATTTCACTTTAGGGAATTTGGTGCCGGGTCCTGTTCGGAGATTGGTTTGATTGTTTTTGATGGCGGCGCACTTATATTTCTGGGT
>Ga0233427_10004579_pt1 | contig 11462 bp, 15 predicted proteins | sample SI_118_April2016_5_FD_179885 | JGI IMG/M metagenome (GOLD analysis project Ga0233427, IMG submission 179885) | Seawater microbial communities from Saanich Inlet, British Columbia, Canada - SI_118_April2016_100_MG | ecosystem: Environmental > Aquatic > Marine > Inlet | place: Canada: British...
ACCCTAAAATAATCAAAAACTATAGAACCTGAAGAATTAATGGAAAAAACTGGCTATAGCAGGCCTCACACTGTCCATTGTGGACCTGAAGGTATTTATGTAAGTGCCTTAGGTGGTGGAACTAAATCGGGAGAAGGACCTGGTGGAATATTCTTAATGGACCATCTTACTTTAGATATAAAAGGACAATGGGAAAAAGATAGAGGTCCTCAACACTATGCATATGATTTTTGGTGGCACCTAGGCCACGACAGAGTAATAACCTCAGAATGGGGAACTCCTGATCTTTTTGAAAATGGGTTGAATCTCGAAGCGGCTGTTGCAGGAAAATATGGTCACAAGATTCATGTGTGGGATTTAAAGACGCATAATCATCTTCATGAATTAGACTTAGGAAAAGAAAATCAGATGGTATTGGAACTTAGGCCTTCAAAAAACCCAAAAAATACTTATGGTTTTGTTGGAGTAGTAGTCAACACTCAAGATTTGTCAGCATCTATTTGGACATGGTACCTTGAGAAAGATGAATGGAAAATTAAAAAGACTATAACTATTCCAGCCCAACCTGCAGCAGCAGAAGATTTACCTGCACCGCTTAAACAATTTGGAGCTGCACCACCTCTTATAACTGATATAAATCTATCATTAGATGATAAGTTCTTATATGTCTCATGTTGGGGTACAGGGGAACTTCATCAGTACGATGTTTCTGACCCATTTGACCCTAAATTAGCAGGAATGGTTGAAATCGGAGGAGTAGCAAAAAAGAAAGCGCATCCCAATGGTAGCCCTGCCACTGGTGGACCCCAAATGGTTGAACTAAGTAGAGACGGTAAAAGACTTTATTTCACTAACTCACTTTACAGTAGTTGGGACGATCAATTTTACGATGACATAAAAGGCTGGTTTGTTAAAGCCGATGTAAATTTATCAGGTGGTATAACTCTTGATAAAGACTTTTTTATGGACTTTGGCGATCAAAGAACGCATCAAGTTAGGCTACAGGGCGGAGATGCTTCATCTGATTCGTTTTGTTTTCCAAACGAAGAATAATTTTAAATAATCTTATTCTGAAGTATGGAGCTTGTAATAGAAACTATGGAACATTCTTTACTATTTTTCCTTACTCTTGGGGTTTATCATGGAATAAACCCTGGGATGGGATGGCTTTTTAGTGTTTCAATTGCTATGCAAAAAGAGTCGACTAGGAAGATATTTACTAGTCAAATACCTATCGCTCTTGGTCACTTAGCCTCACTTATAGTTACTTTAGCTATATTCGAGACTCTTAAGAACATAATCCCAATTTATTATACGAAGATCTTCTTTGCTTCTGTATTAATTCTTTTTGGAGCTTATAAGATTTATGATCGTGCTCATATGAACTGGGTTAAAATGAACGTAGGGAATATTGATCTTGCAATATGGTCTTTCTTGATGGCCTCATCACATGGAGCGGGACTAATGCTAATTCCAGGGTTCAATACTCAATCTAGTCATCATTCTGTGGTCCATATATTTAAGAGTGGCCTCTTGCCATTAGTATCTCATATGGCGGGAATGATAATTATTTCGACAACAATAGCATATTTCGTATACAAAGTAATAGGCCTTAAGATACTAAGAACGGCATGGGTAAACTTTGATTATTTATGGTCTTATGCGTTAATAATTGGTGGACTATTTATCTTTTTCAGCTAATTTATAAAACCGCACTAAGAAAGAACTATATTGTGCTATCATAAAATTTATGAGGAAAATTGACTTTTCTAAGATTTCTAATGTTAAACAAATGAATTCACTTGCAAAAGATTCATTTGTCTCTCATTTAGGAATTGAAATTACTAAAATTAACAAACGAACTGCTGTTGCTAAACTAAAAGTTTCCCAAGCAACAATGGCCCCCAACGGCCTTATTCACGGAGGATCAATAACTAGCCTGGCCGATACCGCATGTGGTTTTGGTACTATGTATCATCTTAAAGAAAAAGAAATGTTCGCAACTGTAGAACTTAAGACTAACTTTATTGCAGCAGTTCAGAAGGGAACTATAGTTTGCGAAGCATCTCTGATTCACAAAGGCAAAACTCTTCATGTGTGGGACTCTAAGATCTTTGAGGAAGAAAGTTTAAAAGTTATTGCTCTTTTTAGATGCACTCAAATGATAATGTATCCAAAAAAAACTGAGGAGAAAAAATGATTGAATCTACTAGGAATGAGAATGTATCGATAATTACCCTTAATAAACCTAAAGTAAACGCGATTGATAATGATATGTTGGATATGCTAAAAAAGGCAATTGATGATGCTACAGCTGATACCGAAACAAATACATTGCTTATAACGGGGTCAGGAAGCTTCTTTTCTTTTGGTTTAGATATACCTACATTCCTCACGCTTCAGAGAAGTCAGCTGAAGAGTTCAATATATAAATTGCTTGAAGTATGCAAGAGTCTCTATCTTTCTAGGAAAATTACTATAGCCTCAATAAATGGTCATGCAACAGGAGCTGGTTGCATGATTGCCTTAAGTTGCGACTTTAAAAATATGGTAGACAAAAGGGCAAAAATTGCTCTTAACGAAATTAACATTGGTTTATCATTATTTTCTAGCACTATATATATGCTAAAGAATTCTATAGGTCTAAATAATGCTAAAAGTTTACTATTAAATGGAGATTTAATTAATCCTGATGAAGCGTTAGCTATTGGTCTAGTCGACTCATTGCATCCAAAAGAAGAACTTTTAGAATATTCACTACAACTTGGTATCACATTCAAAGACAAAAATAACATGATAATAGAGAACATGAAGCAAGAACTCTTAAATGATGCAATAGGTCAATTAAATGATTCAGATAAAAGTATCGAAGAATTTTTAGATATTTTCTATCTAGAAGAAACACAAGTAATTTTAAAAAAAATAGTTGTCAGAAAATAGTTTTACAAATTAATTTCTAAATGATATTTTTTATATATACCAATGCTAACTAAAGAACAAAGGAATAAGATTGTTATTGAGCAAAAAAAATTTGTTAACTATCTGTACAAGAACAATCTCAGACTAACCAAAGCAAGAATTGAGGTTTTTAATTTGATAACTAAGATGGATAACCACTTTGGGGCTGAAGATTTACTAAAAATAAAAAAAGATTCTGTATCAAGAGCTACCTTATATAGAACTTTAAATGAACTAGTTAAATCCTTAGTCATAAGGAAGACTGCTTTTGGAGAAAAACATCAACATTTTGAATTTGTTTTCGATAAAAAACCTCATCACCATGCGTTTTGCATATCTTGTAAAGAAAATATAGAATTTCCGGATTTTGGTGAAGAGAAAATGTACAAGAAGATATTAAAAGAAAAAGGATTTGAAACATTAGGTCACGAGATGCATTTTTACGGCTTTTGCAAAGAATGTGCTGATAAAAAGACCTAAACTTTTTAAGCCTTACTTGTCTGTTTAAAAAAACAAAAAATAAACACTATTGTCATTATGAGAACTATGGTCGGCGCTGGTGCACTGTCCAAGAAGAAACTTATATAAACTCCAAAGATTGAACATGAAACTGATATAACTACAGAATATTTAAGCATCTTAATAAAATCTTTTGAGATAAGAAAGGAAACTGCACCTGGTATAATTAACGTTGCTATGCCTAATATTATCCCACTTGATTCAATAGAGGACACTATAGCGAGTGACAATATAGCTAAAAAAATATAATTTAATTTTGAAACATTGACCCCTATTGCTTTTGCATGTTGCGTATCAAAAATATTAACAAGAAGGTCCAATCTTTTAATCAATATAAATACCGTACAAATCAGAGCAAGAATAAAACTGTGAAGAACGTCGCTCCATGACAATCCTAAAATATTTCCAAATAGAATATGGTCGAGATGAATCTCTGTTTCTATTTTAAGATATAAAACTAAACCCAAAGCAAACATACCTGAGAAAACAATTCCTAGAACGGAATCTTGCTTAATCCTAGTATTAGCTTTTATATATCCTGAAAGTAATGCACAACAAACTCCGGCTATAAAAGCCCCAATAGCGAGAGCTATTTGGGCAATATATGCAACAACAATCCCTGGTAGAACTGCATGGGATATAGCATCTCCCATTAGTGACCACCCTCTTAGAACGAGGTAGCACGAAAGAATCGACATTGGTATTGCAATAATAATAGACATTAGAAAGGCCTTTTGCATAAAACCAAAAGTAAAGGGGACCAAGAGCGCTTCAATTAATTCAAACATTTTTGGTCAAACCTCTTTTATCTCTCTTCCAAATCATAGGATTACCATTATTTTTAAAAATAAAAGCAATAAAGAAAACTACTGTTAACAATAGAACAATGATTCCACCTGTCGCACCATCAATAAAATAACTTAAATAAGACCCAGCAAATGAAGTAAGTGAACCTATAGTAACACTTAGGATTATCAACGATGAGAACCTATTTGTTATTAAATAAGCTGTTGCACCCGGAGTCACCACTAGGGCTATAACAAGAAAAGCACCTACAGTCTGAAGTGCGGCAACTGTAGAAACACTTAGTAGAGTAAAGAATAAAATTTTTATCTTGTAAGAGTTAATCCCAACAGATTTTGCATGTACTTCATCAAAAAAAACAATCATAAATTCTTTCCATTTTAAAATAAGAATCATGAAAGAAATTGATGAAACTAAAACTAGCTGCAGGGTGTCAAAATCTGTAATAGCCAAAACATTACCTAGAATTATCTTCTGCACATCAACTGAAGTGGGATTAAGTGAAACTATAAAAAGCCCGAGTGCAAAAAAGGACGTGAAGATTATTCCAATAATTGCATCTTCTTTTAATTTTGTTTTCTTATTAAGAAACAACATTGTAAGCGCAGCTAGAGAACCAGATAAGAAGGCCCCTAAAGAAAATGGAAGTCCTAAAATATATGCCCCGGCAACGCCTGGTACCACTGCATGAGATAGTGCATCACCCATCAAAGACCAGCCTTTTAACATTAGGTATGAAGACAGGAAAGCGCAAAGTCCACCAACTAGTGTGCTCATCCAAATAGCCCTATTCATATATTCGTAGGTAAAAGGTTGCATTAGTAAGTCAGTCATTTCTTACTCTTTTTATCTTGAGCTTTATCATAAAAGACCAAAGGCCTTTCGTCGTCTGTTAATACAGTGACACCTCTATCATCTTTATCGGTATGTATATCTTTTCCAGGAAGAATAAATTGCCTCAAAGCTCCACCAAAAGTTAATTCTAAATTTGATTGTGTAAAAACAATATCTGTAAGACCAGAAGCTATGATAGTTTGATTAATCAAAATACTTTGGTTACAAAATTCAGGAACACTTCCTAAATTATGTGTTGCGATTAGTATCACCTTTCCCTCGTCTCTTAAATTTGATAACAATAAAACTATTTCCTCTTCGGACTTTACATCAATCCCTGTGAAGGGTTCATCAAGGAGGATAACTTCACTTTTTTGGGCTAGAGCCCTAGCAAGAAATACTCTTTTCTTTTGACCCCCCGACAGTTCCCCTATTTGTCTTTTAGAATAGCTTTTCATGCCAACCCTACTTAATGACTCCTCTGCTATTTTAAAATCATTTTCCTTTGGAATTCTCAACCAATTCATATGGCCATATCTTCCCATCATGACTACATCTTCAACAAGAATCGGAAAATCCCAATCAATCTCTTCGTTCTGTGGAACATAAGCTATTAAATTTTTTTTTAGAGCAGAATCAGTATCTAAGCCTAATAATTTTATAGAGCCAGACTTTAATGGCACAAAGCCCATGATAGCCTTAAACAAGGTAGACTTACCACTACCATTAATCCCAACTAAGGCAGCAATTACCCCTTTGTCTAAATTAAAAGTTACATTAGTGAGTGCAGTGTGACCATTGCTGTAAACAACTTCAACATTGTTAACTTCTAAAGAATTTTCTCCTGAAACAGAATTATACATACAAATTACTCGACACTTTCTCCTAAACCATCTACTATTCTTTCTGTAGTTACTCTCAAAAGATCAAGATATGTCGAGACTGGTCCATCCTTCAGGCTTAGAGAGTCGACATATAAAACTCCACCATAATTTATATTTGCCTCTTGTGCGACTTGCTGAGCAGGCTTCGCTGAAATTGTACTCTCACTAAAAATTACAGTGATATTGTTCTCTCTTACTTTATCAATAACGTTTCTAACTTGGCTCGGGGTACCTTGACTGTCAGAGTTTATAGGCCACAAATATAACTCCTTGAGACCAAAATCTCTAACCAGATAACTGAATGCGCCTTCGCTAGTTACCAACCATCTTTTCTCACTTGGTATAGAAGAGAACTTTTTTCTAATTGGCAAAATCGTAGAATTAAGCTCTTTAGAATATTCTTTAGCATTTCTATTATAAGTTGATGCATTCTCTGGATCATACTTTACGAAAGCAGCTCTAATATTTTCTATATAAATTAATCCATCCTTAGGGGACATCCATGCGTGAGGGTTTGGCTTACCTTTATAAGAACCTTCTCTTATCCCCATCGGTTCTATACCCTTAGTTAATATAACAGAGGGTGTAGACTTAATATTCTGAAAAAACTTTTTAAACCAAAGTTCTAAATTTAACCCATTCCACAAAATTAAATCAGCATTTTCGGCTTTAAGTATATCTCTTGGTGTTGGTTGATAGGTATGGATATCTGCACCTGGTTTAGTGATAGAGACTATTTCAGCTTTATCACCTGCTACATTCTTGGCCATATCTGCAAAGATAGTAAAGGTTGTAACGACTTTAAACTTTTCTTTTGCAAATGGAGCAAATATCGTTCCTGACAAGACAAAAAATAGGGATACTAAGACTACTTCCTTAAATATTTTAATCATGAGACAGTGTCTCATATTAATGAATCACTATCAAGTTAATATTAACTAGATCTTCTTTCTTTAAAAATTATTAATAAAATTGTTGCTAAAGATAGTGAAAAAATAGATAAGGACCAAGCTGCAAAGGATATTCCAAAGAGTGTTGAGGAAACGTCTGAGCAACTGGCCTCCAATGAATACAACTTAAAAAAGAAATCAGTTAAAGATGTGGATTCAAAATTAAGATATAAATTCGGCGAACACGAGAAAGAAGAGTCATCGCTCAGAAATTTATCTTGAAGTGAAACTTGTCTAGAGCTCAAGAATATACCTAAAAGAATAAACACAAATGATGTCATATCCAAAAATAGACTTTTAGAGTTCTTAGCAAACCTTGTGATTAAAGATACAAGGAGAACAAGAAAGCATATTCTTTGCAATGTGCACAAGAAACAAGGTGAAAAGTTGAAAAAAAACTGATAAAAAAAGGAAGTTGCAAGAGTAAGAGCTAAGGTGCAAATTAAAATCAGATTTAAAATCCTAGGAGAGGAGAATCTTTCTAAATTCATAGTCTTGTTGGATTGGGTGAATCTCCATAAACCTTCTGGGGATCAAATACTTTTTCTTTTTCTTCAAACTTTAGCTCGACTTTCTTAAGATTATCTAAATTCTTGCCGAAAGGTATGCTTCTATAAAAACAAGATCTATATCCCACATGGCAACTAGCTCCTCCTTCTACATCTACCTTTAGCCAAACACAATCTTGGTCGTCATCAATCCTAATTTCTCTTATAGTCTGGACTAATCCGCTTGTTTTACCTTTATGCCAAATCTGCTTTCTGCTTCTGGAATAATATACTGCTTCCCCTAACTCTATAGTCATACCAAAAGATTCAGCATTTAAATAACCTTGCATAAGAACTTCACCGCTCTTATAGTCCGTAGTAACAACTGGTATTAAACCATTATCATCAAACTTAGGCGCAAAGCTTTGCGACTCTTCTACTTGCAAAATACTAGATCTTTTTTCAAATTTTACTTCTATACTCATTCTAAACCTCTTTGGAATATTTTACCTTTATCTTCCTAATAACAATAGCTTGATATAGGAAGTAGATACATAATACATAATAATAACTAATATTTGTAAGGTCCCACTGAGGTCTCCAGTAAATAGATGAGAAATAGAACAAAATAATAGTTAAAATAGATAGAGTTCTTAACAAAGAATCTTTACTAACTATAGTATCGACTGAATCTAAATAAATTTTTATTGAAACACAAGATATGATAAAAAAATCGTAGACCTTAAGCCTTGGAAGAACTAAGACAAAGACAAATGTTGAAAGTATCAATAATATATTAAAGAATTCTTTGTCTGAAACTTTATTTATTAAATACTTTCTAAGTAATATTAAGTTTAAAAAGAAGAAGGGAAATATAAAGATTTTACATATAGCATTAAACTGAACTTTAGACATTGCAGCTTCACCATCTGTAATCCATAGAGCTTTTAAAAAATCCATCTCTGCAAATATTGGCGCTAAACCCATATCGACATACTTAAGATTAATAAGCCACTCATCAATAAACGGTCCATGGAGCAAATAATTTAGGCCAAATAAGAAAAAGAGTGTCGCAAAGTAAAGGGTATATCCTTTAAAGTTAAAAACTCTCTGTACTATAAATGGTATCAGAAGGAATAAAGCTAAGTGAAATTTTAAGAAAGTCGCAAAAGCAACTATAGGAAAGAAAAAGATTTGATACTTATCATGCTTTAATAAAAATATTCCAAAGAATACTAGTAAGTATATTGGGACAGCTATGTTGCCAGCCTGCAAGGATACAATATTTGAACCTTGATAAGCTATTAAAACAAATATAAGAATGAAAAAATAATTTATTTCTAGCTCAAATAGCTTTTTTGATATATATCCATAACCTAAAGTAGCTGATGCAAGAAAAATCACCCAAACTTTTTCAAAAAAATCATATTCAAAAAGTGAGAAAGGAACTATGTCTAATAATAGCTTTAGATATGTAAACTGTAGTGGAATAGACTCCTGACATGATGCATTAACGTACCAATCAGTTTGAGGGCTAACGCCTAGAGAGTAAGCCAGATCAGCGCAGTAAACTACATTGATATCCCACAGACTGTCTCTTGCCCAACCATTAATATACAAAATGTTTGAGACAATAGCCCAAGCCAAAGGAAGAGAAAAAAGTACGTACTGTAACTTTATCTTTGATTTTGGGAAGAAATTTTTAAAGCAGAGATACATTAATGTAGCTATTGAAGAAATTAAAGATATATTAGAAAACAAGACCTTAAGTTCGTTCCTCATGATACAAATGTAAAAGCTAGTTTAAAAAAAGTAAATATAAAATTCTTGGGGCAGGAAATTTAGAGCAAAATTCCCTGCACACAATTTATGCTTAAATTAAACCAAAGCAAACTGAATTTTAGAGATCTTTCTAACTTTTAACTTCCAAGCTTCTTGACGTTGGTAAGCTCTTATTGCAGAAAGATGAATAAATTTTGAATTTGCTGGTCTTCTTGAATCAGCTGCAACCTTAAGCATATTAGCAACCCTAGCTTTATTAACTAGTTTAGCTTTGCTGGCCACATTGACCTGAACCTGCCTCTTTAACAAAAGTTTCATATTCAAATACCCCCTTTGGAGAAATATTTGAACTTTTAACGCATGTTCTATGCGAGTCTTGTTCCCATGACTTATGGAGAACTTTTAACTCATGTTCAATGAGGATCTTTTGAACCATGATCTATGGTATATAGGATAAATATTCACTTATACAAAAGAATTGTCAAGAATAATTATATAAGAAGTCTGAATACTAGATTCTTTACAAACTGTACAATAATTGAGAAATTAGTAAGCAAACCCTAAGCCAAAAATTAATGCATTGTCTGCATCAAGCTGGACTGAGTTAACATCATTGTATGTTGGCATTATATACTCAACACTCGCCCTAACTTTATTAGGAAAAACATGATTGGCACCAATAGAAACATCAATTCTTTTACTTCCAGAAGAATCTCGGTCTTGAGCAAAGCTCATTATGGTTTTAATATCTTTATGGCTTCCACTAATCTTACCTTGAAATTTAAATTCTGAAGCAATAGAAACAGAAGTTTTGTTGTCATTGAAAGGTATAGCAAACCAAATATTTGTTTTATAGATATCTCCAAGAGCATAGTCTTTAGAGTTTTTACCAATCCTCAAAACACTTGATATCTGAGCACCATAAGAATAACTATCTTCAAAATATGCATAAGTTAATCCAGGTAAGGCATCATAAGTTCCAGAGCCTAATTGCATATTATAGCCCAAAGTCTCTTCCTTAGATCCAAACATAACATCCTTTTTTGAAATTGACCCTGTTGGCAAACTAAGACCTAAAGTGGCATGAAGTTTACCATTATCATTATGTGCCAACCTCTTCAATATAGATACTTTGGTGTCTCCCAAGCCACTAGACTCCAAGGTTCTTTTTTTATTATTTGAATGTTTTTTAACTTTCATTTCGTTATCCAAGTAGGTTCCCATCATCATTAAAGTTATATCATCTGATGGAGCATACATAGCGCCTATCATGTGCATATTCATTGTCATCTCTTCAGGCACTGTCATATAGTAGCCACCCAATGGTTTACTTCTAGCCTTAGTATAGTTTGATGATGATGAACCGGATTGGTAGCCGTCCATTCCCATTGTCATATATCGATATGACAACATTGATTCTCCTTTCCCGTGAGTATGATCTCCCATAACAGAAATTGGAGCGTGTGAGTCTGCCCTAGTTTTGGAAATCTCAGAAGGATTACCATCGGCTAGTACGTTTATATTTATTCCTGAAAGTAAGACCAATGTTAATAAAACTTTATTGAGTATATTCATATTTTTCTCCATTGCTTAATCGATTAATCCAAATTAATTAGTGAATAAAATAATCAAAAAAAATCTTATGTCAAATTTATCTGAACCATAGCGACATTAAAAATAAACGAATTTATTATAAAAGTCCAGTAAATCAAACTTTTAGTAAAACTTAATATTTGCTATAATTCATTCATGAAGAACCTAGCTCCTCTATTATTCCTTTTTTTGTTTTCAATTAACTCATATTCTTTACCTATTTGTGAGGGTAATAATCCACGTAAATGGGATAAATGCGAAGGGGTTCTTTCTTCTCCGGAAGGCAAATATACAGGTGAATGGAAGAACGGTGCATATCATGGAAAGGGGACATACACTGCTACAAGTAAGATGGATAGTAAGTGGGAAGGTGGCGAAAAATATGTAGGTGAATGGAAAAACAATATAAGACATGGAAAAGGAATAAATACTTGGGCAGATGGTACTAAATATGAAGGGGAAATAAGAGATGGCAAGAAACATGGTATAGGAGCCTATATTTGGGGGAAGGGTCCCATGGAAGGTCATAAATATATAGGTGAATGGAAAGACAACAAGAAACATGGAAAGGGAACCTATATTTGGGGAAAGGGCCATAACATTGGTCATAAATATGTAGGTGAATGGAAAGACGATAAAATGAATGGACA
>Ga0233427_10004581_pt1 | contig 11460 bp, 10 predicted proteins | sample SI_118_April2016_5_FD_179885 | JGI IMG/M metagenome (GOLD analysis project Ga0233427, IMG submission 179885) | Seawater microbial communities from Saanich Inlet, British Columbia, Canada - SI_118_April2016_100_MG | ecosystem: Environmental > Aquatic > Marine > Inlet | place: Canada: British...
GGTTGATGCTTCGAGCACGTTCGAGATCAGCCTGGCTCGTTCGGCGCTCACGCTTGACGTTCCTAGTGGAAAGACGATCCTTGAGGTGCTTCGAGACAACGGTGTGCCGATGCCGTCGTCGTGCGAACAGGGTGCCTGCGGTACCTGCAGCGTGAACGTATTGGAGGGCGAGCCCGACCACCAAGACGTTCACCTCAACAACAGTGAGAAGGCTGCGGGCAACCGGATCATGACCTGCGTGTCGCGGGCAAAGTCGGCCGGTCTCGTGCTGGACATTTAGGAGACGTTCGATGATCAAGCTTTACGACTACGTGCTCTCGGCGAACTGCTACAAGCAGCGATTGATGATGGACATCCTCGGTGTTGGCTACGAGTCGATTCCAGTCGATTTTCACCCAGGCTGGGAACACAAGGGCGACGAATTCAAGAAGATCAACCCACTCGGTCACATCCCGGTCATCGATGATGATGGTTACATCCTTCGCGACGCTCACGCCATCCTCGTGTACCTCGCCGCCAAATACGATCCCACCGGATTGTGGTACCCGACATCGGATCCCGAGCTCATTGGCGAGACTGCCCAGTGGATGTTGTTCGCTGAGGGCACCACAAACACGGCGTCAGCAGCGCGACTACATGTGAATCTTGGCTACGACTTCGACATCGAGGCGTGCCGCGAGGGTGCGCATCGGCTATTTCGGGTCCTCGAGGAACACCTCTGGTTCCGAGAGCGGGAGGGCCTCGACTGGGTGTGCTCAGGTACCCATCCCACGATCGCTGACCTTGCGATTTTCCCCGACGTGATCCTGTCGGAAGAGGGTGGGGTCTCAAGGCTGGAGTACCCGACCATTCGGCGGTGGGCTGACCGCTTCAAACGGATACCCGGCTTTTCGGTGATGCCAGGGATTTTCCCGGCCGGTAGAACGCGAGCTGTCAGCTGACCTCATTGAAAAGCGCATCGATCTCGGTTGACCAGTCAGCGCGCCACTGTGCTTTGGTGCTGTCGTCAATCCAGGCGGCATCGATGCCATTGAGCGCAAACTGTTTCATCTCGGCCAACGTGAATCCCATGGTGTGATGCACGATTGAGAACTCGTCAGCGAGGTCGGAGGTGAACATAGCGGGGTCATCGCTGTTGATGTTGAGGTTTAGGCCTGCATCGGCCATCTGTCGGATTGCGTGGTCAGGCGCGGCAAGATCACGAAACGCTGACGTATAGGTCGTCGTGGTCGGGCACACGGTGAAGCCGATCTGGCTTGCGACGCATGCTGCGACGATGGCGGGGTCGTCGACAATGTTGTAGCCGTGATCGACCCGCTCGCAGTCGAGCAGGTCGATGCTGTTTCCGACGTTCGCGGCCGGCCCTACCTCACCGGCGTGTGAGGTTCGGTGCAGGCCGACCTTCGCCGCCAGTTCAAACGCTTCGACATAGTTCTCGGGCGGGAATCCGGCTTCGTTGAAGTCGAGGCCGACGCCAATCACCCGGTCTTCGCGGTGGTCTTGCACCATTTGCACGAACTCGACGGATCGAGCGCCGCCAAGCTCTCGATTGATTGCGGGTACAAGATTTGTGATGAGTCCGAAGTCTGTCTGGGCGTCGGTCACGCCCTGCAGCACACCGGCAAGCATGGTTGGGTAGTCCACCCCGATCTCGAGGTGTGACTCGGGACTGAAGAACAACTCGACGTAGCGAGCCCCGCTGTTGCTGCAGCGTTGGAGGCATTCGTAGGTCACTCGCTGAAAGTCGCCATGGTCGCGAACCGCATGGCTTACCGCTGAATACATCACGAGAAAGTCGACCAGGCTGTCGTACTGGTACAGCTCGGCTGGATCGTTGTGCTCAGGGAGCGCGACGCCGTGCTTCTTGGCCAGCTGCGCGAACGTGTACACATCAACCGCGCCCTCCAGATGGAGGTGTAGTTCAGTCTTGGGCATTTTCCGTAGTGCGTCATCAACGTTCATCGATTTCATCTTTCTATTCGGACTGTGCCGTAGTGCGTGCCTCGGGCGAGCAACCATTTGCGATAGGCGAGGCTTCCCGCGTCAGCGGGTTGATGCTGTTCCATCTGTGGACTCAAGGGGAGTCGTTGCGGCCTCTGCGACTCGACGATTGGAACGTCTTGGTCGAAGATAGTGCGATTGAATGCGCGCTGGGCATTGAGGTCAGCCCCCGCATCGGCGACCTTCACGACCCGCCAAACGTCGCAAGACGTTTCGGTGATTGGGCTGGCAACGAGCAGAATCGAAAAGCCGCCCAACTCGCCACCGTCGTGCTCGCTCGGGACCTTCGTGAGCGTGGCCGCGTACGGGTGTGACACCGTGTAGTCGTAGTGCACCGGCCCACCCTTGGTCGCTCGTGGCCCTGGGTTTGGCTGCCAGACGACACAATTCGTTAGGTGTAGTTCGCCGTCAACGATGTCGACTCCATAGCGTCCGATTTCGGTATGCGGAGTTTGGCCAAGGTAGTCAGCGTGGATGTAGGGAAAGTGCGCCTGATCGAGGAAGTTTTCGATGATGCGTGGGCCCGATGATTCCACTCGGGCTGCATTCATGACCAAGCTTGTGCCTCGACCCTCAGCGAATGCCGCGAACGTTGGGATGTTCTTCGGCTCGTCACCGCCACAAACCCACCAGAGCCCGTACTGCTCGCGTATGGAAACTGGTTGGAGTGCCGCTGATAGGGAGGGAGTCCGGTCGGGGTGTGCCGGCTGATGTACACAGCGACCGGCGGCTTCAAATTCCCAACCGTGATAGGCGCATTGCAGTCGCTGTCCGTCAAAGCTGCCGAGGCTGAGCCGTGCACCGCGATGGGGGCATGTGTCGACCGTGACAAACACTGAACCGGCGGAATCACACAACAGCAGGTATCGCTGATCGAGCACCTGGAATGGGTGCATCGAGTTGCCAGTGACGTTCGCCGCGTTCGCTACCGGGAACCATTCATTGTGAATCGTGTCGGCCGCGTCCATATGGCCCCGGGGCTACCGGTCCTCGCGCGAGTACGGGGTCGCAAGGGCGGCTGGAGCAGCCGTGGATCTGACCCGCCTTCCGATCTTCGCCGCGCCAGCAGGTATGAGGATGGCGATGAGCGTCACGAGGAACGGAAGCATCGAGAGAAAGAAAGCGAGATCCCTGGCTTCGAGTGAGGGAAGGTCCCAGCCTCGTGCTTGTGCGGTCACGCCGAGCGAGATCATGCCGCCATAGAGAAGAGCGCCAGCGACGGCTCGGAAGGGACGCCATCCGGCGAAGATCACGACGGCCAAGGCAACCCAGCCGCGCCCGCGTGCGATGTCGGGTGACCATGTCGGGGTGAACGACAGCACCATGTACGCGCCACCAGCACCGGCGAGGGCGGCGCCGAGCACGGTGTAGCCGAGCCGAGACCAGGTGACTCTCACGCCGACCGCATCGGCGGCTGCCGGATTCTCGCCAACTGCTCGCATGTTCATGCCATGGCGGGTTCGGAAGAGAAGAAACCAAAGGAACGCCGGAATTACTATGTAAGCGAGATACACCGGCGGTTCATGGAAGAGAAATGCCTCGAAGAAGTCGTTGTCGTCAAACTTTCCGCCAGGGTTCACCTCTTGAAACTGCACCTGGATCGGCGTGCCGTTTCGATTGGTGCCTAGCTGATTAGAAAGCCCGATGCCACCGAGCGCGAGCGCGAGTCCAACCAACACCTGACTTGCTTTGAACACGACCACGAAGAGTGCGAAGACGAGTCCCGCGACTGCTGCAGCGATCATGCCGACAAGCATGGCGATCCATGGGCTCCCAACACTCCAGGAGCTGACGGCAATGACGGAGTAGACGGCGCCGATGCCAATGAGACCCTCTTGGCCGAGATTCATGACGCCGACCCGCTCGTTGAGCAGTACTCCCGTTGCCGCGAGCACGACGACGGTGCTTGCGGGGATTGCGCTTCCGGCGAGGCTGAGGAATGCGTTCTCTATCAGTGCAAGCATCATGCGGCTGCCCTCTCGGTGGCCAAAATATCTTGCCGAACAAGGCGGTATCTGGCCGCAACTTCACCAAGGGCGACTCCGGTCAGGATGATCCCGTAGATCCCGAAGATGATGTACACCGACAAGCCTTTCGTCTGCAAAACCAGGCCAGCGAAGAACATTGAAGCGATGAACATTCCACCAACTAGGACACCACCGAACGCGGCGCCAGCCAATGCGGCCACGATGAACCCGGAGAGACCGAATTGGGCCGAGAAGCCAGGGCCGAGTGCCTGAGCTCCTGGAGCGCTTAGCTGCAACATGCCGCCTAGCCCTGCGATACCGCCGGTCGTGAGCATCACCGAGAGAATCCGGAACCGGACTCGGATGCCGGCGAAGCTCGCGGCGCGTGGATTACCGCCGATGGTGTCGATCTCGTAGCCGGTCGTTGTCGATCGGAAGATCCACCAAAGCACAGCGGCGATGATCAACGGAACCAGTAGAGCGATGGTCAGGCTGTTGGTGCCGGGCAGACCTGCGAGCGTGTACGGAACCGGCTTGGTTGACTGGATGACCGCATTTTCGGTGTCGCGCCAGAAGCTAAGGGATGCCCAGACCACCAACTGCACAGCTACGAAGTTCAAGAGAAGCGTTGTAATGATTTCGTTGACGTCCCAGTAAGCGCGAGCTAGGGCTGGGACGAGCATCCACAACGCTCCTGCGGCCGTAGCGGCAACCGCCATGACGATGAGGATGAGCCATCCCGGCCCGCTCATATGAATGCCGATGCCAACCGCTGCGAACGCGCCCATGAGGAACTGCCCGTCGGAGCCGATGTTCCACACCTTCATGCGAAGCGATAGTGCAACGGCAAGAGCCGTCATCAAGATGGGGATCGCTCGAAGAAGGACGCCTTCGATTCCGCGCTGGCTTCCGAAGATCGCGTCAAGTGCCTCCCAGAAGATCTGGAACGCATTGCGCCCCGTGAGTAGCAGGAGCAGACCCGCGACGACCATGGCGATGATCGCTCCGTAGATGCGTGCTAGGGCTGCGTGCCGTGGATTTGCTTCAAGACGTCGTTCAACTCGATAGGCGGTCATGGTGTGGCTTCCTCGACGGCATGCCCGCCCATCAAGAGCCCCATCCGCTCGCGATCAGCTTCGCGTCGGTTGAAGACTTCCATGATTTGCCCCTCATACATCACGGCAATCCGATCGCTCATGAGTAGCACTTCGTCTAGGTCATCGGAGATAAACAGAATTGCGCAACCGGCGTCGCGGCGTTCAAGGATGGAGGTTTGCACCTCTTGTGCGGCAAGAACATCCAAGCCTCGGGTGGGATGTGAAGCTATCAGCGCGGTGCGAGCCACCAGTGCCTCGCGGCCGGCGACGAGTCGTTGCTGATTGCCGCCCGACATCTGCCCGGCAGTCGTGAAGACGGAGCGGGTTTGCACCCGGGCTGTTTCGACGAGCTTCTTTGCGAAGGTAACCACACCTTGTCGGTCGAGTGTGAGCCCATCCGACAGTTCATCACCCCAGTAGTTGTGAAGGATCGCGTTGTCAGTTACTGGTGCCGACGCAACCATTCCTGTAGCGATTCGGTCCTCAGAGATATGGCCCACGCCAAGATCGATGACTTTGCGGGCGGATCTGTTGGCAATCTGTTCGCCATCGATAGAAATCGTGCCGGATTCGACGCGCCGAACAGCGCAAATCACTTCGGCCAGTTCGGTCTGGCCGTTGCCGGACACGCCAGCGATTCCGACGATCTCGCCCGCCCGAACATTGAGATCGATGCCGTGAAGCGCTTCGACTCCTCGGTCGTTGAGAGCAGTTACGCTGTTGACCTCCAAGACGATTGCCCCATCGATCTCGCGGTGTACCACGTCGAGATGGGTTTCCTCGCCGGTCATGAGTCGAGCGAGTTCAACGGCAGTTGCGCCAGCAGTTTCCCGGGTGATTTCGTGAATGCCATTGCGAAGCACAGTGATGCGATCCGACACCTCGAGGACCTCGTTGAGCTTGTGCGAGATGAAGATGATCGTTCGGCCGCCGTCGACGAGTTGCCTCATCACGGCGAAGAGTTCGCGCGCTTCGGGGGCTGTGAGCACGGCCGTGGGTTCGTCGAGAATCAGCACACGCGCACCGCGCGCCAGGACGCGAAGGATTTCGACACGCTGCTGTTCGCCTACGGAAAGTTGCCAGATCTTGGCGGTTGGATCGACGTGCAAGCCGATCTCCTCCATGAACTGCTCGGTGCGCTCGACCAGCTTCGCTTGGCTAATGATCTTCGGCGTTTCGGGCCAACCGAGATGAATGTTCTCGGCAACAGTCATGGTTTCGACGAGGCGGAAATGCTGGTGCACCATGCCAATCCCGCTATCGATGGCCTGGCTGGGGTTGCGAAAGCCATGCGCTATGCCCTCGACAAGCACCTCTCCGTCATCGGCTCGATAGATACCGGCGAAGATGTTACACAGGGTGGTTTTGCCCGCGCCGTTCTCGCCAAGAAGCGCGTGAACCTCACCCCATGACACGTCAAAGTCGACCGCGTCGAGCGCGCGGACACCTCCAAAGGACTTGGAGATGCCACGCGCTTCGACTGCAGGTGTAGCTGGTGAGTCAGTCACCGACTGGTTAGAGACCACTCACGCCGTCAAGCGCGAAATTGAGCTCGTAGGCGCCTTGGGCATCGATGGTGTCACCGGCAGCGAGTACTTCGGTGCCGGTGTTGTCTACCAATGGCCCCTCGTACACATTGAGTGAACCATCTTCAAACGCTGCGGCTGCAGTTGCTACCGCATCTTGCACTTCCTGGGGCACCTGGTCGCCCATCGCGCCGAGTGGGGTGTCGAGCAGTATGGGAGTGCTCGATGCCGACCAGGTGCCGTCAAGCACTGCCTGGCACTGTTCGGTGTAGAACGGACCGAATGCTGACAGGTCGTAGTGCGCGGTGTACTTGGTGGGTGCGGCGGTGCGGAAATCAAGGTTCCAATAGCCGGTCCAGACTCCTGCTTCTTCAGAGATCTGCAGGAACGTTGGCTCGTCCATGACGCCAAACAGGAACTCGACACCGTTGTCGAGCAATGCATTGGCGGCCTGAGCTGCGGCCTGCGGATCGAAGAAGGTGCTGACCATGACTGCTTCAACGGTTGCATCAGGGTTCACACTGCGTGCACCGAGCAACATGCCGTTGACGTCGTTGAAGGCGGTTGCAGTCGGGAACGCACCGATGTAGCCAATGCGACCGTTTGGCGTGAGATGCGCTGCGGCCACGCCCATGAGGTATGCCGTGGTTTCGTGCGCGAGGTAGAACCCGAACAGGTTGTCGGTGAAAACGTGACCGTTTGTCTCAACGAACTTCGTATCCGGATTGGCCTCGGCAACACCGCTCAGCAGGCCCGAATATTCGGTGTTGGCAAAGATGATGTCGTTGCCATCAGCGGCCAGTTGCTCAAAGAGCTGGGTGGTTCCGGCGTCGAAACCAATATTGGGGGTGAAAGCAGACTCCATTTGGTCCCCGAGAGCGGCTTGTGCAGAAAGGCGGCCACGCTCGTGCTCTTGAGTCCAGCCGTTGTCATCGGGCGGGCCGATGTAGACCCAGTGGGCCTTGATGCTCTCAAGGCCTGCCGCGGTTGTGGCCGTGGCAGCGGCAGTCGTCGCGGGGCTGCTCGCGTCATCCCCGTCGCTCCCGCATGCGGCCAGGAAGGAGCCACCCAGTGTCATGCCGCCGATCCCGAATGCGCCCATCTTCAGCGCCTTGCGACGCGAGACTCCAGCGCTTGGAGGGAGAATAAGTCCAGAATTCTTGTCTTTGTACATGTTGGTACCTCTCCAGGTTCCGTTTGGTTGGGTTGTGATTGTTACTGTTCTAGCCGTGTTGCTAGAGCATCGAATTCGTCGGCCCACTGGCGGCGCATGGCTCGCTTGTCGGGCTCGCCAATCCATGCGCCATCGATGCCGTTGAGCATGCTCTGGCGGAAGTCTTCGACTTCGAAGCCCATGTGGTTGTGAGCCATCACCATGTCATTGGTGGGGTCGGTCTTGAACATCGGCGGATCGTCACAGTCGAGGCTGATTTTTAGACCGAACTCACGCATCTGCGAAATGGGATGGTTGTCAAAGTCGTCATTGAAGTAGACCCAGGCCGTCGAGACAGGCGTGCACGTGAACACCACTCCCTCGTCGCGGCAGCGCCGCATGACGGCCTCGTCTTCGACCACGTGGTAGCCGTGATCGACACGATCACAGCCAAGAAGGTCGAGGCAGGTCTCGATGTTTCGAGGCGATGCATCTTCGGCCTGATGGGCAGTGAGTCGGTAGCCGGCGCGTTCGGCCATCCGGTATGACTTCCAGAACACCTCCGGAGGAAAGTTGGCTTCGGCGTAGTCCATGCCAATGCCGATGACCTCTTCTCTCGGATGAGCGAGCAGAGTTTCGACCATCTCGACCGCGAGTTCTGGAGATTCCATCCGGTTCACCGCAGCAATGAGCTTGCACTCGACCCCATGGTCGGTCTGGGCGGCGTTGATGCCATCGATGAGTCCGTCGACACAGGTTTCGTAGGAAACGCCGGCAGCCATGTGTGTTGTCGGATTGAACGACATTTCGCGATAGCGCACGTTGTGCTCGGCCGCTTCGGTCAGCGTTTCGTACGCAATTCGGGCGAAGTCATCACGATCAATGATGCCGAGCGCTGTGTTGTCGTACATGTGGAGGAACTTGTAGATGTCGGGGTAGTCATACAAGTCTTCGGGCTCATCGAAGTCCGGCAGAGAAACGTTGTGCTTTTTGCAGAGTTCGACGGCGGTCTGCGCCTGAACTGATCCCATCAGGTGCAGGTGAAGGCTGACCTTAGGTATCGCCTTGAGAAATGCTTCAATATCCACAATCCGTACCCCCATGAGGTCGTCCGAACGCGCGTAACGTCGATGAACATAGCAGGACGGTGCGGTTCGCTGCCACTGGCCACGCGTGTCTTCTATGGTGCTGGCCTCAAGGGATGTTGAGTTGCTCCTCTAGCGCTGAGATCTGCTCCTGGAAGTCACGCCGCAGCGAATGTTTGGCAGCGTCGTCGAGCCAGGTTGCCTCGACTCCACCTAGGGCGATCTTCTTCGCCTGTTCGGGTGTCAGCCCCATGCCTACACAGCCTGCTGAATACTCTTTGCCAATATTGGTGTTCATCATGGAGGGGTCATCGGTGTTGAGAGTGACGTTCAGACCAGCGTCGATCATTTGACGAATCCGGTGATTGGCGAAGTCGCTCCATCCGTAGAGTTTCTCGGTCGAATGCAAACAGCAGGTGAAATCGACACCAGCGTCCCTCGCCCGGTCGACGAGCGAAGGATCGTCGATGATTTTGTATCCGTGGTCGATACGGAGGCATCCCAGGTCGAGAGCTGCTTCAACGTCCGCCGCCGTGGACGTATCGATCTCGCCGGCATGAGCGGTGATCCCAAGACCGTTTGCCGTCGCAAGAGCGAACGCCTCGGCGAAGTCCCCGGGGCGTTCCTGATAGTCAGGGGTTAGATGATCTTGGCCAATGCCGATCACTTCGGCGCGTGGCGAGTCCAGCACCTGTTGCACCAGCGCTACGGCTTCGCTTGGCGATTCTGAACGGTTGATCGCCACAATCAGCCGGCATTTGACGCCATAGTCTTGCTCCGCCTGTCGGATTCCGTCGATGGCGCCGTCGATTGCCGTGTCGTAAGAGACGCCGTCTCCGTAATGGTTTGTCGGATTGAGAAACATTTCGCTGTAACGGAGATTGCCCTTGGTCGCTGCATCCTCGATCGCCTCGTAGGTGACGCGGGCGAAGTCTTCCCTGTCTCTGATCGCGTGCGACACCTGCACATAGCGTTCAAGGAACTCGACGATCCCTTCGTACTGATAGAGCTCCGCCGGGTGATAGGACGGGAGCCGAACCGAGTGCTTCTGAGCGAGTTCGATCGCGGTCGTTGCGCGCACACTTCCCTCAAGGTGACTGTGCAGCTCGACTTTCGGTAGTCGGGTCAAGAACTCCACATAGTCCATCGTTCAGCTCCTCGGTTCCGGCGAACTGGACTTTAGTAGCCCAAGAAGAATGGTTCCGTTAGGGCGCGTCTGGCTTTCGGCTTCGGGCGCGAAGCCGACCCGATAGCGTCGTGGCGTGGAGATTGGACGATCTGAGCTAGCAAAACTCATCTCCGCCAAGGCGACGGTTAATACCTCGCTGCGCTGGCTGCCGTTCTTCCTGCCGACGCTTGCAGTGGCGTTCGACTCGTCCACGGCAACCCTCGCGCTCCTTCTCGGCGTTGCCGAGGCATCGGGATTGAGTACATTCTTTGTCGGTCGTTGGCTCGATGCCGGTCGCGAGCGGCTGGTTATCATCTCGTCACTGATAGGTGTCGTTGCATCCTCATTGCTCGCTCTGGTCGGGTCGATATGGACTTTGGCGGCAGCCCTCTTGCTTCTTGGGGTCGCGTCGGCCTACATCACCGTCGCTGGCCAAGCGTGGATCTCGGTGAGGGCGTCGTTTGGTCAGCGTGCCAGATACATCGGTATCTACGAGATCTCCTGGGCCTTAGCCCTTCTAGTGGGTGCGCCTTCGGTAGCGCTATTGATTTCGATCTTCGGATGGCGGGGGCCATTTATTGCTGTTGCCGTCGCCGCAGTGATGGCTGCGGTTTTGATTGCCGTCATCGATGATGGTGAGCACGCGATACGTCAGAAGGTGGCACCCCCTGCCAACGTGCCGATCACACGCGAGACTTGGCTCATTATCGGTGCGTCTGCAGTGCTCGCGATGTCGGCACTCGGCACCAGTGTGATTGCCGGGACTTGGCTGGACGAGGTGCTTGGGGTTTCCACCGGCGGTGTGGGGCTTGTTGCTATGGCGATCGGCCTAGCTGAACTCATTGCCTCAACCGGTTCATCGGCCTTCGCCGACCGCTTGGGGAAACATCGAACAATGAAATTCTCAGTCGCAGCAACGCTGATTGGGCTCACCGTGATCGTTAGTGCCGGCACCTCGATCTTCCTAGGGGCGTTGGGGCTCTTTGTCTTCTTCGTCTGCTTCGAATACTCGATAGTGACCTCGTTCTCGCTGGTGAGTGAATCGATGCCAAAATCTCCGGGACGAGCCCTGGCGGTCAGCAATGCAACCGGAACCGTGGGCCGTGGCATTGGGGTGTCGGCAGCCGGTGTGCTTTACGAGGCATTCGGCATCAGAGGACCCGTTGTCTTCTCAGCAAGCGGAGCTCTCATAGCGACCGTCCTGCTGCTCGCATTTGGACGTCTCCGGCCTGACTTCGCCTAACAAGGCGCGTCAACACCTCCAGGGGCAAGGTCACCAAACTGCGAGGCCATCTCTGGCGGTATCTGGCCGGACTCGATACTCCACGCCGAGGTCGTGCTCGAGTGCGGAATCGTCTGTGGGCACAGACCGTGCATGGGTTTGCGCCTGGATCGAACCCACCAAGTGCCCGTGAGGGCTGACCTTCGGTATCGCTTTGAGAAATTCTTCGATCCTCATGAGT